>CETX01138252.1_pt1 | contig 23222 bp, 22 predicted proteins | sample 356501 | NCBI WGS metagenome assembly CETX01 (sample SAMEA2623390, study PRJEB7988) | marine metagenome | biome: marine biome (ENVO:00000447); feature: mesopelagic zone (ENVO:00000213); material: "saline water (ENVO:00002010), including plankton (ENVO:xxxxxxxx)" | depth 450 m | reverse complement strand
TATTTAATCCAACCGTAATATCTCAGGGCGTCATTTGCAAGGGGCTGGCGTGCATTGGAGCCTGCATACCTGGCGATTGGATCGGAATCACGCGGCGAGTGTGGCGCGGCGGCATTGCGTGCCACGCTGCCGATGCACTACGAGGACCGGAACGACGCTATCTAACCCGTTGATGGGGAATCGAACACGGGGTCACTCAGTGCGCCAGAAGTCTGTTTTGACTTTCGCGTCACTCATATCCAGGACCTGTTCTGAGTTCGCTGCAAAGTCGTCCGCGGTAAGATCCACACCCAGATTCACGCCGCTGTTCGCATATACCGCGTCCGAGGCGAAACGGCCTCCTGCTGCCTGGATCACGCGACCGTTAGGTGCATCCTCGGAGGCAAGATAAAGAACTGCCGGGCTGACCTGACCGGGGCGACTCCCCTCTTTCGGATTGTCAGCATCGACGGTGCTGCCCGGCACGCTGGCCGTCATCCTGGTATCGGCGCCGGGCGACAGACAGTTGGTGTGTATGTTGTGCGAGGCCCCTTCTCTGGCAAGATTGTTCATCAGACCGAGCATCCCCATCTTGGCTGCGCCGTAATTGGCTTGACCAAAACTGCCGAGGATGCCGGACACGGAGGACGTAAAAACCACCCGACCGTAGTTCTTCTCGTACATGATCGGCCAGGCGTGCCAGGTGACATACGCCGAACCATTCAGGTGAACGTTGATGACTGCATCCCACTCTTCCAGAGTCATCTTCTTGAACGACTTGTCGCGCAGAATACCGGCATTGTTGATGACGATATCTACCGTGCCGAACTCATTGACCGCAGTTTCGACGATGCTCTTGGCGCCGTCCTGATCCGCCACAGAAGCATCGTTGGCCACCGCTACCCCACCAGCAGACCTGATTTCTTCAGCTACTGTCTCGGCCATATCGCTCTGTCCGAGGCCATCGACGCCACAACCCAGGTCATTGACGACTACCTTGGCACCACGCTCTGCAAGCAAGAGGGCATGCTGCCGGCCCAGACCGCCGCCTGCTCCGGTGACGATCGCTACTTTTCCTTCAACACTCATTTTTGTATCCTCCGATTTTCGTCGTGTTACTAACTAAACATTTTACTGCAGCAAGAGCAACTGACCGGCTGGCAAGAGAAAGTGACAGCTGCGGCCCGCTCGCGGCGGCTATTGGGTCAATGCCCAGTTGATCAGCGTATGGGACGGATCGTCATCCGGGTGATGTTCGTAGACGGCCTTGACGTCACTCCCGATCAGAACATCTTGCTCAGCATCTCCAATCAGATTACCCACCATCCTGACCTGATCCGCGTGCGGCAATTCCACCAGCACGACTAGATACGCGCCCTGTTCCTTCAATGCCGGGTGCACCGGATGCCACACCCGTTCATAGCTGTAGATTCTGCCGCTGGCGTCGACTTCTGAAAATCCCAAATCAAAACTGTGGCACCTGTGACAGATCCATTCAGGGCCCCACTGGAACTTGCCGCAACCCCGGCACTTCTGCAGTTTCAGTATTCCTTGCTGTGCGGCTTCCCAAAAAGGCCCATCCAGCCCATCCGGACTGGCGACCGGCTTGGGTAGCCCCTGGTTCAAGTAATAATCGTTCATAGCTGGTTCCTAAATTGTCGATTCCGCGCCAAAGATACATGCGCTGACCGGTGTCACCATGGGACCTGAGATGACCATGGAGACCTCTGCATCGTTTACCTGCGAGGTGGATTCGCCCCAGATCTGACGGACCGCTTCGATGTTAAGCCCGAGCCCATGCATATAGCACTCCGCCAGGTTGCCACCGGATGTATTAAGGGGCAGATCTCCCGACGGTGACAGGAACCGATCATTGACAAAGAACTCATTGACCTCGTCAGGATGACAGAAGCCGTGCTCAACGATACTCATCATTACTCCACCGGTGAAGTTTTCATAACTCTGCAACACATCGACATCTGAAGCTTCTACGCCCCCCATCCTGTACAGTCTTGGTGCCACTGTCTTAAAGGTCGAGGTGGCGTAATCCGGCGCATTGTGAACGGGGGCGCCAGCCCGGTGATGGGAGCCCGAAACGGCAGACAACAGGTAACAGGGAGGGTGAGGGAAGTCTTTTGCCCTCTCAGCGCTTACCAGGATCATCGCTGCCGCACCATCGTTCTCCTGGCAGCAGTCATATAGATGAAACGGCTCGACGATCCAGCGCGACTCGTCATAGATCTCTTCGGTAAGCGGCCTGCCGTACATGACCGCCCTCGGATTGTGCTGTGCATGGTGGTATGAAGCCATCGAGATGGCCCGTAAGGCTGCCTGTTCGACCCCATGGTCATGCATAAAACGCTGCACCTTCATGGCAAACATCTGTGCAGGCGTCATCAGACCATAGGGTATGGTGTGTGCATTCTCTCCGGAAATCGTATTGCGCTGTGGTCCCTGACCAAAGCGTCCGAACTGCCCCTGTGCCAATGCACGAAACACGACGACACATTCAGCACCCCCCGTGGCGATGGCGGCACTGGCATTGGCGATGGCAGCAGACCCACCGCCACCACCACCGCCCCACTGCATATTGGCGAGACGCAGGTCATCTATGCCGAGGGCGGCGGCCAGGCGTGAAGCATCGCTGCGATCGTTGCTGTAGGAGGTGAAACCATCGATCTCGGTGGGGGAGATACCGGCATTCTCACAGGCGGTGACAATCGCCTCGAGCGCCAACTTGAATTCCGGGTCCGGGGCCTCACCTCGTTTGTAGTATTCAGTTTCTCCCACGCCGACCACCGCTACCTGGCCGCGCAAGGTACGGGCGCTTGTCGTTTTTATGTCGGTCATTATTCTTCCTCTCCGATCCAGTATCACCAGCCGCGCCCCTTGGGCACAAACCGGCAATAACCCGAGGATATCATAATTGGCCTGACGCCATCGGCCAATCATGAACGTGTAATTGGGGTCTGCCACTTTGATGATCGGCGCTGAAGACAATACGGTCGTCTTTACTATTACGATATCGTAAAACCTTGGTACAATCTTTACTAATATAGATAAGTAAAGAGACCGCTCATGCATAAAGTCAGCGCCAAGCGACAGGTAACGATTCCCAAGGAACTCTGCAGAAAGGCCGGGATTGAACCGGGCAGTATGGTCGAGATATTTGAGTATGATGGGAAGGTGACCGTCGTCAAGAAGGAACTGGCCGTAAGTGCGGGCGTACTCAAGAATCTGAAAGGCGACGCCCGGTTAAGCGACGAAGAATCGCTTCAGGACGCACTGGCGGCGCACAAGAAGATTCGTAGGAAAGGCAGCTCCCGTGATCGCCATTGATACCAATGTATTGCTGTGCCATTTGCTTAACGATGACAAGGCACAAGCAAGAAAAGCACACGCAGTGATGCGGAGCAGTGAAGCTGTTTTGATCACCGATATCGTTCTAGCCGAAACAGCCTGGACCCTTGCCGGGAAGAAGTACAAAGCCGGTCGGGATGACATTGTCAGAGCCATCGATAGTTTGTTTGGCGAGCCTCACGTCGTTTTCGAGAATCCACAGGTTGTCTGGGCAGCATTGAATGACTATCGGAGAGCTAAACCGGTCAGGATCTCCGGCAGGAACCGCGTTGCAGATTTCCCCGATGCCCTAATCATCAATAAGGCGCGATACATGGCAACTCAGGCGGGCGATGTATTGAACGCGGTATATACCTTCGATCGTGCCGCCTTGGAGATCGATGGTGCTGTAGCTCCATAGACTGACCTGATTGCCAGGTCGTGGCCAATCGCCACTTCTTCACAACACGGTGATGCAATGCGCCTGGATTGAGTGGTCAATGTCCCTTGATTTCAATATGTGAGATCGTCGTCGTCCATGTCGTCCAGGTCATCCTCCCCGGGTCTGGTAGCGTAGAAGACGGCAGGAAGATCACGGTTCTCCCGAAGCAACTCCTTTGCGGTTGCCAGATTTTTCATCAGCAGCGCTTCATATGGCGCTGTGCCTGGCATGGTAGGGGGAATCTCGACGACCTCTTCGTACTGGTAGAGAGTGAACCAGAAGGTGCGCTCCTTCAGCGTCGGTGGAGGAATCCTGCGGTCGCCGAATTTTCGGCTCCATTCCTCCAGGATGCTATCGATCAGATCCAGCGGTGCCAGCGCATCAGTCGGATCCGGCTCGATCCCATCCAGGTACCCGAGCAGGATTCCGGTCTTCTCTTTGAGGAATTCGTTGATCTCGTTCATGGCAGCTCCAATTGGATTCCATGCAGTATTCACTTTGCATGGGCCCTTTTCTGTGGCAGCTGTAGGTAATCGCCGTGAGACATCGACCTCGACGGCCGTGAGACATCTGCCCTTGGGGAACTGGACCAATCCCGGATCGATTAATTTCGACCCCTCGGATTATCCGTCAGACGAAAGATAGGTATCCAGCCAGTCGGTGGTTTCGCGGATGTAGTCCGATCTTGGCAGCAGCGCCGGTCATTATTCAGATGGACCCGGACGCCGGATCAAGACCGCTATCATGGTTTCCGGCGGCGTGCCACAGCACGGGAAAGGTCAGTCCGTATTCGCCCCCCGGCACCCTAACCATACCCGTGACTAGACTTGGATTCCGTGCCGCCATCAGGACGGTGCGGTAGCCCGGCTTCTCCAATTTCAGGCGGAACACTCCGCTGGCCAGGTCCAGGTCGATCAGAGGAGTAGCGAGGGCTTGATGAATACCTGCACACCATCAGGGCTGGTCTTGAAGGTGAACGTAAGGCAACAGGCAGCCTTCATTTGCACGAGTGAGGATTCATCACCGATCAGGTTCTCTGCGACATGGATGAGTTCCAAGGCGGTGACATTCTCATCATGATCCACGCACCTCCTTATTTCAGGCAGAAGCACACGGTGCGCCCAAGCAATGCGTTGATTGTTGTTGTAATAGCGCAGCGTCAAGAACGCGACCGCGCAGAGCGCGGCACCCATGACCCCTGTGATCATCTTGACTGCGACTGAGAAATCAGCGAAGTGAATCGAACCAACCAACAATATGGCCAGGGCGCAGAGGGCATAGAACCAAGTCATCGATACGGTGGGTGCTGCAGGTACATTTTGCGATACAGTTGCTTGCTCCGCGTCGATTTCCGGAGCGGATGCGGCAGGCTGACGCCTTCGTCCAGATGTACCGTTAGGACTTCGCGCTTGCGGTTGACAGCGAAATTGGTCTCACGAACGCAGAACTCGGAATCCGGTGAATGAGCGGTGATGAACAAGAGAAACAAACTGCAGTCAGCGACTTTGTCGGCCAGTTCCTGGGGCCAGGAGTGACCGGGACTGATACCCTCGTCATACCAGATGTTGAAGCCCTGATCATGCAGCCTCTGGATTTCGGGATATACGCTTACGCTGTCTTCGTGAGCGTAGCTGACGAAGATGTAGGGGTCATCACCTTGATAGGCTGTAAACGGACGTTTCATTTCGGGTCAGGGTTGTAGCTCGTTATTAATGCCGATCTGATTCGTAACGCGCAGCCATTATAGCGCACTAGATCACAGTAACTGCAAGAACCGAGGAAGCCGTGTCCTGTGCAGTGTCTTCGTGGTCCGGGCCTTTGCTACGTCAGCCCAAAGAGTAGTCAGCATCAAGTAACGGTTGCCAGTGCTCTGCGGCAAGCAGCGCGAGCGTACATGCGATCACGATAGGCAATAAGGTCTTTGGGAATGGACATCTCAAAACGGTCCGCCCAGTTCAGTGTCTGTGCCAGAAGTACGTCAGCCATGGTGAATGCGCTGCCCACCGCGAAGGCCGAAGTGTCGAGTTGTCTACCGGTCATGTGAACCCTCAGTGCGGTAAGTGACTTACTGAATTCCCAGGCAGCAGTCGCAAGCATCTCTTTTACTCGTTGTTCTTCGGGCAGTGCAAAGCTATGTTTGCCGATGGACCAGAGCGGTTGTTCGAAGTCCGTCATAACGAAGTAGCAGATTTCATCGTACCGGGCTCGCGAAGAGGGAGTCGATGGCATGAGGTCGCCATCGCTTAGCAAAGCCAGATAGTTCACGATGGCCGCGCTCTCGGTCAAAACGATCTCGCCATCGACAAGCGTCGGGACCTTGTGCTGTGAGTTAATCCGTGCGTAAGCGTCACTGTGCAAGTGCCTCGGTTCATCTCCCGGTTCACGATCCATGGCGATGTACTCGTAATTGAGCGCGGCCTCTTCAAGGGCCCACAAGGCCCGAAATGACCGCGACTGACCTGAACCGTAAAGGGTAATCATATGATCCTTCTTCCAGTTAAGGGAGTAGTTGGGTTGACGCAATGAATCAAGGGTCCAGGTCGATTATATCTGATCGACTCCCCTTGCCTACCATCCCATCCCGTTGCCCGTGTGGACTTGGGATTCAGGTGCGTAATCCTTCCATTAGCCTTGCGCTCGACTATAATGTGTCGCGGCCCGCTCCAGTCCTCTCAAACCTGACGAGTGGCGCATATGACTAGCGGAGCCACACTTCCCCTCTGAAGACACCAGCAGGGATGCAGCCAAGAGCACAGTACATGGGCCATACCCAAGCGATGGATAAAGGCGAGTTGCTGCAACAACTCAAGATCGACCGCGAAGCCCCCAGCGGGTCGAAGTGGATGCGTTGGTTCTTATTCCTCCCAGCCGCTGCCCTACTCGCCGGTGGTTGGTTTTATTGGTCAGCATCCGGTGATTTGCTGGTCACCACCGCCCTGGCCCAACCGGTCGAGGCCGTCAGTTCGAGCAGTGATTCCAGCGTTCTGGACGCGTCCGGCTACATCACGGCTCGACGAATCGCGACCGTATCGCCGAAGCTCGCCGGTCGCGTCGTGGAGATCCTGGTTGAGGAGGGAATGTCCGTAGACGAAGGCCAAATCCTGGCGCGACTCGACACGACCACGGCAGACCGTAGTCTGGCATGGTCGGAATCCCAGGTCGTGGCGGCTCGAGCCGTTCTCCGCGAGATAAAGGTGCAGCTCAAGGAAGCTGAGCTCACCCTGAACCGAACCCACGATCTGGTCTCCAAAACCATGGCCAGTCAGGCTGACCTCGACAATGCCGTCATGGGGGTCGACTTACTTCGGGCGCGACTGCAAAGCCAGGCAAGCCAGATCCAAGTAGCCAAGCGGCGCGTCGATATTGAGCGTCAGCGGGTCATCGACCATGAGATCACGGCGCCCTTTGCCGGTGTGGTGATCGCAAAGGCGGCTCAGGTAGGCGAGATCATCTCCCCAGTCACAGGCGGCGGCAACACCAATATCGGCGTTTGCACCGTCGTCGACATGGACTCACTGGAGGTGGAGGTGGATGTTAACGAGTCCTATATCAATCGGGTCACTCCTGATCAATCGGTCTCTGTCATGCTCAACGCGTATCCTGGCTGGGAGATACCTGCATCCGTGATCGCCATTATCCCGACGGCGGATCGTTCCAAAGCCACGGTGAGCGTTCGTATCCGACTGCTCGAGAAGGATGCCAGAATCCTGCCGGATATGGGAGTCAAAGTGTCCTTTTTGATGGAACCGACCGCTGATGTAGTAGAACCGACATCGCAACAGATCGCCGGCGTCCTAGTGCCTTCAAAGGCGATCCATCGAGACGACAGAGGGCAGTCGTTTGCGTTCGTGGTCGTCGATGCCGTGGTGCAACGGCGTGCCGTACGCGTTGGCGACAGGAGCGGCAAACGCAAACGTGTGACCGATGGCCTGGCGGCTGGGGAGCGTGTGGTCACCAATCTCGATCCGACTCTGGTGGCCTCGTTGCGAAACGGGATAACGATTTCCGAGCAGTAGCTGAGCGGACCGGCCTGGACCGATATCAACAAACGTGAAACGGGTGGACAGATGAATAACAACGACAAGACCCTAGTGAAGCTGGATGGTCTGAGCAAGCAGTACACCAGAGGCAAGATCACTGTTGAGGTCCTGGATGGCCTCCATCTCAGTGTCGATCGGGGCGACTTTCTTGCCCTCATGGGTCCCTCCGGTTCCGGAAAATCAACGCTCCTCAATCTTATCGGTGGGCTCGATCAACCAACGTCGGGCAGCATCGAGATCGCCGGCCAGCGCGTTGACAATCTGTCGGCCAGCGAACTGGCGAGTTGGCGCGCCACCCATATTGGATTCGTCTTTCAGTTCTACAATCTACTCCCGGTCCTGACGGCCCATCGGAACATCGAGCTGCCGCTGCTGCTGACCCATCTGTCCCGCAAGCAGCGAAAACAGCATGTCGAAGCGGTGCTCGAAATTGTCGGGCTGGCCGATCGGGCTCATCATCGACCGGCAGAGCTATCAGGCGGCGAACAGCAACGGGTGGCAATCGCGCGGGCGGTGGTATCCGACGCGACGCTTCTGGTCTGCGACGAACCGACAGGTGACCTGGATCGCGACACTGCAGATGAGATTCTGGAGTTGCTCGGGCTGCTCAACAGGGATCACGACAAGACCGTCATTATGGTTACTCACGATCCCAAGGCAGCCGAGCACGCCAGCCACACACTGCACCTGGACAAGGGCACATTGGTGACCGGGGAGGAACTGGCGTGAAGTATTTGATTCTGCTCTGGGCAGGACTCGCCCGTCGCAAGGTCCGCACTACGTTGACGCTGCTGTCGGTGATCGTCGCTTTCCTGCTCTTCGGGACCCTGCGCTCAGTGGTAGACGCATTCAATATCGGTGTGGAAATTGCCGGTGCTGATCGGCTGATAACTTCCGGCAAGTATTCCATTATCGAGCTGTTACCGATCAGTTATCTGAACCGTATCGAGTCGATCGAAGGCGTCGAGAGCATTACCCACCAGACCTGGTTCGGCGGTACCTATAAGGACCCCACCAATTTCTTCCCAAGGTGGCCGGTGGATATCGATCGTCATCTCACGGTGTTCCCCGAACTAATCGTTCCGCCAGAGGTCGTCCAGGCCTTCAAGAGGAATCGGCAGGCCGCCATCGCCGGACGTGACCTGGCGGAACAGTACGGTTGGAAGGTGGGGGACCGAATCCCGATCATCGCGGATATCTGGCCTCAAGCAAGAGGTGGCGCCTGGGAGTTCGATCTGATCGGGACCTTCGACACTACGCTGGAGGGTTCGCCGACGTTGGAGTTTTGGATGAACTATGACTACTTCGATGAGGCGCGGGCTTTTGCCCAGGGCTTGGTCGGTTGGTTCACAGTAAAGGTGGCCAAGGGTACTGAGGCGCAAGACGTGGCGCGCAACATCGATGCCATGTTCGCTAACTCCAGCAACGAAACCAAGACCTCCACCGAAAAGCAATTCACGCTCTCCTTCGCCAAACAGATGGGTGATATTGGCCTCATCATGACCGGCATTCTGGCAGCCGTGTTCTTTACCATCGTGCTGCTCACCGGCAACACCATGGCGCAGTCGATACGCGAACGCGTGCCGGAATTGGCTGTGCTGAAGACGCTTGGCTATACCAACGGCGGCGTGCTGGCGCTGGTGATTGCGGAGTCGACACTGTTGACGGCGGTGGGTGGCGCCATCGGTTTGGGATTGTCGACGCTCCTCGTCACCACCATGGGGGATGCGCTTGCCTCATTCGTGCCCGGCATCACCAACTCGGTGCAGAATATCGCCCTTGGTTTTGCGGTCGCCGTATTACTCGGGCTGGTTGTTGGTTTCGTCCCCGCGCTTCGAGCTATGCGGCTTCGAATCGTCGATGCCATGCGAGGATAGCGCCATGTTCAATTGGGTTACTCAGATCGTCGCCATCACCGTCATGAATCTCAGGTCCATCCCGGCCCGCTGGGGATCGAGTTCGGTTATCATCGTTGGCATCGGCGGCGTGGTGGCGGTGCTGGTGGCGCTCCTAGCTCTCGCCAACGGTTTTGAAGCAACCATGGCCAATACGGGCCGTGATGACCGGGCTGTCGTGATGCGCGGTGGCGCCACTTCGGAATTGACGAGTACCATTGACGTCCGTCTTGCCGATTACATATCGGCCATGGACGGGATCTCTAAACGTGACGGAAAAGCTCTGGCGTCAGCGGAGTTCTTTGGTGTCGTGGACGTCCCCAAGCAGGGCGCGGAACCGGGTATGACAGCGAATCTACCGATGCGCGGCCTCACGGCGCTGGGCGTGTCGATGCGTGATCAGTTCCAAATCATCGAAGGCAGGATGTTCGAAGGGGGCAAACGTGAACTCGTTGCCGGTCGAGCCGCAGCCACCCAATTCGCCAACCTACGCGTTGGCGACCGTATCGCCTTCCGTGACAACGATTGGGCCGTCGTCGGCATCTTCAGCAGCGAGGGCGACGCCAATGAATCGGAAGTCTGGGCCGATGCCCCAGTGGTGCAATCGGTGTTTCGTGGGGAGGGTGTTTACACCTCCATGCGCATGCAATTTGACGATCCGAGTTCACTGGATGCATACAAGCAGGAAATCGAAGACAGCCCACGGCTTGATCTCATCGTTCAACCGGAATCGGAGTATTACGCTGCCCAGTCCGCAGGACTCACATCTCTAATCACGCAATTCGGCTATTCGGTCGCAATTATCATGGCCATCGGCGCCATTTTCGGGGCCCTCAACACCATGTACACGGCGGTTTCGTCCCGCAATGTGGAGATTGCGACGCTACGGGCCCTCGGCTTTAGCAGCGGACCCGTGGTCATGTCGGTGATGGTCGAGGCATTGATACTGGCACTACTGGGCGGTCTGATCGGTGGGCTGATCGCATGGGCCGTATTCAGTGGCGCGACCGTGTCCACGCTGAATAACAGCTCATTCAGCCAGGTATCGTTCGATTTTCAGGTGTCCGGCGAGTTGTTGATTCAGGGCGTTGTTTGGGCGTGTTTGATCGGCGTGATCGGTGGCATTTTTCCCGCCATCAGGGCAGCACGACTCCCGATCTCAGTGGCACTAAGGGGACTGTAGCGCACCGCGGCTCTGCGCAACTCGGCGTGCGTCAGTGAGCTCAATTGAGAGCAATTGAGCTGATAAACTCTCTGTCTATAGCTTCTCCCATTACTCTTCACTCGGCGTAGTTAGATAACGGATGATATGTCACAACGGCCAGCATTCATGGTTTGACGGCGTGACCACAATCATGCTGTAGTGTCTCAACTTTGTATCTACTGGAGTGCAATCTTGAACGATCTAGTTACCATCGATATCAGTGCGAGCGGTGTGGCGGATGTCCGTCTTAACCGGCCCGAAAAGTACAATGCCCTTTCCTCAGAGATGTTCGATGCCATCTCAGCGGCCGGCGAATCCCTTATCGACGACAGTTCGGTTCGTGCCGTCGTCCTGTCGGGTAACGGGCGCGGATTCTGCGCCGGTCTGGACTTCTCCGGGTTCCGCAATATGGCAGGCGAAACCGAACGCAGGCCGGTAGCGGGCCAGGTGCCTCCCAGCAACCGACCGGAGAACTCAGCGCAGCGCCCGGGGATGGTGTGGAAAGATGTGCCGGTACCGGTCATCGCCGCCGTTCACGGAGTGGCATTCGGCGGCGGCTTCCAGATCGCCATGGGAGCGGATATCCGTATCGCGGCACCCGATGCCAAATTCTCAGTCATGGAAATCAAGTGGGGACTGATCCCCGACTGCAGCATATCTCAGACGTTGCGCGATCTGGTCCGTCTCGATATCGCCAAGGAGCTGACCTTTACCGGCCGTATCTTTGAGGGGCCCGAGGCAGCCGAACTGGGAGTCGTGACGCGCGTGAGCGATTCGCCGCTCGAAACCGCCATGGAAATGGCCGAGACGATCGCCACAAAATCACCGGGGGCTATCCGCTTATGCAAACAACTATTTGAAGCGAGCTGGCGCGCCGAGCGTGCCACAGGGCTCAAACTCGAAGCCAAGCTGCAGGGCCAATTGATCGGATCAGCGAACCAGGTAGAGGCGGTGAAGGCCAATTTCGAGGAGCGCCCAGCCAAGTTCGCAAATCCTGATTGATTCAGAAGCGGGGCGAATCCGGCAAGGGTAGATAAGTATCCCTGCCACTGCCTTCAGCCGAGAGCAGCCCAACGATTGGGGCGCCAACCTGAATCCCGTGTCAGCCGTCAGGATATTGGTCCTCTGACAGAGGTCCGGCGTAAGGCTCAAACTCATAGCGACAAGGTTGCTCCATCAGTCTCGGATCGTTCTGATTCCTCAGAACCGACAACAGTCTCTCCTCCAGCGACTGGCGCACGTTGGCATAAGCGGGGTCGTAAGCTACGTTGTTCATATAATCGGGATCTTCGTTTAGATCGTACAGCTCTTCACGGGGTCGCTTGCCAAACGCCAGCTCGTAAAGCGGTTCCACATCCTGTTCTTGCCGGTGATGAATCATCCAGGCTTTGGTCGGGCTGGCATCCAGGTCCGGGTAGGCGACCATGGTCCGATAGGCCAGATCTTCATAGTCGGGTGCAGGCGTCGCAGGATCGTCCAATCCCTTCGGATCTCCCATCGGCCATCGGTCCGGTTCGAAATTGATGATGTAGAGAAAATCCTTGGTACGCAGGGATCTCTGCGGGTATGGCAACATGCCCTCGCGAGCGATGTGAACGTGTCGTTCACGTCCAGTCACCACAAAGTCCCGCGCAGCATCCACCTGCCCACTCACCTCACTCGTTAGCAGCGGCATGATGCTCTTGGCAGTCATGCTTGGCGGTATATCGATGCCACCCGCGTCGCAAAAGGTCGGCGCAAGATCCATGAGGTTCACAAAATCGTCGACCTCACGCCCCGCTTTGATCTTTCCGGGCCAGCGCGCTGCCAGCGCCACCTCACATCCGATATCATAAAGATTGCACTTGGCCCGCGGCATACCGGGAATGCCGTGATCGCCGCTTACGACAAAGAGTGTATTGTCCAATTCGCCCGTAGCGGTCAGTTCTTCCAGAAGAATACCGATGCCGTAATCAACGGCTAGACACTCGCCCAGGTAGTCAGCAGTGTCTTCGCGTACTTCGTGCACATCGGGTAGGAACTCCGGCAACCTGCCCTCGAGCGAATCCGGCTCGATGCCCCACAGCGCCTTGCCGGAACCACGCTCCCAGGTACGATGCGTGTTGGTGGGTCCCCACCAGTAGCAGAAGGGTTGCTCATCGGGCCGCGCGTCCAGAAAGGCACGGAAATTCTGCCGGGTCTCGTCATAGAGCACGTTCTTAGCCGCTTCGATACCCAGTTCCGGCGCATTCGCCGTCACCCAATGGGAAAACTGGTTGAAGTCGTATCCGGCTGGTTGGTAGCGCGTACGCTTGGCACCAATCGGTGCATTAGCAGTTCGCCCCGGGCTCCAGACCTTGTACTGGTAGCCGATGAAATAGCCTCCCTTGGATTCCAGCTCCATTGGATACGTCGGTATGGTCTCATCCCATACAGCACCGACGAGGATTGCCCCGAGGCCCGTCTGCCAGAAGTACTGTCCCGACAAGATGGAACTGCGGCAAGGGGTACAGGTTGGAGCCGGTACCAATGCATTCTTAAACAGGACCCCTTCGTGAGCAACGCGATCGAAGTTTGGTGTCTCGAGTAGTTCGCAGAGAGAAGAAGGGCCCTCATGCTTTGCATAAACGTGCGCATAACGACCCCAGTCATCGGCAAATGCAAAGACGATATTTGGCTTCATACGTGCGGCTCGATCGCTGAACGGTAGAGAATTCGTTTGCCTTCGAGTTTATGCGAGATAGTCAGTAATGGAAACGGCCAATGTGTAATCCCTCCTGGCCCCGGTCACTGGAGTAACCCGACGATAATGATGAGGCGATGCTCGGGGACAGTGCAGGGGTTCATGCCAGCCATCGGTCTAAGCTGAGTTGATGCCAGGTATTGCTTCTGCTATGTAGTGTACAGCTTGAGAAAGCTCCAACCGCGCCTCATGTTCCAGCTTCAAGATCTCCGAGAAGTACATGAATTTGATATCGGAAATCTCTTCCGGATTGAAGTCAAATGGCCCATTGCAGTGAGCTCGGAAAATCGCCGAGTATTCATTTTCAGTGGCATAACGAAACAGGAATTTCCCAAGGAACTCGACTTCAACACTCACACCAAGTTCCTCAATTGTCTCCCGAATTGCGGTCTCCGTATACGTGTCGCCCGAACTGACATGTCCGCTTGTTGAAGTTACCCAGGCACCTGGACAAGTGTCTTTGGTCATACTTCTCTTCTGCCATAGAACCTGTCCCTCGTCATTGTAGATTAGCACGAACACGGAGCGGTGAATTATCTGTGGATTGGAATTACATTCCATTCTTGAAGCCTGACCGACGACCTCGTCGTCTTCATTGACGACATCGAAAATCTCGTCCAGATCGTCAGTCGTGTCTTCGTTGTGTGTTTTCATTTTCGATCTGTTCAATCTATCTTGCCGTTTTGGATCAAGCGCCCGCACTAATCCAGTGTAATGTATGGCAGCAAATCCGAGCGAATATTGTCTATGGGCAATCCATTATCCAGTAATACTTTGGCAGTGGCCTGTACCATGGCCGGTCCACCACTGATATACGCCAAATGGTTAGAGAGATCCGATACCTCGGTGACGACAGCATCGGCAAGCAGACCTGTTGCACCATCCCATGTGGGTGATTCTTCGGGTTCACTCAACACCGGCGTATAACTGAATAACGGGAACTTGCTAGTCCACTTTACGCATAAGTCATGGAGATATAGATCATCGGGTGCGACGATTCCCCAATACAGGGAAATCGGTTTGCTGATCTCACCATCAAACAGGAACTCCAGCAGGCTCTTCATCTGGGTGATGCCCGTTGAAGCCGCGAGTAACAACAGCGGCTGGTCTGGTACATGATCGATGATACAGTCTCCCTTCGGCGCGTTTATTTCGAAGCAACCAGGCTTTCGTATTAAATCCTCGATTTGGCTGGAGTCGTCCGACCCGGGTGTTGGTCGAATATGCAATTCCAGATGCTCGGCGTTGGCAGGGGCACAGGCGATTGAGAAAGGACAGTGTTTGCCTGAGGGTAGGATGATTTCCAGGTATTGACCGGCTTTGAATTCCAGCCGCCCCCCACTTTCAACCGTTAGCCACACCCTCGACGTGTCATGATTGAGTGGGGTGAGACGATCTACGGAACATCGGTATATCTTCGGATCTTGTTTGGTATTCATAGCACCATCGCACGAACCCATCAATTCTTCAATACTACTGTTGGGTACCGCGATTGCATCTAGTAAGTTCAAGTCTGAATTGCGTGTGAGCTGATTATTGCTGGTATGCGCAGCCCACATCTCCGGTGTTGGCCGCGTCCTGAAGTGTTGCTGCTATCTACGATTTGTTGATAACGGTCTCGGCAAAATGTTCCAATCCCTGACGGATATCATCCTTGTCTCTGCCCGGTGGTGCCACGGTCAGTCGCATGACACCCCTGTCCTCCATCTCCTTTATGCCATCGGGCGTCATGTTGGGGGTACCGGTGGTGATTTCCACTTCATCCGGATTACGATCGATCGCCGCGCACTCCTTTCTCAACGTTGCGATCAGTTCATCCAGTCGATCTATTCGGCCCGGAAAAAAACCATCGCCGAATCGAGCGGCGCGTCTTGCAGCAGCGGGCACGTGACCGCCGATGATGATGGGTATACCGGACGCTTGAACCGGTTTTGGATTCGACTCCACCTCAGGCCAATTGAAGTGCTCGCCGTCAAACGTGGATGGCCCAGCTTTCCAGAGATCCCGTATGGCCCGGATACTCTCTTCGGTTCGCGCCACGCGATGTTTGAACGGAACCCCGAGAGCGTTGAATTCCTCCTCCAACCAACCGATTCCCACACCCAGCATGGCACGACCACCGGACAGAGAATCCAAGGTTGCGAACTCCTTGGCGACATAGGCGGGATGCCGCTGGGGTAGGATCAACACCCCGGTAGAGAGCTTGATCGTTGTCGTTACGGCGGCCACAAAACTCATCCACAGGAGAGGATCTGGCATTGGGGTTTCATCGGGGCCGCGCAGTCGTCCCGATCGGTGGTACGGATAAACTGACTGATATCCTTTTGGTACCAGCACGTGCTCGACCGTCCAGAGCGAATCAAAGCCAACTTCCTCAGCGGCCTTTGCCAATTCTGCAGCATGTTCCGGTAACCCGAAGTACCCCGTATTGGCGTACATGATCCCAAACTTCATAGGGCTTCCCCTTATTACTCTTGTCGCTACAACTTAGTCAGAAAAGGTTCGAGCAAATGGGCAACCATTCAGCAGAGGTCCTGCACTTGAGCAGCTTCTTCTCGGATCATTTCCGGTGCACCCAACATCTGGCGGTTAAATCCGATCCGTTTGAACCAATAATGCAGTCCGAGCAGATCGGTGAACCCCATGCCTCCGTGAACTTCCGTCGCCGTCTTGCTGACCGACCTGCCAACCTCGGATAGATGGGCTTTGCTATGACAGGCGGTGAGCCGCGCTTCCTCGGGAAGCTGATCCAGCGCATAGCCCGCATACCAGATCATGGCACGACAAGGCTCCAGATCTGCAACCATCTGGGCACACATATGTTTGACCGCCTGAAACGAGCCGATGGGTCGGTTGAACTGCTCCCGTACTTTAGCGTACGCAACCGACTGGTCGATCATATTCTGGGCTGCACCAAGCGTGTCCGCAGCCAGCATCACTCGACCCGCATCCAGCACCCTAAAGTATACGTTAGGATCCTCGCTGATTAATTCAGCCGGTGTATTCTTGAATACCAGTTCTCCGGTGCGGCGTGTTTTTTCAACCGTGGTCAGCGCCTTTCTGCTGAGACCGTCTGCCGCAGAACTGACCAGCAGTATCTTCTTATCACTGGTGGCAACCAGAACATAATCCGCCAGATAATCGATGACGAACAGCGCCTTTCCGTTCAGTCTTGCACCATCCCACTCAAACCCGGCATCAGCTCTTGCACCGACCGCTTCACCGAATGCCACCCCAACGGTGCTGTCGCCCGCCGCGATGGCGCGCAGCAGATCCTCCTGATTGCCACCCTCAATCAAAGCAACCGGGGCCATGACCACGGAGCCAAGAAATGGCGCGGGGGTGACATGGTAGCCCAACGCCTCAGCCACGATAGCGGCATCCAGACAGCCAAGACCCACGCCACCGGCAGACTCCGGAATAATGAGACCTGGAACACCAAGCTCGATCAAACCCTGCCAGATGTCATCGCCATCGTCACCATCGGTCACGAATTTTCGCACCCGGTCCAGGGGCACCCGATCGTCCAGAAACCTGTTCACACTGTCCTGCAGTAACGTTTGCTCTTCAGATAATCCAAATTCCATAACCACACCTACTTCTTTTCGACTTTAGGTTCGCGGGGCATATCCAGGCCACGCTCACTGATGATGTTCTTCTGAATCTGATTGGTACCGCCGCCGATGACCAGACCGAGGAAGTACATATACTGGTACTGCCACATACCGCCCCCTCGAAGATAGGGGTTGTCACCGAAGGCGAGCCCCAATTCCCCCATCGCATCGATCGCCAGCCCCTCCAACTCATGACGCAGTTCAGTTCCCTGCATTTTCACGATCATGCCCGCCAGCTTGGTATCCTGCTTCTTGTTGATCCGGGCCGAGAAGATTCGCATCTCATTGAACTGAGCCGCCATCGCCCGCCCCTGAATCCGCATCAGCCGATCCCGATATGCCGGAATGTCAATCAGACGCTGCCCGTTGATCGTCTCATCCTTCATCAGCGAGACGAGCGCATTGAACCGCGTCAAGGTCGCATCCGGACTCGCCAGAGATCCCCTCTCATGCCCCAAGATAGCATTGGCAACCACCCAACCCTGACCGCGCTTGCCTACAATCTGATCCTGCGGTACCCGTACGTCCGTGAAGAACACCTCGTTGAAATTGGCGTTGCCGGTCATATCTACCAGCGGCTTGATTTCGATCCCCGGCGTGTCCATGCGAAACAACAGAAACGAAATGCCCTGATGCTTCGGCGCCTCCGGTTCCGAACGCACCAAACAGAAGATCCAGTGAGCCGTCTGTGCCGTGCTGGTCCAGATCTTCTGACCATTCACCACCCACTCATCACCATCCAGCACCGCACTGGTCGTCAGGCTGGCCAAATCACTACCGGCATTCGGTTCCGAATACCCCTGACACCAAACCAACTCGCCCCGAAGGGTAGGCCCAACAAACTGCTTCTTCTGCTCCTCGGTACCCATCTCCAGCAGCGTCGGAACCAGCATAGAAATCCCCTGCCCTCCCATCCCCGGACTCACCTGGGACTTGGCAAACTCCTCAGCAATAATACGCGCCTGCAGAATATCCGGTTCCGCACCATAGCCACCATATTCCTTCGGAATAGTGCGAGCGGCATACCCATTCTCTATCAATATCTTCTGCCACTCGATCGGCCTCGGAACCTTACCCCGATACTTCTCCAAAAACGTATGAACCTCCTCCCGAAACTGCTCATACCCCTCACCATAAGAAAGATCCATCCACTACCTCCTGACCCAACTGAATTGCATTAGCCCGGACTATATAAACTATTCAAATCACGAGCAACGGCACAGAACGCAGAACTCATCAAAGATTGATTTTCATCAGTTTTCTAGCAGATACCACCCTTGTGAGCAGTACGCGGAGGGGATACGACTAACGGGATGGAGTCCTCGTCTGCGTCAGGCAAATTGCCGATACCATAACTGCGAGAACTACGGCGAGGGCGTACCAGTTCCGAGACAGTCCCGGATGCGTTCGCCAGAATTGCTACAACTCACCAACTGATTCTCATCAGCATACCAGCAGATCCCACCACTGCGAGCCGCTGCTTCTTGGGCTCACGTTTCAGATACCACCACTGCACGCGGCGCGGAGAGGGGCAACTGCTTGTTGAACCCAACTTGCAGAAACCACCACTGCAAGCGGTGCGGAGAGGGGGTAACACTTCCTAGACCGTCCGGTGGCAGGGATGCCACCGCGAGCCTACATGGATGTACTCGCCGCGTGTCGTGGAAGTGTTACCCCCTCTTCGCACCGCGTATTACGACATCTGAACTTTCAGGTCCGACCAAACATGAAAAACCCATCGTCCCAACAGCTCTCCCGATGGTCGGATATCAACGACGTTGGCTGTTCAACTTGTCGTGAAACTCCCAAACCCCCGGCAACAGATCCTTCCCAGCCAACGCCTTACCATCCTTAAATTCCATATACCGACGAGATTTTTCCGTATACGCCTTCCACTTAGGCAATCCCTTAGCATTGGGATCCCCCTGCTTGGCAAATGCCACCCAATAATCCGACATCAAGTCAGACAGTGCGACATCGTTAGCAGGAGCGTCCGGACGCAATCGAATCACATTGTTGAAAACATACAAGATCTCAGCGGCATGATATGCACCCAGTTCCTTCCCCGAGGGCCAGTGACTGAAGTAATACAGATATGCATCAGTATTGGTATTCGCCATCATCATCGCCCAAGTCTGCATCCCCCAGGTCGCGAACCCGTCTCTAAAAGCATTCAGGGCAGACCCTCTCAGATCGCTCGCCGGATAGAGGGTCAGGAATTCATCCGCCAGATCCCCGTAACGCTGCCTCACACCGCCGACATAACTCGCCTGATCCTTAGGAATACGACCCAGTACACCGAGGGTGGTACCTTCCTCGGCGTTAAAACCCACCATCAATGGAACCGCATTGTATTTACCGTCGCGAAAAACGTTGTAGATCTGATCGGGAAATATCCAGCCATCCTTGACCGGCCTGAATCGATGCGATTGAGATGCCAGCAACACCTTCTCTGAGGTCATGTTGCGTAGCTCCCGCAGGTATCCAGCCCCCACCGCAGACGCGAACTTGACCCCATTGCTTTCCGCGGTAACCTTCCCGGTTTTCAGCTCCAACATGGGTCCGAAGCTGGTGCCGCTTTCGCCGATGGCACGATGGAAAAGACCAGCAGCCAGTGGCGTCGACATCATGTGGTGAACGCTGAAGGACCCTGCCGATTCACCAAAAATAGTGACGTTGTTAGGATCTCCCCCAAAGGCACTGATGTTATCCCGGACCCATCTGAGGGCCATGACCTGATCAGAAGTGCCATAGTTACCCGAAGCACTATGGGGTGACTCCTTGCTGAGTTCAGGGTGAGTAAAGTATCCGAAAATACCCAACCGATAATTGATGGTAACCACAACCACACCCTTGCGTGCCAACTCCGTACCATCGTATGCGCCGGTTGATCCACTGCCCCGGGTCAGGCCGCCGCCATGGATCCAGACCATAACCGGCCGCTTGGTGTCCCCTGATGCTGTGCTCCAGACGTTCAGATAGAGACAGTCCTCACTCGTTGGGGCATTTGGGCTGGAGAAGAAGGAACCTTCCGGATAGATCGGTTGTGAACAATTCGGGCTGAAGCGGGTAGCCAGACGCACGGCTTTCCAACTGAGGGCCGGTTCGGCCGGTCGCCAACGCCAGTTGCCAACAGGCGGTATGGCGAAGGGGATACCTTTAAATACACGTACTTCACCGTTGGGCCCCGAAGTGTCGCCAAGAAGCCTACCCTGTGGAGTCTGCAGCGTTACCGGTTCGCCCTGGACTGACATCGTCGCCAGCAAAGTGATACCGATCATTATGTATCTGATCATCTTAGTCTCCCCTCCTTACACCAGAATGACGTCCTGCTTGATAACAATAACACGGCGACGATGCAACCGCTTTTCAGGTCATGCCATGACCGCACCCACCGTTCATCTGTGCCCCATGAAGAACCTGGCCCTCCTCCCCGAAATGATGACTTTGTCTGCCAACTGAAGTAGAGTCCTTGATTCACATGGCGCTCTTTGGACTGTGATATGACCGCAGACAGCACACCGGATATTGGCCTGGCAGCGCTGTTGCTGCGTCGAGCAGAACTCACACCGCACCGCAAGGCAGTGACGTTCGAAGGTACCACCAGAACCTTCGGTGGGCTGGCCGATCGTGCCCGCCGGATTGCCGGCGCACTGCTTGAAGGAGGCATCCAGGCAGGGGATCGGGTTGGTTATCTGGGCGTCAATCACAGCGCCTTTCTCGAGGCTCTCTATGGCACGGCCGCCATGGGAGGCGTTTTTGTGCCCCTTAACTTCCGCCTTACCGGGGATGAACTCACCTACATCGTCAATGACGCAGGCATCAAAACCCTGTTCGTCGATGACGCCCTGCACCCAACCATCGCCAAGGTGCGCAGCAATCTTTGCTGTTCCACCTATATAGATGTAGAGAGCCGACACGAAGATGTGGAGAGCCGGCATGAATCGGATGGCTTCCTTGAGGAGATCATCAAGGATTCCGAGCCGCTGATGGATCCGCACAACGCAGCCCAGGATGACGACCTTCTCATCATGTATACATCGGGCACCACCGGTTTACCCAAAGGTGCGGTACTGACACACGCTAACCTCTACTGGAATTTCGTCAACACCATGATGTCGTTCAACTTCCTCGAAGAGGACGTTACCCTGGTGGCGGCGCCCCTCTTTCATATTGGTGGGCTCAACGTGACCACCCTCGGGACCATCAATGTAGGCGGTCATGCGATCATCCATCGGTCCTTTGATCCGGGCCAGGCTCTCGCGGATATAGAAGGCTATAAGGTGACCACGATGTTCGGTGCACCTGCCATGTATCAGTTTATGGCCCTCAATGAAAATTGGCAGGCGACCGATCTGTCCTCTCTGCGCGGCTTGATCTGTGGGGCTGCTCCTGTGCCTGAGCCGCTAATAAAAGAATACAGTGAACGGGGCATTACGTTTTGTCAGGGCTATGGCATGACTGAACTCTCGCCGTTAGCGCTGATCCTGTCCGGCGAATTCAGTGCAGTAAAGATCGGTTCCACAGGTAAACCGGCGATGTTCACCGAAGTAAGAGTCGTCGATGAAGGTAACCGGCCGGTTGAGGCCGGAGCGCGGGGAGAAGTCGTGGTTCGAGGGCCTAACGTGATGAAGGGCTACTGGAATAATCCCGATGCAACCGCAGCGACTATCGATGCTGACGGATGGCTCCATTCAGGTGACATCGCCTATGTGGATGAAGAAGGTTTCTTCTATATCTGCGACCGCCTGAAAGATATGGTGATCTCCGGTGGCGAGAACGTCTATCCGGCCGAGGTCGAGAGCATTCTGGTTGGACATGATGCAATCGCAGAGGTCGCCGTGATCGGTGTTCCTGACGAGAAATGGGGGGAAGCGGTTACCGCAATCGCTGCGCTGCATGAAGGCAAGTCGCTATCGCTGGAGGAGTTGCGGGAATTTGCCACGGGTCATCTGGCTCGCTACAAGCTGCCCTTGCACCTTCACATCGTCGATGAGTTACCCAGAAACGCTGCCGGAAAAATTCTAAAATTCGAGCTGCGGGACAGATTTGAGTGATGCGATCTGCTGGCTCTCACCGACGGCAGCACGTGGCGTGACAAGGGCTACACTATCCCGTACACGGGTCCAGATGGGGATCGACTGATGGCTGATGACCATGGTAACGAAAAGAAGCTGGACACCGTTAGACTACAGACGATGTCACGGGCGTTCATGGGTTCCGCTACCCTGTTTGCCGCCATCGAGCTGAAGCTATTCACGGCAGTCTCAGAGGGCGACAATACCGTTCAGCGCTTCGCCAAGAAAGCCACTATCTCAGTCACCAACGCAGATCGTCTGATGACCATGTGTGCTGCCAGTGGACTGCTTGTCTGGCGTGATGACCACTATATTAATGCACCGGACGTACAACGATTCCTGGTCGAAGGTGAAGCACGGTACGCGGCGCCCTGGCTGCTGTTTACACGCAGCGGCTGGAATCGTTGGGGAGATCTTGCCAAGCAGCTACACAACGAGCAAGAGCCGCAAGTGATGGCAGCGTCCAAAACCATGTCGGTGGAGTATGCACAGCGTTACCACAAGGCGACAGCCAGCGTGGGTTTTGGTTCCGGCAGGCGATTCAGCAAACAGGTGGATCTCAGTCAACGAAGGAAGATCATGGATCTTGGCGGCGGTTCCGGCGCCTACTCCATCGTTGCTGTGCAGAATTATCCGCAACTGTCCGCTGTGGTATTCGACCTTCCACCGGTGGTCGAGGTGACGCGCGAATTCATCCGGCAACATGATGTTGAGGACCGGGTGACCACCATGGCGGGAAACTTTACCGAAGATGAACTTCCGGAAGGCTGCGACGTCGCCATCATGGCCAGCAATCTACCCATGTACAGCCGGCAGATCATTCAGGAGGTGATCCGGAAATCCTTTACTGCCCTGTTACCGGGTGGCGAGATGCATCTCGTCGGGGAGATGTTGGACGACGATCGCACC
>CETX01015509.1_pt1 | contig 23327 bp, 24 predicted proteins | sample 356501 | NCBI WGS metagenome assembly CETX01 (sample SAMEA2623390, study PRJEB7988) | marine metagenome | biome: marine biome (ENVO:00000447); feature: mesopelagic zone (ENVO:00000213); material: "saline water (ENVO:00002010), including plankton (ENVO:xxxxxxxx)" | depth 450 m | reverse complement strand
ATGCACGAATCGCCGCCCGTCTTGCCAGCGCTCTTTCCGCCTGATCCATGCCCCGAGGCCTGGGACCATACCCGCTACCTTGATGTCCCCGCTGGCCCACCAAAACTAGAATTCCATGGTGGGTTGGCCCGTGGACCATGAACCTAGGGATCGGTGTAACGGCTGATCGAATATTCTGAACGTGAAATAGTGAGAACCTCCTTGCCCACAGAACAGGTTTCGTTACAATCTAAGTTGATTTGGGCTTACAACGAATCTTCCGATCTAATCAACTATGGCTACGCCTGATATCGATCTTATTATTCTGGACTTTGACGGCGTCCTCACTGACAATCGCGTTTACCTGCTTGAAGACGGACGTGAAACTGTCGCCTGCCATCGTGGCGATGGCTGGGGTATTAAGTTGATCCAGCAAGCCGGGATCGAGGTGCTTATTCTTTCGACTGAGCAAAACCCGGTTGTGTCTGCCCGCGCCAAGAAGTTAGATATCAACTGCATTCAAGGCTGTCAAGATAAAGGTGAAGCTACTCGAGAGATAATCAACAGCAGGGGTCTCACTCCCAGCCGAGTAATGTATGTAGGGAACGATACCAATGATATTGAGGCCATGTGTTACGTTGGGCACCCGGTAGCTCCTTCGGATGCGCACCCAGAAATTCGCGAAATCGCCACGAACGTAACTCAAGCTGCTGGCGGCTACGGTGTTGTACGAGAAATCGCCGACTGGATTGTTGGCTAGCATCTTGCGCCTGTGAGTGTCCTGGCAATTATTCCTGCAAGAGGTGGCTCAAAAACCCTGCCTCGAAAGAATATCCACCCATTTTTGGGTAAACCTCTCATTTATTGGTCAATTGCTGCGGCTCACGAAGCCAACCTAATAGATCGAGTAATCGTTTCTACTGAAGATAAAGAAATTGCCCAAGTTTCCCGGGCATTTGGCGCAGAAGTACCCTTTATGCGGCCGCCAGCACTCGCACTAGACGATGTCACGGACTACCCTGTAATACGAAATTGCCTTGAGATGTTGTCAAAAATTGAAGGGGCGCTACCTGAGATCGTTGTACAACTAAGGCCAACTTCCCCCTTACGGCCCACGGGCCTTATCGACCAAGGTATCCAGATATTGCTAGCGGCATCTACAGCAGACTCACTAAGAGTAGTTTGCGAACCACACAATAATCCTTACAAAATGTGGCGAAAAACCGGCCCTTTCCTCACGCCTTTACTCAAGAGCGCCATTTTTGAGCCTTACAATCAACCACGACAAAAATTGCCAACAACTTACTGGCAGATAGGTACGCTAGATGTGATTCGTACAAAAACGATATTTGAGCAAGAATCACTCAGCGGAACCAACATCCTGCCGTTGGTCGTAGATTCCAAAATCGCTGTCGATATAGATGATCAGGATTCACTAGATCGTGCCGAAGAAAGCTATCGGCGACAACAGTCAGACTGGGGCACCCTTTGACTATTGCGGTTGTTGGTACTGGCTCGATTGGCCGACGTCATTTGGCCAACTTACTATCTCTTAACCGCGGTGACGTGATCGCGGTTAGCGAGCACCACAAGATTACTAGTCTTACAGTCAATGGGATGCAAATTCCAATCTCTCATAACTTTGATGAGCTTCTAAAGACCGAAGAAAAGATCGATACCGTTTTTATTTGCAATCCGACGTCCATGCACGCTGACTACTTGGCCAAGTCACTGACAGCAGGTAAAAACGTTTACCTGGAAAAACCAGTTGCAATAAATCTTGCACAAGTGACTGAACTCAGAGACCTTGTCCTTTCTCACTCCGCCACCATCGCAGTAGGGCACCAGTTCCGCTTTCATCCCCATCTCATAGCGCTTAAGGATAGAATTGAAAGTGGCGCACTCGGGCAAATCCAAAGCGTTCAGGCATTGCAGGGTGAACATATCGCCGACTATCATCCTGAGGAGGACTATCGCCAAAGTTATGCCGCTCGAAGTGAATTGGGGGGAGGAGTGCTCTTAACTCAGATTCATCAGATGGATTACTTAAATTGGCTTTTAGGCCCATTCGAGGATGTCATTGCAACAAATCAGGAATCGTCTTTTCTCGGACTCGATGTCGAAGAAAATGTTTCCTACCTGATGCGTAGTCAGCGTGGAGTGGTCGTCTATGGGCACGTTGATTTTTTGCGAAGGCCCAAACACCTTTCGCTAACCATTGCTGGAACAGAAGGTGCGGTTGAGTGGCGCTACTACGAAGGCTCTCTGAGCTGGACACCAGCCGACCCACGAGAAAAGCCTGACATATCTTATATACCTCTAGAACGTAATCAACTTTTCCACAATGCAGTTGGAGATTTCCTAGAATCAATCAATAAACAACGCAGCCCGAGAAGCACATTTATCGACGGCGTGAACTCTCTAGCCATAGTGGATGCGATCAAAACATCGACCGCAACCGGCAACAACACACGTGTAAAAATTTTTGATGAACTATCTTGAATCACAATTCTCTCTTTCAGGGCGACGGATCATTGTCACGGGTGCCGCAGGGCTATTGGGCCGCAAGTTTTGCGAAGCTTTGGCTAAAGCGGGCGCTGAACTCAGTTTGCTGGATATCGACGCGACTGCACTCGCAGACCTGCAGCTGACGCTTTCTGATATGAATCTTGTTTGTACCACCCATGTTGTTGATATTACAGATCATTTTACTGTATCGGCTGCGATCGAAAAAATCGCAGAGATGGGCCCAATCCACGGCCTCATCAATAGCGCCGCGGTAGACCCGAAATTTGAACCAGACGGTAATTGGCGAAACCAAAACCCTAGCGCTTTTTCAACCTATTCTGTTGAGAATTGGCGACGATCTCTTGATGTTAATTTGACGGGCATGTTCTTGGTAACTCAAGCTGTATGTAAACATATCGAGAATCGCCCTGACGCTGATTGCTCCATCATAAATATTTCATCAACCTATGGTCTAACAGGCCCTGATCAAAGAATTTACGAAAATGTTGGCAAGCATCAATTTTTCAAGCCCCTTGATTATTCTGTAACAAAAGCAGGGGTCCTAGGATTTACTCGCGCACTAGCAGCTTTTTACCGGGATACCGGTATACGTGCAAACAGTCTTTCACCAGGTGGCGCGTTTAACGATCACGATCCAGGATTTGCCGAGCGGTACTCTGCACGCACAATACTGGGGCGCATGGCGAACCCGGACGAATATGGGGCTGCTGTTGTATTTCTTTCCAGCACAGCATCGTCCTATATGACCGGTGCAAACCTTATAATCGACGGCGGCTGGACAGCTTTATGAAGAGAGTTATGGAAAAACGAACCCTGCCGACTTTAATTGCCGAAGTTGGGTGCAATCATAAAGGCGATATTGAAATCGCAAAGGAATTCATCACCACTGCAGTCAATTTCTGCGGCGTGCACCACATCAAGTTCCAGAAGCGCAACAACAAAACACTCCTCCCTGATAGCCAATATAACACCCCGCACCCAGTGCCGCAGAATTCCTATGGAGCAACCTATGGAGAACACCGGGAAAATCTAGAATTCTCCTTGGATCAGCACCGGGAACTAAAGGCATTCTGCGGTCAACATGGTGTGACCTACTCCACTTCGGTTTGGGATATCCCCAGTCTTGAAGAGATAATCAGTCTTAATCCTGATTACATTAAGATTCCATCGGCGACCAACACCCACATTGAACTTCTTCGCTTAGCGTGTGAAGAATTCCCCGGTCAGATACACGTCTCCCTGGGCATGACAACACACCTTGAGGAAACTCAAATTGTCACGTTGTTTCATGACACTGGACGAATCAAGGACTTAGTTCTCTTTGCCTGCACATCTGGTTACCCCATAGAACCAACGGAGGCCTGCCTATTTGAAATAACTCGCTTGAAAGAAGGTTATGGAGATGACGTCTCAGCCATCGGCTATTCTGGCCATCACAATGGTATCGCTTTGGATATTGCAGCTTTTACTCTAGGGGCTGACTACATTGAACGACATTTCACGTTGGATCGTACTTGGAAAGGGACCGATCATGCCGCATCGCTTGAGCCAGACGGACTACGTAGGGTTCAAAGAGATCTTATCACTTGCTTTTCTGCGTTATCTAAAAAGCCGGCAGAAATTCTCGCGATAGAGGAGCCACAAAGAGCTAAGTTGAAGTGGCGATCTCCTGATTTATCTTCGTGAAATTTTGGCTTCCTCACTGAGTTGGGGCCAGTGAGCAAGCTTTACGGTAGGCTTCTGGCGTACCAATATCAATTAGAGTTGCTGTCGTGTGGTACGTCTGAATCTTTCCTACATACCTTGGGAGAACTTGAGTACTTAGATCAGATTCTTTTGGCAAACTATCCAGCATCTTCTGAGAGAGAATATAAACAGCAGCGTTAGCTATCGTGGTTGGTGGATTAGCGACCTTCTCATAAAAGCCAACCGCGACTCCATGCGCATCGACCTCTACTACACCGCAGGACTGAGGGTGACCAGTCTCAAATGTCATCATCGTCATGAGGCAGCCTTCTATTCTATTGTGATGGGCTTGCATGAACTCCTGAAAATTAGCTAAGCAGTAATTATCTGCGTGGATTAGCATGCCGTCGGTACCGTCAAAGAATTTCCGATTGGCGAACAGCGTGCCGGCCGTTCCAAGAGGAACTGACTCCTCAACTATTTCTACTGAAGATCGATAATGACTTTCTCTAATAAAATCAACTATCTGATCTTTTAGGTGGTGCACATTGATCAAAAAAGGCCCGATTCCAGATTCACTCAAACGATCCAACCAGATTTCAAGCAACGGCTTGCCATTTATTGGAGCCAGGCATTTGGGAATCTGATCAGTCAGCGGACGTAGCCGGGTGCCTAAACCGGCAGCGAGCAGAATCGCCTTCATTAGACAAGCTCGCGCTGCAGCTCGTCTAGGCGAAGAGGCATATTGCCTATACGACTCACCTGAATTGCGGCAGCCAGACTACCAAGGCACGCCGCCTCCCAGGCATTTGCTCCTACAGAAATGGCCAACATACTTAAAACCAACAGCGAGTCTCCAGCACCCGCCACATCCCTGGGGTGGGGGTTTAAGGCAGGAATTCTGTCGGTTTGCTTTTTGTTACTATTATCTCGGGCATGCAATAGCATGCCCTCTGAGCCCAGTTTTAAGAAAAGATGCGCCGCATTGGCCTGTTTTGAAAGCTTCTCTCCCAATACAACTAGGCCATCTTCTTGATTCCTCAGGCTAAGTCGTGCCTCCCTTTCTGTAGGAGTCAACAGATGCATATCATGGAATCGAGCGACATTTCCAAATTGTGAAGAACTTTGACTATCCGCCGCCATATAAACGTTATTCTTCTGCCCGACCTCGATCAGTTTAGTTACAAGTTCCTGAGGCAAACAACCATAATTAAAGTCTGAGAATATAAGCACCTGGGTATCAGGCAAGCTTCGACAAATTTCCTGATCAATTATTCGCTGTAAGTCCGAACCAATACTTCCCTGGTGTAGGTGACTAACCCGCAACAGTGTCTTCTCATCTGCCCGGAAGCGTTGCTTTAAGGTCGTCGGCCGTGCCGAATCTATATAAACTGAAGGTGCGACCCCACTCGCCTCCAACTTTGAAGTCGCAAAGCTGCCGACTACATCATCTCCAGCCACGCTAAAAAACTTCGCCTGCGCCCCTAAGCTACTTGCGTGAGCTGCTACGATGCCTGCTCCTCCAAGAAATTTCTGACTGTCTATTGGCGTAACAACGATCGATGCATCTTCCTGGGACATCCCAAGAGGTTCGCAGGTGACATACTCATCTACGATTAAATCCCCCACTACTGCCACGCGGATACCATCAATCTTGCTCAATATATCTAGCAACCTCTCTCTGGAAACATCGTGTCGGCTCGCAAACTCAGTAGGGAAATCAATCGAATAATGATCTACCTCTCGAATATGTTTTTTAATCAAATCCAATGAAGAGAACGCAACCTCACCAGAGCTGAAAAGTAACTTACCGCCATACTCCGCCAACACCGCAGCTTCTGGGTTAACACTTTTTTCGTGCTCTTTGCCCTTCACCACAATATCCGGCCTTATTTTTCTAATTGCCTCTTCAATAGATTCGTCAAGAAGGAATGCTTCATCTACCCAACCATTGCTTTTTATCCCCTCCAGACGCAAGTCTTCCGGTATGTGGGAATCTTTACCTGCACTCCGGTCTGACCAAACACCAACAATAAGTTTCTCGCTTACCTCCTTCGCAAAACGCAACAATCGCAGATGCCCTGGATGAAGCACATTGAAATTGCCTGAAACGAAAGCGATCTTCACGGCGACTTCCTTAGTTTTGCAAGAAATTCGTCAATCTGCTGGGAATCGCCTTCGGCCGGTGCCCACGGCGCGAGAAGGTGATCATCATCTTCATACGGCCCTGTCGTTGTCTCATGGATAAACGCGTATTCAGATTCAATAAGTACTGTATGCCAATCTTCTCGCTCTCCCCGAAAAAAAAAGGGCTTCTCGGGATCAAAGGCGGACAACGCCACTCTGTCTGTCTCCCCCCCTTTCTCATCAAAAAATATCACTGAAAGCTCTCCTTCGATTACGTGAAATGACTCAGACTTGTCGAGGTGCCGATGTGGGTGAACATATGAACCCTTCACAAATGCAATAAGCATTTCTTGTACAACTGACTGATTATCCATGTGAGCGCACACCCGAGCTCGGGATATGCTATTTTCTCTCGCCTGTTTCAAGAGCGCCCTCCAATCTCCCGCCCCAAACAAAACTAACCCATCCTCCATTCTTGGGGGAACGATACGGACATCGATATCTTTATGCCTGGACACAACTAGTGCTCATCGAGTGTCACGAAAACAATCATATCGAAAATAACGACTCTATCAAGAATTAGCCGAAATCATTGAAAAAACGGAAGAGCCAGGGGGCTATCTGGGGAAATCGAATAGTATTCTAGTGAGCGATCAAAACGCGTATCAAGCATTCTTCTTACGCGGTCCTCCGATTCAATACCGATTGCGAATAGGCAGACTCCTATCGCCCTATCACTAAAACGTGACGATGCCTCGATTGGTATTTGTGTCCCCGGGATAAAAAGGCCCTGCTTTCTTTCATCATCATCAATGACTGCCGTAATCAAGTCGGCGAGCTGGAACAGATTAATGAACATGATTGCCCGATGGCCTGCGCCCAAAACCACTAAATTCCCATGATTTTCTTTAAGCTTCTGAAAAAGGCGCGTGGATGCGTTTGCATAACGACTCAATCTTTTCGCATATCTAGCACACTCACTCGGCTTTCGTGGGGCATGCTCGGATACACTTAAGCCCCGGCAATTCTGCTTCACAAGTACGGCCAATGCATCTTCTTGTAGATATTCGTAGACCCAGATTTTTTCAATTGCTAAAGAATTCGCCGCAGCAAAATGTCTCATTGAGTGCTCGGTAAAGTAGTTTGTGTGCTCTTCCCATAGCATACCCACATCTCCCTGCTGTAGCGACTTAGAACTCTCGGGGATTTCAAAGAGCAGTCGCCCGTCGGGGTTCAAAAATTTCGTTACCTTTGCTACAAATTCGTGGACTTGGTGAGCATGTTCCAACATACGGCAACAGACTACCAAATCAAATTTTCCGAAAAACGGTCGATCTAGTTCAGCTTGAAGATCAGTAACAGCTTTCTGAATCAGCGCCTGACCCGGCTCCGCTTGGGCGATACCCAAATCTACTGATGGATTCAAACGGGTAAGTTCTACCGGCACTCTTTCTTTCAACCGTTTACCCAGCGCCTCATCAAAGCTTGAAATGAGAAGCACTTTAAAATTGGGGTCGGTGACCAAGTAAGCCAAATCCGACGCTAATCTTGATAGGTGATCCTCTGGTTCTTTGTTCTTTACCCATGAGAGGCGTGGTACTAGGCTATTTGGGGGCACTGGATGACTCAACTGAATCACAGTGCAGTTCCGGCACTCACCTACCCCAAACGGAAACCGAACCGCCACCGACTCCAAATACCCCCCTTTCCCGTAGTCAAAACACAGCGGTTGTGGCCCGCAATTCCAAATCTCTATAAATGAATCCTCTCCACAACATCTACACGCTACCAGTTCGTCCTCGACAGTGTCTTTAGCCACGTACAATTTCAACTCTTGGAAATATCCGAACAAAAGCCCCGCCCCGCTTCAAATACTGTTGGTGCTTGGAGATGATGTTTTCGGCATGTATCCACGCAAGAATCACGACGCATTCCGGGCTACGGTCATATATGCTTGTCGTAGGAAGTACTTCCAATCTATCACCTGGAGAGTACTTGTGGTGTTTATTCGTATTATCGTCCATCAAAAACTCTAAATCTGAGCCAATCTGAAAAAAACTTAGCAGTGTTGTTCCTGCGCGAGCCGCACCGAATCCCGCAATTTTCCCACCTTTCTTTTTGACAGTTCTGATAATTTGTTGAAGCTTCTCTTTGCTGTCGTTAAGTCTTTCTTCCATCGCATTTAGCGGTTTCAATTGGTCTAGTTTGCGGCTACGCTCAAGATCAACTAGTCCCTGTACAGCACCAGTTTCTCTCCACGGCCCATGCCTGTGTTGTACGTAGCCAACAATAGATCCACCCTGCTCCGGGCCTCGCTCCACATGTACAAGTTCCATATCTTGTCGAAGGAAGAAACTTTGGAGGGAAATGACCGAATGATAACTAAGATGCTCGTGAAATATCGTTCCTATTAAGTCCTTTTCCACAATATCAAGAAGGTAAGATGCCTCAAATGTAAACAACCCATCTGGGTCAAGAACCGAGCGAATCGCCTGCGTCATACCTATTAGATCGTCACAATGCGCGTAGACATTGTTTGCCGTAATCAATTTGGCGCGACCATGTTGTTCTAGAATTTTTTCCGCTATAGCTTGATTAAGAAAACCGATCAAGGTCTCTACCCCAGCGGCGTTCGCTTCGGCGCCAATATCGATCGCCGGATCAACCCCAAGCACGTTTCGGAATCCTTTACGTTGCCACGATTTCAAGAGCGTTCCATCATTACTGCCAACGTCAATGATCAAATCAGTCTCATTTAAATTTGCGAACGTATGGACCCGAGACGCGTAGTCTGAAAAATGCTCGATTAGTGCTGGATTATCTCCGGTCCTAAAGGTGTAGTCAGACCACAAGTATTCGGGCTCCACGACATCCACCAGTTGAACGTGAGAACAATTGGAACAAAAATAAAGGTCCAATGGCACCATTACCCCTGGTTCACCGAGTTCGTCACGGTTAACATACTTCTCTGAGACAGGGCTAAGTCCAAGCGATACCGCGCGTTCCAGTTTTTCACTTTGACACAGGCGACAAGTTGATGAGGTGTAATAAGGTTCTTTCAAAAACCCTCCAAGAATTGCAGAAAGGTTGAATTCATTCTTCCAGAAACTCCAGCCTAAAGGAGGCTATTCCTTCGCAAAGAATTTGATTATTGTCTTCGAGACAAATTCTGCCTGAGCCAGAGACATTTTTTCATGTAAGGGAAGGGAGAGGCTCTGTTTTAATAATGCCCGACTTACCGGCATACTTAAACTCCTTCTGTTTTTGTATGGAGTTGCATCGCAAGCCAGTGGTGAGTACACAATCTTAGTTTCTACTCCATTTTGTGCGAGTACTCTTCTCAACGCATCTCTTTTTTGGCATCGGATCAAGTACAAGTAGCGCCCATGAACTTCATCTGGATGCAGTTGTTGAAGTTCGACGACTCCTCCCAACAAAGCATCATACCGTTTCGCTATCTTCTCTCTTTTGTGCCAAATTGATTCGAGGCGATCAAGATTGTCCAACAAGAATGCAGCCTGCAATGTATCGATCTTGTGATTGAGAGAGATGAAATCGCATTGATTAAAGTGCCTACCCATCGGATCTTGCCGAGTTCCAGCATGCCGTAGCTTTTTCAATCTCCCGTACAGTCGTTCGCTATTCGTAGTCACTACACCAGCTTCACCGTAGCCGTGTAATACCTTCATGGGATTCATACTGAAAGCGGCAATAGTCGAAAAACTACCTGCGCGACGAGCACCAAGACTGCCGCATATCGCCTGCGCTGCATCCTCGACGATATACACCCCGTGCTGCCGCGCCAATTTTTCTAGAAACTCCATTTCACAAAGGTGACCCCCAACATGCATCGGCACGATCGCTCTTGTTTTGGGGCGGATCTTCTTTTCGATTTTCTTTGGATCAACATTGAAGTCTGTCTTTATATCTGCGAATACTGGTTTCGCACCCGTGGCCGCTATTGCGTTTACGGTGATGATCCATGTGAAAGGAGTCGTGATTACTTCATCGCCACGCCCTATACCCAGCGCCTTAAGCGCCATGTAAATTGCGCTACTTCCGGAGCCAGTTCCAACTGCAAACCGAGTTCCTATTCGCTGCGCAATACGTCGTTCGAATTCCTGAACCTCCGGCCCTTCGATAATTCTTCCGTGGGCCAGAACCGCTTCTAAGCGCTTGTGCAGCGCTTCCTTGTGAGTTTTATCTAATATTCGGAGATCCAGATAGGGGACTTTCATATCGTATTGGCTGGTTAAATCAATTACTCGATGAGTTTTGAGAAAAACATCGCCTGATAGACTTGGTTCAGCCTATTGCCCAAAACGCCGCTTATGTCGGGCCCCACGTAGACCCTCTGATCACGACCAACGGAAGCTGGATGAAAAACTGGTAACCCTCTGAACTCCGTCGCTACCTTTTCTTGGTTCTCATCCACAAACCCCAATACATTGTCGGGGCATAACTCGTGCACAAATGCTGCAAATACTGTTGTACCTAATACGTACACTTTCTGCAGCCCAATGGCCGTTAAAGCTTCGGTACGCAGTCGATGAATTTTCTCAAATACCTGACCCCAAAGAAACGTGTGGTCGGCAGATTTCGTTGGCGAACCGTTTTGCACATTTTTGCTCTCCTTCGACCTTGCCAAAAAGACAAGTTCTTTAGGGAACTCAACTAACTCGTGCCTTTCACAATCATATCCGGCGCAAGCCAACATTGTCTTCAGGCTGTACTCACTAAAAATAAAGGCCTGATCACCCATCAATGCATAAAGTGGATTGATCTCAATATTTGGAAGTTGGATGAAAATAAATCCATTATCAGCAAGATAGGGTTGAATTCTCCTTAATTGACTCTCAACATTTTCGATGTACATAATCGAATGCGAATAAATCACAACATCAAATTTCTGGCAAAAGGCCTCATCCTCACTATTGGTAATCTCAAACCCATTTTCTAAATCCACAATATTTTTTAGGGGATTAACTTCATACCCTAGAAGCACGGCCGAGGGCATCGCTGCGCGCAGCGCACGCAATAATGCACCATCAAAGCAGCCAATATCAAGACACGCTCCAGCATTTCTTGGTAAAACTTTTCTCAGATAATCTGCCTGAATTACTGAACGCGTGGGAGAACCTGTTTCACCCCTCGAACTCTTGTGTACTGTCTGAGAGCTCCTTCCATAAAGGCTCGTCCGATACGCCAGCCGTTCTTTGGGAAAAGTTTCAAGCTGTTGTAGTAATCCACATCGTACACAGACACAGCCGGTTATTCTTGGCGCAATTGTAGAAAAATCCTGATGGCGAAAAACAGGGAAGGGAATTTCAAGATCATCAACATCTGATCCGCACCCCGCGCAAAGAAGTTCTTCTTCCGAGAGATTGGCCAAAGGATTAGGCAAGGCTTTCCAGACCCAACCTAAGACCTGGATATCGAAATACGTTATTACTAGACACCAGCGCCGCCACCTTTATTTTCCGCGAGGACCAATACCCACTAACCATTGGAAATGAGCCATGGCTGGAAACCCAGTATGCACAACCTCATCGTTCATTCCAAAAATGAAGTGATTAAAGAACCGCGCTTCGCCTAGATCTTTTAATTCTGCGTGGTCTTTAAGATTAATGTGTCCTTCTTGAGAAAACACACTCGCATACTGCTCGGATGTTTTATTGGGCGTCCCAATCACGCAAATGCCATGTTGGTTTAGCGATAGGCACAAATTGTCTAGAAATGACTCTTCTTCTTTCTGAAAAATATGTTCGAGGACATCCACAAGATAAATTCCATCGACTTGTTCTACAAATGGCTTGTCGCGGAAGTCGTGATATACGAACTCGACATTCGAGAAACTCGACATCCGTGATCTGTTTTCTTCCAGTAGGCCCTCATTGATATCAGTGCAGATAACTCTGGGCACTTTCTGTGCAACTAGTGCACTACCAAATCCATCTCCACAACCTATCTCAATTACTGTTTTCGCAGAACCCAATATTCTCGAGCAGAACTTATACCTAGATGTAATGAATGACAGAGCACATGGATCGTCGTGATAGGCCTGCGTGGTATAACGGCCCAGTTCATGAGCCTTTGGCTGTATATCTTTCTCAAGATTTAGCCACAACTCTTTTGAATCATTCATAGACATCAGTTTTCTGTTACGGGTAATTAATCTATTTCTCAGACCTACTACTCACATAGCTACTAAACAGCGGCCACTAATTTTGCCTGATCGAATATCTTCGACTGCATCGTTTATCTCAGATAACGGATAGGTTCCGGTAATAAGTTTAGATAAGTCGAGTATATCTGCCTGAGCGAGGTGTAATAATCGTGGTATATCCCGATCTGGTTTGCCGTCACCGCCATGCGTTCCTGTCAGCATTTTTCCGAAATGAAGGGGCAAGGTATTCACTGGTGTTGTCTCCCCCTTCGGTGGCACACCAATTAGAATCGTTTTTCCATTTGGTTTCGTCAGCTCAATACATTGACCGATTACTTCAGGTTTTCCAGTATTGTCAACCACCACATCTGCGCCGTCCTCCCCTACGATATCTCGCACATGAGCCACCCAAGACGTTCCCTTATTAACGAGGCCATGACTCGCGCCAATATCAAGAGCCAGTTTCACTCGATTATCAAAAAGATCTACGGCTACGATGGGCGATGCGCAGCGAAGCTTGGCACCCTGAATGACATTTAGCCCAACGCCCCCAGAACCTACCACCACTACCGACTCTCCCATTCTTACTGCAGCTTTATTCTCTACTACTCCTATTCCCGTTGTTACTGCACAGCCAAATAAAGCGGCGAATTGCATTGGGTAATCTTTGGGAATTGATGTCAATCTATTCTCAGACACTACGGCGTGCTTATTAAACGTAGTAACAAACCCCGCGTTCAGCAATTGATCACGCCAGACAAATCTGGGTGGTGCCGATTGAATACCAGACCCGGGACGCCAGTGGAGCACCACATGGTCTCCAACCATGACGGAATTAACACCTGGCCCGATTGCAAGTACTTTTCCCGAGCCTTCATGGCCAAGTAGGTGGGGTAGGTAGGGGTCGGGCCCCTTAACTCCAGCGATCTCTCCAAGTTGTGATCCACAGATTCCGCTGAAGAAAACTTCTACAAGAACCTGACCTACCGCCAGATTCTCGGGCAGCGATACCTCGTCAATAACAAGAGGCTGATTCTGTTGAGCAAGAATCGCCGCTGTTGTTTGTTTAATTTCCATGCTCATTCAAAATATATGAACGAGTGGTCCCCAGTATACCCCGCATACTGAAACCACCATTCCCATTCTTTCGGTGTACAGAACGCTTCACATGTGACTTGCCAATACAGTAAGTTGGCTTTTTCGCTTTCATTACGATAGGACTCGACACACAGATACTTATATTCTTTCCCAACGCGCTCAAATTCCTTCAGCGCGTTTGCTAACTCGTAATTGTAAAGGTTATGGAAGGTATTAATCGAAATAACAAGATCAAAATAGCCATTCGGCCACGGTAAATCGACTGCGTTACCAATCTGCAACCTGTCACGCACCTCTTCCTTGGAATGATTTAATGCATATTCAGACACATCAATACCGTAAACCTGCGCATCAGGCCGGACCTTGAGAAAGTCAAAAAGCAAAAATCCTTTTCCACAGCCTACATCAAGTATCTTCGGATCATTAGGAAGACTATAGTGGTGAACAAGTGCCTTAGCCACCTTCTCCCATCGACCTGGTATATACCGATAACCCCCGTAGTTGATTCGCCGATCACCATCCCAGTAATCGTAAGACCAGCTTTTCGCTAGTTCCGCTGCTTTTGCCTTTGGATATCCTGGCTCGTTTACCCGAGCCAGATAATCCCGCGACGTGCTTTTGTGAAGCACAGACATGAAATCGTGATACGCCATCATGATGATCCTAAATGTTGAAAAAAATATTGTTTCGCTTTGGCAGTCTGCAGCTTCATGAAATCTAATTGTGCTGAATTCGAATGAAAACGTCGATCTCTGCCCTCTTGTAGATATTCGTTAAGGAGAATACAACACCACTTTAGACGATAGAGTGGGGTTAGATGTTCCGCCCGTCTCATCAAGTCAAGCGAGTCTAGCCAAGTAGCGACAGTTTTTGAAAAACGCGCTGCCTGATGCGCTGTAATGGGCAGCTCGGGTTGACACGTAAAGTCACAGATCAGCTTGGCTGGATCATCCCAACCAGCATACTCAAAGTCGACGAAAAACAAACTACCGTCAACTCGCAATACATTGTGAAACCCGAAGTCTGATGGTGAAAGAATCCAGTGTTGATCAGAAACAGGTTCTCGGCGGACGCCCGCATCATAAGCCGAACAGATATTGCTGATGATTGCGCTAAGAGTTGGAAGAAGATTGCCCTCAACAAATTCGCTCACCGATGAAGCGTCTTGGCTAATAACTGCATTACGTAGTCTAAATACGCGTTTCGAGACCAAAGCGACGTGTTCGTCAATTGTACGACATGCCTCAGACGCCAAACCCAGTCTTTTTGCTGCCTCCGAAGTACGCAATTTGTTGATCGCCGTAATAAAGGCCGCTGCTTGATCGATATCGGCAATCGAGATTTGCGTCACCGGTTCGCCCGGCAAGAACTCGTAAAGACCAAACCCTTGTCGGTCATCACGCTGAATTGGGCTAGATACGGGGATCGGCTCAACGCCGGCCATTAACTCCAGAAAAGAATATTCAGCATCAAGGCGATCCCGCAAGTCACTCGGATGCCTGTGATATATCTTGAGCAATGCCTGGCGGTCTACTCCATCAACGCGGTAAACTCGACTGTTCCTACCTGCCTTGATTTCATGTAAGGAACAACTATCAAAGCCAGATTGCTCAATAAAACCTACGATACTTTTTTCTAAGCTCCGGTTTTTCGTCATAAAACGAGATTGGGCAATTCCCGCCACTGGCGAATGACAGACCAGGAATGCTTCTTGCTCACAACTTCGCGTGGTGCAAATTGAATCCTATTCATGTCCGAAGGAAGCATATCAAGTATCTCAGGCAAATCATCTAGAAAATGCGTACATCGCTGACTTAAGATGCGAGAAATTTTTGACTCTTTAGTTGTTTCGAAAAATACTTGATCTGGCGACCAGTTAGCACCATCCACAGAAAAAAATTTGTGGCATCTCAGCCAAGAAGTAGCCGCCAAATGTAAGTCATGGGCTTTCCCTAGATATGGGGCTCGAGTCTTATGGCTAATGAGGCAAATCTCGACGCCTGCGAGCATCAGGATCTTAATCGCCTCAAGCGCTCCATCGAAAATAGCGGCCTCGTGAATTCGGGGCCCGTACACTTCACCCTGCAATTCGGTCCACGCATCTTCTTGCCCAATTACCCGCAAGTGATTCCTCACCGAAATCTTATCTTTTGGGGTCGTTTCTGAAATAAGAAAACGCTCCTTTGCTACCTTATGGAAAACGCCATCGTAGCAGATAAGAGTATTATCAAAATCTAGGCCAAGCACTAGAGACACTAGAAATGCTCCTGAAGGTTACAGATAATTGATTCAGCGTTCAGATTAAGAAGACATCGTGCTTCCTGCTGGTTTCCACATGCGGTCAGAAACGCATCTTTTGCTCCAAAGCAAACAACTTTAGACGCATCAACTCCTTTTGCGTTAGCCCATTCCAAAATAGCGCTACCAGCACCACCGGCTAGACCATGCTCTTCAATAACAACCACTTTGTTGCAGTCAAAAAAGAGTTGTGCCAAAAGGTCATCATCCAAGGGCTTAATGGTATGCAGGCTAACTAAGGAAGTTGAAATTCCCGCCTGTTTCAACCCCGCCGATACCTCGTTTGCAACCGAAAGCATATTCCCCACACCCAGCAAAGCAACATCCGTGCCATTTTCAAGGACCACTCCCTTTCCTATTTTAAATTCAGGAGGTTGCGAATGCACTTGTGGCTCACCTTTCTTGCCAAGGCGAATATACACAGGTCGTTCTAATTCGACAGCCGCTCGAACAGCGAGCTCTACTTCCGTCGCATCTCCAGGACAAACGACGTGCATATTGGGCAGCATACGCATCAATCCGATATCTTCCATGGAATGATGGGTCGCTCCTAGACCCGCATAAGAAAGACCAGCACCCGTTCCCACAATGATAGCGGGATAATTTGGATAACATATATCAAGGCGAATCTGCTCTAGGCATCGCATAGTGTTAAACGGCGTAATGGTATAGGTGATCGGATGCAAACCACTTGCTGCTAAACCTCCAGCAATACCTATCATTCCAGCTTCTGCAACCCCGCAGTTATAAAACCGATCTGGGTGGTGTTCTTTATAGCCATCAAAAAGGCGGTTACCTATATCTCCGGCCAAAAGAATGATGGCTGAATGGTCATCAGCCAGATCACTCACCGATCTTGCGAAAGCATTTCTCACTCTAAACCCAGTTCTTCTCGTGCCATGTTGATTTCGTCCCGGGTCGGAACTCTATAGTGCCAATTATTGTCATCCTCCATAAATGAAATTCCCTTTCCCTTAACGGTGTGTGCAATATAAACCCTTGGCAACCCTTCACACTTACGGGACAGTTGAGTGCTGAGCTGATCATGATCGTGACCATCGATTTCTTCGACCGCCCACCCAAATGCACGCCACTTATCTGCTAACGGATCAAGTGCCAACACTTCTTGACTTCGCCCTGTTGCCTGCCACTTATTAAAATCAACGATGGCGCAAAGGTTGCTTAATTTATGCCGTGCAGCAAACATTGCCGCCTCCCACACTGACCCCTCATTACATTCACCATCGCTTAGCAGAGCATACACGCGAAAAGATTTCTTCTGAATTCTGGATGCGAGCGCCATACCATTTGCTATGGGGAGGCCATGTCCCAGAGAACCTGTGGCGGCTTCCACACCTGGAAGATTCGGCGAAGGATGTTCTTCCAGAAGTGAATTTGCCTTGCCATAGGTTGCTAATTGAGATGGGCGCAAAACTCCTTTTCGAGCAAGAACAGCATAAAGTCCCGCAGCCGCATGACCCTTACTCAGGATAAATCGATCCCGATCAGGCCAATCAGGGTTTTTTGGATCAAACGCAAGAATCGATTCATAAAGTACTGCGAGTATGTCAATACATGACAATGCAGAAGCCAAATGCGCGGCTTTGGCCTGATGGGATAACTCAAGCACTTGTGCTCGCAATTCGGCAGAAATTAAGTTCCAATTCATGTTTGCGAATCCAAGTTAAGTTGCTTCATCCATTTGACTGTGTAGCACTGATCTGAGTCCACCAACTCACCATCTTTGTACCTATCGATAACTTCATCAATTGCATCAGCCACTGAATACCGTGGAAAGAAACCAGTCGCCGTTAACTTATCTGAATTTTGGCGATATGATCTCGGATCATTGGAATCGGTTACTTGAATTTCGGCTGGAACTTTCTTAACAACCTGTTGCGCAATGTCGAGAATAGAAATATTCTCAAATCCCGCGTTGTAGCACCCGGAGTCAAGATTCGGATTCTTGAGGAAATGCTGATAAACCCCGATCATATCCTGTATATGAATATTAGGTCTCGTCTGCTGACCGCCAAAAACGGTTATCACACCGTTCTTTAGCGCCTGCAAAGTCAGCATGTTAACGCTAATATCTAATCGCATCCGTGGAGACCATCCACACACAGTAGCGGGACGGACGCAGTGAATGCGAATTTTTTCCTGAAAACTCAACAAAACGCGCTCGGCAACCATCTTCGTTTTGTTGTAAACCGATATCGGAACCAGTGGTAAATCCTCGGTGACCTGAGCTTCCTCTTTGACACCATAAACGCTGCCCGAACTGGCAAAAATAAACTGCTTTACTCCAGATCGGACCGACCTGTCCGCAAGCTGTTGGGTAGCCAAAACGTTGACTTCCCAAGACAAAGAAGGGTTCAACTCTACACCTGGATCATTAGCGATATTGGCTAGATGGATAACTGCTTCGACACCATCCATAGGTATATTGTCAGTCTCCCGAATATCCTCTTTAATAATTTCCAAGCAGGCATGACTTTCAAGATGATTACCAAACCATTGTGTATCGACAACGATTACCTCGTTTCCTTGCTCGAGTAATTTTTTTGTCAGAACCGTGCCTTTATAGCCGCAGCCACCAGTTACTAAAATTCTCATTGGGATTTACTTATGGTGAATATAGGCTTGGGGTTGATCAAGCAGTGTCTCAAGATTAGCTTCTACCCAATCAAGAGTTTCCGCAATACCGGTTTCTAGATCAACAACATCTGTCCAGCCAAGCTCCTCTCTCAACTTGGCACTACTAAGTAGGTAAGCCTGATCTTTTCCCAATCTGTCATCGGAAATCTCGACCAGGTCTGAGAATGCTACACCTGTCATACTGGCGATATGCTCCACCAATCCCTTAATAGTCATTTGTTGCGATGTCGAAATGTGGTAGCACTGGCCCGATTCACCTCGCAAGGCAACCTGGTAGGTTGCCTCTGCGACGTCTCCAATATGAATAAAGCAGCGAACTGATTGCCCACCCCCATGCAATTGGAGTGTTTGCCCGGTTCGCGCGCACATTAACGCCCTTGGAATGATCCGATAAAGTTGCTGCCCAGGCCCATATACGTTTGCTGCTCGAGTAAAAACAACTGGAAACTGGTATGCCCGAAAAAAACTCATCAAATGTAGATCACAAGAGGCTCTAGACACAGCGTAAGGCGTACTTGGAGCAAAATTATTATTTTCGATTATCCAACCATCTGTGTTTCCGTAGACCTCGGGCGTTGTGACATGCACATATTTCTTGAGGCCACGCAATTTTCTTAACTCATCGTGCAAACGCACCTGAGCAACCACATTTGTTTGATACCAATCTTCTGGTGAATCCCAACTCTGGGCAACCATTCCTTGAGCTGCGAAGTTGACTACATATTTGGGGGAAAAATCTCGAATCAGATCAACCACTGCACGATGATCTGTATTTAGATCTCCTTGGAAGAATTTGAACAGGTCGGAATATGATGGGTCAGATTTATAGGGGAGAAAAACCGCGTCAGGCTCCGCCGAGCGACTCACTCCTAGAACTTGATGTCCTTGCTTCAGCAAATATCTCGCGAAATTCGAACCTGAGAACGAGTTACTGCCGATCACAACGAAAGGTTTGGACATTAGGTGCGCCCCCTTGTCGGGACCGATATTTATCTGAGATTAGACTGAGAGTCGTGTTGACGGGGTCGAACGGAACAAAGAGACTCTCTATCCAACCAGGTAGGCATGGGTCGTAATTTTAGTCTATTGACCCACTGTTTTCACGGTCAGCGTCCTTAATCTTGATTCAGCCGGTCAGACTTCCAATTAGCCTCGAGAGAGAACTGGCATATCGCACCTTCCTCCATCGAGACCCGAGCGGCTGTCTTATATTGAAAGCGTAAAACTGCTTCGCTTTTTGATGCTGTGGGATGGAACCGGTCGTGAGCAATGATTTTTCGGGCAGAACTCTTGAGTCGTTTGCGTGCCATCTCTTGAAGACTGCTCTGCGGAAGATGCGGGCATTCCAACAGTTTCAGGGACTCCGTTACAGCATCTCTTATCTCCTCCGGGCTGTTCTCTCTTAGTTCATATCTGGATGATACCGAGCCGAATGGGTGCAATAAATCCCGCCCAGCATCGACCAACTCCTCTAGGCTAAGGTACCTCTCCTTGTCTTTAGAATAGACATGCTTTAACAAGCCTCTATCAGTTGCTCTGATAAGGACGCCACAGCTCCAATCGCACATATTGAGAATCAACATCTGGCGCGAGAATAAGATCGCAAGTTCCATCGGTCCGGAAACAGAGCCGATAAATAGCCGACAATCCGCAACAAGAAAAAGATCCATCTCATCAGATTTATAGGCAGAAAAAGGATAATCAATTACCTTATTCATATCTGGAAGCGGCGTCATTGACTTATCGCCGATTCGGATCACCCAACCTCCACGTCCTGTGATCTCCTTAATTCCGCTAATATAGTTTTCAATATTCGCATTTCGATAGTCGCGCCGACCAAAATCATTCTTAAAGCCGCCTTCCCGGACGTGCAAGCATACAAACCAGTCCTCTGGTCCCACACCCATTTTGCCAAGATTTTCTCGACAGCACTGCTCTATACTCGATCGTAAAGTCGGTGGCTTATAGTTGGCCAATTGCTGATGCCAGTTCATCGCCTCCACCCGATCCCACGAAAAAAGATTCCTCATCTCTGCAGGATTATCTATCCAAAGTGGATCAATCCCGATTCGGGGAAAGTTATAACTTTCATACAAGCGCTTACCTGTCCAACGAAAAAGTGCTCGGCTGATGATTCTAGTAGGGAGATAAATGAAACTCAGAATGACAGCACAGCCAATAAGTACAATCTTAGGCGGCCTGGCAAAGTATTCCGACACCAATGACATCGAAGCTCTACTAGTTAGCCGATATGCATGCAGGAATGGGATATTTAAGTGCTCTAAAAGCAATAGCCTCAGTTGCTTTCTACGCGCCATTAATAGCCCAAAAAATATCTCCTCAATACGATTACCGATTGCGTAAGGGTGTGGGGTAAGCAAAAAAGTTTTCTTACAGGGTCCGAAGTCTTTCAATTCTTTTCGAGATAACAATGCCAACTTTTACGCCTCCTAATATTCTTACAGATTGAAAGATTGTGCAGGGGCTTGGAGAAATAAAGCGCGAAAATGCGCCTCTCATACGGCTGTGTACATATTTGTCGTTCCATTGAGCATTTTGCCTTTCTAGCTCAATTAAACTTAAGTGACCGACTGGGTTATTTGCTCCACTTTCAACTTTTTCTCGATAATGAAGTCGATAACAGCCACTAACCAAACATGGTGTGTCATCTCTACATGATTATAGGACTGACTATTGGCCCAGAAATTAATTCTACCTAACGCACGTAGAGGGTTATTCTCAGAGAAACCAGAAAATGTAACCAAGTCTAACCCTAGGCTTAACGCTTTTTCTGCACCATTAAGTATGTTTTTTGATTGGCCACTGCTACTGATCAGGATTACTAGATCGCCATCGTCGGCATAAAACTCCAAAGCCTTCTCCACCCAACGCTCATAACCAAAATCATTGGAAAAACACGTAATGAGATCGGCTTCATTAAAATTAATAGCGCGAATTCCCGCGGCTTTCACAAGATCTACCGCTACGTGGCTAGCCATCGCAGCACTCCCACCATTTCCAACTAATACTACTTTCTTACCAACAGCGTCTGCCTTAACAATCAGTTCGCTGACGCGAATTAGATCATTTAATGGCACCTCTCCAATTCGTTCTGACAACTGTCGAAAATATCTGGGAAAGTAGTCTGCAAGATTCATCCGTTCACTCTCCGTATTTTGAGCACTAGGAAATTAATTACTCTTTCGAAAGTGTGTTTTAGCCCGAAGCCGGTTAGTCACGGACATCCTATTGTACCAACTTAGTTAACCGCACTTGGGTGAATATCCTAGAACGATCCCTCTTCTAAGGTCTAATAAGAGTTCACCGAACAATACCATCGGCTTTACCCGACACAGTCACCGGAGTTACGAAATTTACTGTCCGACGGATACCCGAAGGGGTGCGGGATACATTCGTACTAGCAAGCGAAAAGGATATAAAAGCAGGGCAATCATAAGGAGCTTAGCGCAAAAATCCCCTGCCGCCCAACTTACCCAAGGCAACCCGGTCCCGGCAAACGCCAGAAAGAAAAAGATCAGGGTATCGATAAAAGATCCGATCAGCGATGATGCTGCTGGGGCTTTCCACCAGGCCTGCTGGCGCAGAGCATCAAATACCTTGATATCCAGTAACTGGGCAGCGAGGAAAGCTGTGCCAGAAGCCAGTGCAGTGCGCAACATGGCAAAGGCGTCCGGGTCATGAAAAAGCGTCTGCCACAGCGACAGCGAGCTTGACTGGCTCACACTGGCTGCAATTCCCAGAGCCGCGATCAGCGTCAGGGCAACACCAAAGGCAAAACCGACCACCACGACCCGCCGAGCCGGGCCCATGCCAAAAAGGCGGTTGGTGGTATCGGTGACCAGGAAAGCCACCGGGTAGGTGAAAGCCCCCCAGGTCAGAATTCCGGCGAGATCAATACCCCATAAATACCCGTGCACCGGGTGTTGCACCAGTTTGTTAGAGGTCAGGATAACCGCGCCCATCGCCAGCACCGGAACCAGGGACCTCCACAGGCTTACCATCATAGGTCTGGATTCCGTCATTGGTGATAAACAAAAAGAGCGATCCCGGCCACCCTTTCTGCGTAACTGTTGATGGCGCTATTGCGCGCTCGGGTTTACTGAATACGTGGGTCCAACTTCCCGCTGTCGTAGCGTTTGACCATATCCTCAAGGCCAATGGCCTTGATTCTTGAGGCGTTACCGGCAGTATCGAATGCCTCGTAGCGGGCAACACAGATCCCCTTCATCGCCTTGGTGGTCTCCTTGAGGTACTTGCGCGGATCAAAAGCTGCCGGGTTCTCATGCATATAGCGGCGGATAGCCCCGGTCGAGGCCATGCGCAGATCAGTGTCGATATTGACCTTGCGTACACCGTTTTTGATGCCCTCCTGGATTTCTTCGACCGGCACACCGTAGGTCTCACCCATATCCCCGCCGAACTCGTTGATGATGGCGAGCCAGTCCTGTGGCACAGACGAGGAGCCGTGCATCACCAGATGCGTATCGGGGATACGCGCATTGATCTCCTTGACCCGCTCGATGGCGAGGATATCGCCTGTCGGCGGGCGGGTGAACTTGTATGCACCATGGCTGGTGCCGATCGCGATCGCCAAAGCATCAACCCCGGTTGCCTTGACGAACTGGGCGGCCTCCTCAGGGTCGGTCAGCAACTGGTCGTGGCTGAGTTTGCCCTCGGCGCCTGAGCCATCTTCCTCACCGGCCATGCCGCTTTCCAATGAACCAAGACACCCGAGTTCACCTTCCACCGAAACACCGCAGGAGTG
>CETX01136231.1_pt1 | contig 23781 bp, 20 predicted proteins | sample 356501 | NCBI WGS metagenome assembly CETX01 (sample SAMEA2623390, study PRJEB7988) | marine metagenome | biome: marine biome (ENVO:00000447); feature: mesopelagic zone (ENVO:00000213); material: "saline water (ENVO:00002010), including plankton (ENVO:xxxxxxxx)" | depth 450 m | reverse complement strand
GATCCTTGGAGTCGCTGACCTGCACACCCCAGGCGCCCATGCCCTCGGCCACCGTGGCGTTGTTGGTGGGATGGAACTCAGAGGCGATCTTGTGTCCCTCGGGCTGGTGGTCGTTGACCATCCCCAGGGTGCCGTTGTTGAAGACCACGCATATGATGGGTAGGTCGTACTGCACGGCCGTGGAGATTGCGTTGACCACCATCATGTAGCCGCCGTCGCCGGTCACAGCGACCACCGGCTGGTCGGGGTAGACCAACTTCAGTCCCACTGCGGCCGGCAGCGCCCAACCCATACCCGCAGTGCCGCCAGGGCTGTAGAACGTGTTGGCCTGCTGGGCCCGGTAGAGATGGGCCATCCAGGTGCGGTTGTTGCCGGCGTCCAGCGTGTAGATGGTCGAAGGGTCCATGGTCGCCTGTAGCTGGGCGATCAGCCGCTGGGGCTTCACCGGTGAGCTGTCTTCGTGCATCTCCGGCTGGTCGTGGTAGCCGCCCGAGTCGCGCCTGTCAGGCATGCTGTTGGTCCAGTCCTTCCGTCCGGAGTTGTCCGGCGGGGCGGCTGTGGACGCCTCAACCATCTGCTCCAGGATGACTTTCGCGTCACCAATGAGGCCTAGTTCCACCGGGAAGGACCATCCGGCGTTGCGCTCGTCGATGTCGATTTGGATGATGCGCTGCCGGTTGGGGTCGAAGATGTCGGGACGCTCGCCCACGGTCTCCTGGGAGCGTAGCAGCGCGCCGATTACTATCACGGTGTCGGCGCCACCCACCGCCCTGTTGGCAGTGTCCTGGCCGTAGGTGCCGACCATGCCCAAGGCCAGCGGATGGTCCTCGGAGATGGCGCTCTTGCCCTTGTAGCTGGTAGCGACGGGAATGCCCCATTGCTCGGCCAGTTCTTGTAGCTGGGCGTGGGCGCGGGCCACGTGTACCCCGTTGCCGGCGATGATCACCGGCTTGCGGGACTCGCTGATTATCTGGATGGCGCGCTGGATGTCCACCGGCGCGCTGGCTGGCTTAGCTGTGTTCAGGAACCCCGAGGCGTTGTGGATGAAAGGTGGAGATTCCACGTCCACCTCTCCGCTGATGGCCGCCGAGCGCATGAGCACCGTGGTCGGACCCGGGCGGCCGCTGACGGCGTGTTTGATGGCCATTTGCGTGCCTAGAACGGCCTCTTTGGGGCTGGTGGCTAGGGTTGTGTACTTGGTCATGGACTTGAAGATCGACTGCAGGTCGATGCTGCCGTACTCTCCGGCGCCCGACTGGTTGGCAGGTCGCTGCGCCGCTCCGCCGTCTGAGGTGTCAGTGATCACCAACATCGGGGAACTGCTGAGCATGGCCTCCATGATTCCAAACGTGGCGTTGGAGCCGATGAACAGGCCTTGGCCCATGATGGCGGCCGGTTTCCCGGAAGCCCGACCGTACGCGTCGGCCATGATGGCTGCAACCTGCTCGTGGCGCACTAAGATGGTCTTGATGCGGTCTTGTTTCGATTCAAGTATCTGGAAGATCTGGCCGGTGCCGCCTCCGGGAATGCCGAAGACGTATTCGATACCGGCTTCCTCCAGAGTCTGGACGATCATCTCACTAGCTGATGGCATTTTGTGTTCCTTGGTCAGCTTCAATTTCGGGGCGGTCACGCCCGGTGATTTCTGTGGCGATGATACCCTTCACCCATAACCCGGTCAAGAAATATTTGCTATGCCTGACCGGTGCCTGCAGATTGGGTATCCCTAAACCCGGTTGCCCCGGTTGTACCGGTTGACCCCTATTGAGCGCAGGCGTATCATCCCCTCAACCTGAGGCGGGACAGGCACGGCTATTCGCTTGGGTATCCCGCTGTCTACTCAACCCCGATAAGAGAGGAATCATGCGTGCTGCGGATGCGATTGTTCGCGCCCTGGAAAAAGAAGGAGTCGAGTACATCGCCGGTTTTCAAGGCGGCGGTCTGGCCCCCCTTTGGACAGGCCTGAGGAACTCCGAGACCATCAAAGTTTTCGCTGCTAGGAATGAAAGACTGGGCGTGGAGATCGCCGACGGCTACGCGCGCGCCACCGGCAAGGTGGGCGTGGCCATGACTGGCACCGGTCCAGGCGCCACCAATACTTTGACCGGAATCGCCGGCGCCTACGCCGACAACATTCCCGTCCTCCTGCTGATGGGCCAGCATCCCCTGGCCGACCTTGGGAAAGAGGTGCAACAAGAGGTCTCCGCCAGCATCTTCGACACCCTGGTCAAGTGGCGTGGCACCTTCACTAAGGTTGATGACATTCCTTCGGTCATCCGCCGCGCCTTCACCAATCTGCGCTCGGGTTCGCCCGGTCCGGTGGTGCTGGAGATGCCCCAGGACGTCCTGATGACCGAGGTTCCCGACGGCTCCCTTGAATACGAACCAGTCGGACCAGGACATAAAGCTGCCCCCGCGGCAGATGAGGTGGCTCAGGCTGCCGATCTTCTGGTCAACGCCAAGAACCCGGTCTTGAACCTGGGCGGCGGCGTGTTGTCCGCCGAGGCCTGGGACGAAGCCAAGGAGTTGGCGGAATTGCTGTCGATGCCGGTGGCGACCACCTTGGTTGCCAAAGGTGTCTTCCCCGAGGACCATCCGCTGTCCATGGGCATGGGCTGTTATCCCCGCAGCCGTTACGCAAGCGGGGCTTCTCTGCACATGAACCGCAAGGCCGACGTTGTGCTGGCGGTGGGCAACTCCTACCGGCTGCCCAACGGCACCGATGGCCGGCCCATCCCCGAAGGGGTGAGTCTGATTCACGTGAATGCCGACGAGCATGACCTGAACAAACAATACCAGGCCGACATCCCCATCCTGGCCGACGCCAAGCTGGCGCTCCGGGCCATATTGGACGCGGTCAGAGAACGGGTCGGTCCCGGCAAGGGCGGCCTTAAAGAGGAAGTTGTGGCCGAGATCAAGCAGGCCAAGGATAAACAGGCCAGCGAATGGGCTCCAGTGGTTGATGACCTATCTGCGCCTACCAACGGCTACCGGGTGGTCAACGAGTTGGCCAAGATAATCGACCCGAACAAGACCATCGCCCTTCACGACGCTGGGGGTAGCCGCGGCTACATGTCGCCCTTCTGGCAGGCCACTTTACCCCGCAGCTACGTGGGCATGGGCGGAATGGCCGCCATGGGCTGGTCTCTGGGCGGGGCGATTGGCGCCAAGCTGGGGCAGCCCGACAAGCTGGTGGTCCACCTGCTGGGCGACGCTTCTTTTGGAATGGTTGGCATGGAGTTGGAGACCGCCGTTCGCATGGGACTCCCCACTCTGACCATAGTCGTCAATAATGAAGGCACCGGCGGAGGCTTGATGGGCATGGAGCGGCCTGCCGGCCCACCGCCGGACATGGCCAAGCTCACCGGCGACTGGACCATGGTCGCCAAGGGCCTGGGGGCGTACGCTGAGCGTGTCGAAGACCCGTCGGACATCGGAGCAGCCCTGCAAAGGGCCATCGCCGCCACCGAGTCCGGCCAGGCCGCCCTGGTGGAAGTCATGATCAAACCCATGAACACGCCGGATTTGCCTGACGATTGGTCGATCTAGAGCCGTCAGCAGTCAGCCGATTTGGAGTGCTATGAAAAGCATTGAAATAGACCGCAGCAAACGCCTCAAGGACGACCCAGGGAAGGGGCACAACCGTTGGCACCCGGACATCACGCCTATTCTAGAGGTGGACACGGGTGAGGAAGTGTCGCTGGAGACGCGCGACGCCTCCGACGGGCAGATGAACGCCAACGTCACGGTTGACGACTTTGACGGGTTTGCCGCAAAGGTGGGACACCCGCTGACCGGCCCGGTTTACATAAAAGGCGCCGAGCCGGGCGACCTGCTGGAGATTGAGTACGTCGACATCATCCCCCAGTCCTACGGCTGGACCCGAAACCGTCCTGGCGCTGGGTTCCTGCGCGACCTGTTTCCGGACCCCTTCGTGGCCCATTGGGAGATGAAAGATGGCTGGGCGAAGTCCAAGGAGCTGCCAGGCGTGAGGATACCCAATGGATCTTTCATGGGTACCGCAGGGATCGCGCCATCCAGGACCCAATTGGAGGCGTGGACCGCGCGCGAAGCCGACTTGGTTCGGCGTGGCGGAATCGCCTTTCCTCCCGACGCTGAAGACGCGGTGCCGGAGGGCTCTACTGCCACCGAAGGACTCCGCACCATCCCCCCCCGGGAGAACTGCGGCAACGTCGACGCCAAGCAGCTCACCACGGGATCCCGTTTGCTGATACCGGTGAACGTGCCAGGCGCGCTCTATTCCGCCGGCGACGGCCATTTCGCCCAGGGCGACTCCGAATGTTGCATCACGGCCATCGAGATGGGAGCGACTGCGGTGGTCAAGTTCCATCTACAGAAGGGAGAGGCCGCCCGGAATAACATAATCTTCCCCAGGTTCTCCCACCCCGGTTATTTCATAGCGCCTGAATGGGCCGCGCCCCGGAATTTCATCGCCACCATGGGGATGCCCATCCGGGAGGACGGAACACAAGAGGGCGAAGACCTGACCTTGGCGGCCCGAAACGCCCTGATACAAATGATTGACCTGCTCCAAGAACGAGGTTGGACCAAGGAACAGGCCTACGTCATCTGCAGCGTGGCGGTGGACCTCAAGATAAGTAACGTGGTCGATCTGCCAAATGTTACGGTGTCGGCGTTTTTACCTGAGGATATCTTCCAGGGATAAGGTTTGTGAGGGGCTTGGGGGCTAAAATGGTCCCTCGTGCGGGTAGTGACAGAAAAAGGGCCTTAAAAACGCCGAGAGGGCACCGGAATTTCCTGAGCGATAAGCACACTGCGGAAACACAATAGAAGAGACAAATAGAAAAAGCCCCGCCCTTCTGCTGAAGGGCGGGGCTTTTTCCAACAATCGCTTCGCTTTTAGGAGTAGATGAAAGCGGAGACTTAACTAACCCGCTTAACTTCCAGGGTCTCGCCAGGGGCAAGCGCTACACGTCGTACACTTATACCTAACTTGAGCAGCCAGTAGCCTAGAGTGGCCTTGCTGACGCCCAGTTCCTCGGCGGTGGCCGAAAGACCAATCTCATTCACTTTTTCCGGCAAAAGGCGCTCCAGGGGGCGCTGGTGTTCTTTCTCTACGCGTTGCATCAGTTTCGTCTTCCTAGCCATGGTTCCCTCCGTATCATCTTGTATTAGTGCTGATTTATACTGCTACCCAGGCCATCGGGTTAACATTAGAGTAACAGTGGTTTATATTAGTGTCAAGCGATTTTTAAGGATTCTTTTAAATTAATATAAGAAAAGAGTAGAACATTAAATTGAAGGCACCACCCATGAGTTTAGCAGGGACTGGCCCGATGAGGATGTCTTTGATAGGCTTTTAGATACATGTTAGGCATAGAAACCTGGTTCTTAGAAATAATCACCGACGTTTATGAAGCCATGGGCTGGCCCGGGGTGGTCTTCCTCATGGCGATAGAAAGCGCCGCGGTCCCTTTCCCTAGCGAGCTGATCATGCCTTTGGCGGGTTGGCTCTTGATAGAGGCCAAGGGTGATTCTGCCTGGATGGTGTGGATGGCGGCCCTCTACGGCGCCCTGGGCAACTTATTAGGGTCATGGGTGGCCTATTGGATCAGTTACAAAGGTGGCCGCCCTCTATTAAAGAAGTACGGCAAATATGTGCTGGTGACCCAGCATGAGGTGGACCAGGCCGAAGAGTGGTTCCAGAAGTACGGCGAGCTGGCGGTCCTCGCTTCCCGTATGTTGCCTGTGGTCCGTACCTTTATAAGCGTACCGGCTGGGATCGCCCGGATGAACTTCTTGAAGTTCAGCTTTTACACGTTCATCGGGTCCTACCCGTGGAGTCTAGGTCTGGCCTATGGCGGATTCAAATTGGGTGAAAACTGGGAGGACCTGCGCCGTGTCATGAGGCCCTTCGACTTCCCAATTGCCGGCATTATATTAGTGGTGGTGGCGTGGTTCATCTATCACCGGATCAAAGTCATCAGAAGGGAAGAACGCCTTTAAACGAAGAGCGCTCATAGAAGAATCTCCATAGGCTCCATTTAAGGCGTGAACGACGAGAATCGTTGACACGATCATATCCCTTCCATAAGCTGGATATGGCTTTGAAGACAATATCCCATTAAAAAGGCGGCACGGATATGCATGCTCCCACTCTTAGAGACGTTTACCGGGCGAAGAAGACTATCGCCCCTCATATAGCTCGTACACCATTACACTATTCTTCAGGTCTCAGCGAATTGCTGGAGGCAGAAGTGTACTTAAAGCATGAAGAGTACCTTCCCCTGGGGGCCTTCAAAGGCCGCGGCGGGATCAACCTGCTGGCCAACATGACCGACGAAGAGAAAGAGCGGGGCCTGATCACAGCATCCTCCGGAAACCACGGTCAGTCGATGGCCAACGCCTGCAGGATGTTTGGCGCCAAGGCGATCATTGGGCTGCCTAAAGACGCCAACCCCAATAAGGTGGCGGCCATGAGGTCCCTCGGGGCGGAGATCATATTCCACGGCGCGGACTTCGATTCCGCTCGGATGCACTGTGAGCGGATAGCCAAGGAAGAAGGATACCGGTTCGTGCACCCGGTGAATGACCCTCTGCTCATCTCCGGGGTGGGCACCCAGGCCCTTGAGACTGTTGAGGACCTGCCCGATGTCCAAGTGCTGATGCTCCCCTTGGGCGGCGGATCCGGAGTCTCCGGCGCCTGCATCGTCGCCAAGGGCATCGATCCGTCCATCGAAGTATTGGCCGTGCAGTCGGAGCAGGCCCCCGCCGCCTACCAATCATGGAAGCAGGGCGAGATCGTGGAAGCCGAGATGAACACCGTCGCTGAAGGAATCGCCACTAGAGTCGGCTACGAATTGGCTCAGGGCATCATGCGCGACCTGCTGGACGACTTTTTGCTGGTCAGCGACGATGAGATCCACCGGGCCATAGGCACCCTGGTCGACAAGGCCCACACCCTGGCCGAGGGCGCCGGCGCCACAGCCCTGGCAGGCGCCATCAAGTACCCGGAAAGAGTAAAGGGCAAAAAGGTAGCGATAACTATCAGCGGAGGAAACATCACAGCAGACCAACTACGGCAGTCTTTGGAGGTCTACCAAGGTTGATCTTCTCAGCATAAATGTAGTGAATCTTAGGCGCGCCATCGATAAGGGCCGGCCTTTCCCAGAAGGACCGGCCCCTTAATTATGCCCATTTGGAGGGTCGTAAATAATTGAAGCGGGATATTCACGGAGATATACTTAGCTAAGGACATTTGACCAGTGTAAGATGCCGGAGCAGCTCGATGGCGACACCTGGTCGGTCACGATGGGAGGGGCGGCAGTGTTCGAGAATGTAGCGGAGCACCTGGACGAGGCCGTAAAGCTTGCGGAGCGGTGCCCCGAGAAATACCAGATCCCCTGTTTCCAAGCCCTGATCCGCGTCCTGGCTCAGTCAGACTCTCCTTCTACCCAGGATGGAAACGGACAGAACGGCCACAGCGACGCCCATCGTCTGGTCGGCAACGGCGATACGTCGGCGTCCACCTCCAACGGCTCCTATACGAATTCTGGCGCCTCAGCCCAGCAGCCCAGCGAGAGGGGTCCCATATTTTTGAACCAGCACCAAATACCTGAGCCATCCATCTCACGGGTCTATCATTTGGACGGCAACTCATATCGTATTATCGTGAAAGACCTGAAGGAAAAGACCAACTCCAAGAAGCAGGTAAAACTGGCTTTGCTACTCGGTGTTGGCAGCCTGTTGGCCGGAGGGCACCCCGTGTTCTCCAAGGAGCGGCTGATCGAGGTCTGCAGGGAGTACGGCGCCTACGACGCACCCAACTTCGCCTCTCATATGAAGAAACAGCGGGACATGTTCATCTCCCAGGGCAATGATTGGTCGCTCACTGTGCCGGCTCAGCAGCGGGCAGCAGAGGCCATCAAGGAACTTGCGTCCTAAGCCGTTTTAAGGCCCAGTGAAAATCACGACCAAGGGAAACTCCGGGATTAAGGCGTAGAACGGCTGAAATAACGAGCTAGCTCGTCGCGGCTGAACTGGGGAAGATCAACCTCACCCTCCCGGCCGATGTAAACCAAGCCCTCTTCCGGCGCCATCATCACTCCAATCTCCATGCCGTCTATTCCCTTTTCCTCTAGCTCAGCAAGTAAAGAGGGAACCTCAATGGGGGAAAGTGTAATTATTAACGCACCCGAGGCCAGCAGCCCTAGAGGGTCCAGACCAAGGGCTTGGCAGACTTCCAACGTCGTAGGTAACACAGGCACACTTCCCCCCTCGATGGCCAAACCCAATCCAGACGCTGCGGCGACCTCCCTCAACCCGGTGATCAGACCGCCTTCAGTGACGTCATGCATTGAATGTACTTGTGCAGTTGTGCAAGCAATCTGAGCATCTTCGATTACACTGATACCAGTAGAATGTAATAAATCCACACTTAGTGCAATTGTGTCATCGCTGACACCGGCCATTCGCAGGTCGTCGGTCCGTTCCAGGGCCAATAGCGCTGTTCCTTCTATGGCGATTCCCTTGGTTATGACGATACTGTCCCCTTCCTGGGCTCCTCCGGTCCTAATGAGGCTGTCACGAGCCACCTCGCCCAACATGGTCCCAGACACGATCGGTCGGTCTATTCCGTAGGTGACCTCGCTGTGTCCGCCCACCAGTGCGACCCCTATCGAGTCACAGGCATCCAAGACTTGGGTGAATAGTTCTTCGGCTTGGTCCTCGGTGAATCGCTCCGGGACCAGCAACGTGGCTAGGAACCAGAGCGGCACGCCCCCGGTGCAGGCGATGTCGTTGGCGTTTACCTGTACGGAGTACCAGCCGATACGGTCGGTGGCGAAGGTGATTGGGTCGCTCTTGACCAACAAAAGCGTCTCTCCGCCCAAGTCCAGCACCGCTGCGTCCTCGCCCACACCGGGGCCCAATAGCACCCGAGGGTCGGTGACGCCGGTTTTCTGTAGCAACTTATCAAGCAATGAGGGAGGGAACTTGCCGATGTCCACGGAAACTCCTGACCGGTACTATTCGGGTGTCTTAAACGGGCGGTATCAGGCCGATATTCTAGTCCACATGGCCACTGTGTATCCAAGCCGTGATCAGCTCTTCTGATGGGCCGTTTAGCGTCGATTTTAGGGCCATTCGCCGTGCTGAATTCGTGCGCATATGCGTTGACACCACACAGGGATTGTGATAAAAATAACAAAGTAGTTTTCTGTCTGGATACTTAGTCAATTTTAGATAAATATCAGTCCAAATATCAATATCTGGAGGCTATACGGTGAGGAAATCACTCTTGATTCTATCTGCGATTTTGAGCATAGTCATGCTCTTGGCTATCGCCTGTGGTAGCGACGAAGCTGATCCCAATGCCACGGCAACTGCGGCTCCTCCGGCCACGGTCCCCGTTGGCGACCGGGCGACCGAGCCGCCCCCGCGGCCGACGTCAGTCCCCGCCACCAGCGCTCCTTCGCAGGGCGGCGGAGCGGCCGCGTTGGTCATTGACGTCAACGGCGACGCTCTACAGTTTGACCTCGACTCCCTGACCGCCACGGAGGGTTCGGATGTCGTGGTGACCTTCAACAACTCCTCCAGCGTCAACTCACATAACTGGGCGTTGGTTGAGGCGGGTACCAAGGACGCCGTGGCCACCGACGGTCTCGCCGCCGGCCAAGATAACCATTGGCTGCCGGTGAACGACTCCCGGGTGGTTGGCTCAACTATCGTCCTCGGGCCAGGCGAGAGCGCAGATGCCACTTTCACGGCCCCTGCAGCGGGAACCTACCAGTTCGTTTGCACCTTCCCCGGCCACAACTTCACCATGTTCGGTGAATTCACGGTCAATTAAGTTACAGGACCAACGTCTGATGCCAAGACCGGCCCTTCCATATGTGGAAGGGCCGGTCTTTTTCGTGGGAGGCACGTTCGGGCTCCCGAAGATGAAGCTAGGTCTGTGCAATGGTAACGGAGCCCCATCCCAACCTTCCCGCTTGCGAAGAGGAAGGGGCTTACTCCCTATCCCGTCCTTCCGCTGACGGAGGCGAGGGTTGGGGCGAGGGAGTAAACCCCTGTTTCGCTGGACAACTACTAGCGTCTTTTTCACGACTGTTATCCCCGCCCGTGATTTACAACCGATGCCTGGGTTTGGTAGCATGATTGGGCTGGACTTATTCGTGGGCCGAAGGGTTCGGCGCATGATGTGTGGGGCGTTCGTCTAGCGGCCCAGGACACCGCCCTCTCAAGGCGGAGATCAGGGGTTCAAATCCCCTACGCCCTACCAACTTAGGCACGAAAAAGACCTTCGGGTACAACCAGGGGTCTTTTCTTTTACCAGTTTGCTGACGTAGCTGTGCTGGTGTGTCTTCCGATCAAGCTGAGGGCGATTCTCAAGTCACGTTGCCTCATAGAATTCTCCCGCTTCGATTCTCGAACCTACCTCTCCTGTGAGATTTAGGCCACCTGTAGAATTGGCCTTGATGGCTCTAAATGTGTTGCCTATTCCCAAGCTACCAGGCGCCCACATGCTAATATCAACGATAGCATCGTGTATGGGAGGCCTCGAACCACACCAAGATGCTCGCCCCGCCGTTGAAAATAGATTCGCCGCCGCTTGAATGACACCACTATAAGAGATGACGGCTTCATAGGACCCGAACTCGGCACCTTCCTCAATCAACAGTTGATCTCGTCGACTGTTAGCCCTTTGATTCCACGGATGTCCATAACTTCTAACGTCCAAAGGCTTCGGTGTTGCTGGCTAAGAAAGACCCCCGGTTACCGGCAACGCAGACAGCGACAGGGCTGGAGAGTCTCTATCGTTTGCCAGAAGCTCTTGCACTATTTGATGCCATGCCGAGAGATTCGACGCCGGACCCGCAATCCACTCTAACTACGCCCTACCAACCGATACAACCGGCTCTCGAAAACGCCCCGGAGTAATCCGGGGGCTCAATGATCTCTTGCCTTGCAACCTAAACACTGCCTACACTAAACTGCATCCGAATATCCGAACCGGAGCAATCTCGTTGGGTACTCACTCTGGAGGAATAGCTGGATGGTTGAAGCCGGGAAAGTCGTTAGCCTCTTTATCGTGGACCGCAGGGCCGAGCCGATGAAAAAGGTGGAACAGTTGTCTGCGTTGGCCGGGCAGGGTATAGAGGGAGACCGTTATCTTCTGGGAACTGGGACTTACTCGAAAAAACCGGAGCCCGGCCGGCAGATCACCCTGATTCGAAGTGAAATACTGGAGTCGCTCAAGGACAAGTCCGACATAACCGTTAGACCCGAGGAGTCCCGCCGAAACGTCCTCACTGAGGGTATCGAGATCAACAAGCTTGTCGGCACCGAATTCTACGTGGGAACCGTGCGCTTGCGTGCCCATCGGCTAACCGAGCCGTGCAAATACTTGGAGAACCTTCTGGAGCAACCCGGTCTATACGAAGAGCTCTGGGGCAATGGCGGCGTTAGCTGCGAGATATTAACCGATGGAATAATCAAAGAAGGGGATATCATCACCACCGTCCTCGATTAATAAAGCGATTTTGAAATTGTGGTATCCGAGTAGCTTTCTTTTTCAACTGCTCCATGGCCGCCTTCTGCACCACCTCCCTAAACCCAATGCGCCCGCATCAGCCGCACCCAAGTCTTCTGCGAAATCTCCACGCGGCGATCCCTAAGGGGCGATTCTTGTTGGCGAAGGGTCTGGTTGACGTCGGCTTGTTGGGTGCTGGTTACTCTGGTTTCTTCCCAGTGGGTTGGGCTGTGGTAGCCGGTTAGCAGGAGGACTTCCATGGGCTGAGTTGTGGCGATGGTCGTCCAGAGGCCCAGGATGCCGGCGCCCTGGGATTCGATGCGGGGCCAGATCCCGTTCTGCGAGCTGTTGACGAAGTCCGAGAGGTCTGCCGGGTCTATGTAGAACCGGCGGCAGCCGTAGACGGCCCGGCGGTCTTCTTCAGGCACCGGCGACTTGGGCCTTGAGGCGATGGGCCGCAGGAGGCGAACGGACTCGCTTTCGACGAGGCTCGTTGGTGAGGGCCAAATGGTACTCTGCACAGCGTCCCATGCCTGCACATCCTCGAACCCGATTACCTGCAGATACTGGTTGGCGGGGTCTCCGATGAGGCCGCTCAGCAGGCAGATGGGTTGGCCGCCCTCAGCCCTGAGCCTCGGCCAAAGGTCGGACTTGCAGTAGTCCAAGTAATCTTCCGCCGATTTCGTGTGCGTTAGCGTCCGCCGCTCTTCATAGATCATGTTGGTCCCCATAGCTTTTAAGCCAGAATCGTGCCTAATGACATAGTACAATACATCCCGACAAAAACCCCTGGCCTGGCTTTAAAACTAAGCCAATCGGCAGTGGCGGCACTAGGAGGGAACATGTTGGTGAGACTATACCTAGGGGATGATGGTCAGTCGAATATTTAAGACCTCGAGATCGATGCGTGGCCGGAGCAATGGGACCTCAATTTGACCAATGCTAGAATCGATCTCCCGCGACGTGGAGAGTCAGGCAATCCTTTCTTCTCGGATTGGCATCCTGAACCACGGCGACAAAACCTCATCCCATTAACCGGTCAGATGGAGGTAACGGTCGGTGATGGGACTTCAATAGTGCTCAACCCGGGTGATGTGCTGCTTGCAGAAGATTTGACCGGCCAGGGCCACCAAGTTCGTAGTTTAGGGGACCATCCCTACTCACGCGTTACCATACCGCTGGAATAAGGAGCAGATTAGCAGAGAGCAATGACCAATATGATCGACACTGTTATTTTCGATCTGGACGGGACCCTGGTGGACAGCCAACCAGCGGCCCTGGGGGCAACCATCGATGCGTTGTCCCGTTTCGACGTCCAGGTGACCGAAGCCGACCTAAGGGAAGTCTTTGGCGGCGGGGCCCGGAGGTTGCTGAACAATTTCTTGGAGCGAGACCTGGGGATGGACCGGGCCGCCGAGGTAGTGGAAGAAGCAATCCAATTGCGGGCCAGCCTACAGTTGGACCTGACCAGCGAAGTGGTCCTGCTGCCGGGTGTGAAAGAGCTGTTGGTCTCGTTGAAAGACGGCAATTACAAGCTGGCTGTGGCCACCATGAGCAGCAGGTCGGTGGCCGACAGTGTATTGGGCCATCACGGTATAAAAACCTGCTTCGGCGCGATATTGACGATCGACGATGTAACCCATATCAAGCCCAACCCCGAGATCTTGACCAAGACGGTTGGCCGGTTAGGTGGGCAGGTCAACCGTTCCATGTACGTCGGAGATTCCAGCCACGACCTGGAGGCGGCGGTCAACCTGGGGATGCCGTTCCTATTGGTCGACTCGGGCCTCTATGTCAGGGGAGAGGCCAGGGAAAAACTACGTAGTGTGGCCCACCAGAACGGGTTCCCCATAGTGGGGATAGATGAGATCTTGGACATCGGCGAGATTGCGCAGCGCCAGCCCTGAAGAGCGTGACTTGGGGCTGCCTCTCCCTCGTGAGATTATTGAGAAAAACCGAACCTCGAAAGTAAGCTCAGACCGTCTTGCTCGGCTACGGCAATCGGGCCGACAAGAGTGGAATCTTGCCTAACGGTGGACATAACTTACAGAAGGGATCTATGCCCAACTTCTTTATTCAAGTATCACATTTTGATCCTGAGTGAATACGTGGCTTGAACACAGTCGTTGACCGGGGAATGCACGTATTACACGCGTCTTGGTTCGGCTGCGCGGCCGGAGTACACACCTTCTGGCTAACGGTGGAGTGCGACGCAGAAGATGAATCCCGTGCTGTCCTGCCGCCATCGTTGCGGAGCATCGCCAATATCACCGAGGTCTAACGTCTCACCAATCATGGGATAAGAGACCCTTCATACAAACTAACCGGGCAAATTGACCGGCGCTCGCAGTCCAGTTTTCAAATAAGAAGGCCGCCCGTCCACGTGTGGAAGGGCGGCCTTCTTGCTATGACGAATCTTGCGAGACTCGTATTACTTCGCGAGGTCCATCAGGTGATCCAACCATGGTGTAAGGAATTCCGGGCGGGACGCCAGCAAGGATAGACACTTGGACCTAACCGCGAGAAAAACCAGGGCCACCGTGGCCACCGGAACTGCGAATCCAACTAGAGTCATACCGAAGAAAAGAACTGTCGTCAACTTGACACTGAAGCAGGCGCACACAGAAATGTACTCTCCAAACCCGGCCTGTTCAACGGCAAGCGAGTTTGTATCCAAGTCTGAGAGGTCGCTGGAGATTTTCGTGTAAAGAGTGTCGACGATTTTCGCAGCGGCCAATAGTACCGGCAGTGCCAGGGAAGTGACCTGAAAGTGCCGGTTCCCAGGATGGTCCGGGCCGCTCCAGGGCGGTTCGTGTATCATTGCCCCCAACCAGCTTCTGAACCCAAGGAAACACCGAAAATAATGTACACGCCAGAATCCAGGGCCAAGGTGCTCGAGGCCGAGGTCAGCGCAGTCAAGGAATACCTAGCAGCGTTATCTGCCGAAGACTTGCAGCGGCCCAGCGCCTGCGTGGACTGGTCGGTGGCCGACGTTCTGGCCCACCTGGCCGGCCAGGACCACGCCCCACGGGTCAGGAGAGGGCTTCAGGGGGATTATTCCCCGGAAGAGGGCGCTCCGGCGGTGGCCGACCACGATGAAGACCGGTTCGCCAAGAACATCTTCGACCGGGCGCTGGCGACCCGGGAGCGACACGGCGACCAACTGTTGTCGTATCTGGCCCAGCGCCTGGATGAGGTGGTTGAGGTCTTTAAATCCGTGGGGCCCAACGACTGGGACAAGCTTTGCTACTGGCCCCCCGGACCGGAGGCCGTGCGGACCCTGCTGGCCCAGCGCATCGCTGAGCTGACCATGCACACTTGGGATTTCAAGTCGGTCCTGGACGACGATTACCATCTCTCGGCAGATGCCGTTAGGGCGCTGATCGAGGGAGTTGACCGGGCGGTACGCAGGGCGTTCCGGCCCGACCCGTCTCTCGCAGAACCGCTGGTCCACCGCTTCGTCATGGACGGCCAGATCGACGGCCAGACCGCCATTCGAAAAGACATCGTCATCGCAGCTGACGGCGCCCAGGTGCAACCGGCGGGCTACGAAGAACCGGACGTGACCTTCCAGTGCGACGGCGAGACCTACGTCTTGGTCATGTACGGACGGCTGAAGATAGCCGACGCCCTGGCGGAAGGCAGTTTGACCTTCGATGGCAACCCAGCGTTGGCGGTTGGTTTCGGCCACCGGTTTGTGGGCGGTTAGCCTGGCTGGGCGCTTGGGTTAGTCGTTCACGGCGGCGGGTGCGGCTTCGGCAGGGCCTGTTACTTCATCAGCCGGAGTGACCCTGGGCAAGAACTCCAACCAGCCCGGCAGGTACCAGTTCCAGCCGCCCAGCAGTTTCATGCTGGCCGGAAGCAGAACCACCCGGATCACAGTGGCGTCGATGAACACGGCCACCGCTAGCCCCAGGCCGAATTGTTGCAGGCCCAGCACCCGGCTGGTGGCAAAGGCGGCGAACACCCCAACCATCACCGCCGCCGCACTGGTTATCTGGCCGGCGGTCAGGCGGATGCCCGTGGCCACGGCGCGCTCGTTCTCCCCATGCTTGTCATATTCTTCCTTGATCCGGTTGAGCAGCAGCATGTGGTAGTCCATGGACAGACCGAAGAGGATACCAAACAGGAACAAAGGCAGCCACGTTTCGATTATCCCGGTCTCCTCCGATCCTAAGATACTGATGCCCCAACCCCACTGGAAAACCATGACCAGGATGCCGTAGACTGCGCCCACCGACAGCAGGTTCAGCACCAGCGCCTTGATGGGTATGATGATCGACCGGAACATCACCAGCAGCAGCAGGAAAGACAACCCCAGTACAAAGGCGAATACATAGTAGGCCGAGCTGAACATCCGGTCTCGAAAGTCGATCCCCTCGGCTGTGTCCCCTGCTACGTAGGTGTCGGCGTGAATACCGGCGAACGCCTCCGGCAATATCTGCTCCCGTAGCAGCCGCACAGCGTCTTCTGACGCATCGTCATCGATGTTGCCCGCCAAGGGGACATTGATGAGGGTTAGCGTGCCCTCACGGTCATTGAACGTTTCAAATGGGCCCAGGAAGGAATCGTTCTGATCAACCGCTTCGATCAAGGCGGAGACGGCCCCCAGAATCTGAGGAGTATTGACGTCCAAGGCGTCCACCACCACCTTGGCCGGAAGGATCAGGCTGCTGGAGAAATGGTCCTCTAGTAACTCGAAGGCTCGCTTGCTCTTGAGGTCGTCGGGAAGCGCGTCGGCGCCAGCATTGAATCCCAGGTTCATGGAAAAAAATGGGACCGTCAGCGCAACCAACGCCGCTATGGTCAGTATCGCCAGGGGAAGAGGCTGCGCCAGCACCCAGCCGGTGATGGCAGACCAGATGCCGCCCCGGTCCGATTCCCGGCCCAGGATGGGTATCCGCAGACGGTTCACGCCGTCCCCCAGCAGGGAGAGCAGGCCCGGCAACAGAGTCAGTGAGGCAATCACGGCCACGAACACCACGATGATGGCCCCCAAAGCCAGGGAGATAAACGTGAAATCTCTGGTCAGCATCAGCCCGGCTAGTGAGAGGACGACGGTGACTCCCGCGTAGAAAACTGCTCTGCCGGTGGTGTTGGCGGCCACCGTGATGGCTTCGATCTTCTCTCGGCCTGCCGCCCGTTCCGTCCGGAAGCGGCTGACGATGAACAGCGAGTAGTCGATACCCACCGCCAGGCCCATCAACAAGATCATCTCCGCGTACAACTCGACCAGCGGATAAACCTGGCTGACCATGGCTGCGATGCCGATGGCAGTAAAGATCGAGCCCACAGCCATCACCAGCGGTATCAGGGCAGCGATCAACGCCCGGAAGGCCAGGATCAGAATGACCAGGCCGATGACCAGTGAATAAAGTAGGATTCGGTTGAAGTCTTCGTCCAGAATCTCGTCGAACTCATCTTCGATGAGCCTGAAGCTGACCACCCCTATCTCGAACCCAGCGGCGTCGTTCGAAGCTCGCTCGACGGTTTCAAGTAACGGCCCAATCTCAATATGGCCGGTCGGGTCGTCGGGGTTCTGGAGAGTGACCAAGGCCAGCACGGCATTGCCATCGTCGGCAAACATGCTGGGGTCGTGGGTGTCGTAGAAGCTGATGGCGTCGATCACCTGGCGAAGCTCTCTGATCGCTAACATCGCCGATTCCACCGTCTCCATGAACGAAGGGGCATTGGCGTCTAGGGAAGGGTTGCTGAAGATCAGTCTCTCGCGCCTGGTGTGACTGGCGGGCTGAGTAGTGGCGGGGTCAGGGGCGAAGCGCTCGTTCAGTAGTTCCGACGCTTTTCCGGACTCACCCACACCCCCCTCGTCGTCCCTGGTGTCGGTGCCCACCATCCCTATGGAAAGCACTGCCAGTACGATCACCAACACCGCGGCAAGCAGGATTATCCAACGATGTACGGCGCTCCAGCGGGCGATCCGCGCCGTGAACGACAGACCCGTAGTTGCGCTACTCATGATTGTCCCCTGGCTACTATCTTAAAACGCCGACCAAGACCTGGTCTGGTCCTACGTTTTTTACGAATTGCCGAGCAAACTCGGATTCAGTGGTTTAAATTTTGGTGCTGGCAACGGATATCGTAACATCTGACCGCTCGGCTGATTTCGTCCTGGCTACATCGTATGACCCAACTTGACCCTCCATAGGCCGTGTGCTATACACCGGATAACCCCCCGGCCTATAGACCAAGACGGGTTCATACAGGAGGCGAGACGTGGTATTGGACGTGAAGAGTCTGGTGGACGCCGAAGCCGGCCTGATCAGCCGGCGCATCTTCATCGAGGACGAGATCTACCAGGAAGAGCTAGAGCGCATATTCGCCCGCTGCTGGCTGTTCCTGTGCCACGAGAGCCAGATACCCCAGCCTGGCGATTTCATCACCACCTACATGGGCGAGGACTCGGTTCTGGTGATGCGCGACACCTCCGGTAAGATCGGGGCGTTCCTGAACGTTTGCCCCCATCGCGGCAACCGGCTATGCCGGGCCGACAATGGTAACGCATCTGCCTTGATCTGCGCATACCACGGCTGGGCCTTCGGCAATAACGGGAACCTGCAGGCCGTTCCCAACCTGCAAGACGCCTATTATGGCGACCTGGACCACTCGAAATGGGGCCTGGTCCCGGTGGCTCAACTGGACACCTACAAAGGAATGGTCTTTGCCACCTTTGATAAGAACGCACCGTCTCTGACCGACTACCTGGGCGAGATGGCCTGGTACCTGGACTGCTTCTTCGACCGCCGGGAAGGGGGAGTGGAGGTTGTTGGTGGAGTCCACCGCTGGATCATCCCCTGCAACTGGAAGCTGCCCGCCGAGAACTTCGGTGGCGACGCCTATCACGTGGCCTGGAACCATCTGTCGGCCTTGACTTCGGGTTTCAGCCGCGCCCCGGCCGGCAGGCAGACACCCGGAGGCGGCACAATCTCACCCGGCAACGGCCACTGCATCCTGGCCGTGGGCGCCGAGGATTATTCGGCCGCGCCCGCCCAGATCATCGAGGAGTACGAAGAGTTGATCCGAGCTGAGACTCTGGACCGGCTGGGTCCGCGTCTCGAGAAGATGACGCCCAATGTGGGCACCGTTTTTCCCCATATGTCTTTCCTCAGGGGCAGCTCCCGCAGCTTCCGGGTCTGGCACCCCAAGGGCCCGGACAAGATCGAGGTGATCTCCTGCCAGTTCGTCGACAAAGCCGCACCGCCTGAGGTCAAAGAGGCCCTCCGTGTCACCGGGCTGCGGGCCTTCGGACCCTCGGGCGCTCTGGAGCAGGACGACATGGACAACTGGGAGGAATGCACCCGAACCAACCGGGGCGCGGTCACTCGGCGTTATGCCCTGAACTATCAGATGGGCCTGGGCCATGACCGGTTCGATGAGGAACTTGGCGCTTGGTCCAGCGATTTCCGTCTCAGCGACAGCAACCCGCGATATTTCTACCAGCGGTGGTCCAGCCTGATGCAGGCCGACAGCTGGGACCAGGTCTAGGACGCCGAACTTGATGCCAAACTTAATAACAGAAGAGACGATTCGCGAGGTTGAACAGTTTCTCTACCGGGAAGCCCGGCTGCTGGACAACCGCCGCTTCTCAGAGTGGTTGGAGTTTTTTTCCGAAGACCTCCGCTATTGGATGCCTACCCGCTCCAACCGCTATCCGGTGAACAGCAAGGCCATATCCATCCTTGACGCCTCCCGCTACGAGGAAGAGGAGGTCTCCGGAGAGGACGAATTAGCCTTCATGGAAGAGACGAAAAAGACCCTGGAGATGAGGGTGGCCCGCCTGGCCACCGGAATGGCTTGGGCCGAGGACCCGCCGTCCCGCACGCGCCACATAATCACCAATATAGAAGTCGAGCAAGGGGACACTTCGGACCAGTTGCGGGCCTACTCCAACTTCGTGATGTACCGGAACCGGGCCGAAAGAGACGAGGACTTTTACGTGGGCAGCCGTGAGGACATCATGCGCCGGGAAGGTGGTCAGCTCCGTATTTCGTACCGGAAGATAGTCATGGACCAGAACGTTCTCCTAGCAAAAAACATAAGCAACTTCTTCTAGGTGCCGCAGGCACGTTTAGTTCGGACGGGTTGGTACAAACCGTTGAACAGGATCTCAGGCGCGGTATTCTACTTCAACTACCATAGCGTCTAGTCACGCCTTCTGCGCTGTCACCCCTCTCCTTCCGCGGAAAGAGAGGGGTCTCATTGCTTTGGTCAAAACCGGCTACACCGCGCAACGGGATTCCTCGTCGGCTGCGCTCCTTGGAATGACAGTGTTGTGGAGAGCCTTTAGTTGTGGGATGGACGGTCTACCCCGCCGCCTGAACCGCCGCCGTCAGCTCGTCAAAACTCATCGCCCCCGAATGCAACCTTCCCCCGACACGGAACGAAGGAGTCCGTACTACGCCCGCCTCCGAAGCCTCCTCATGTTGGGCCAAAACAAGCTCCTGGTAGGCGCCGGAGTCCAGCTTGGGCCACATATCCCCCCAGTCCAGCCCGATTGAAATGGATAGGCGGCGGATGGTGTAGAGGTTGCCCAGGTCGGTGCCCTGTTCCCAGTATTCTTTTGACGCCGCCCAGTAGAACTCTTGGTCCAAGCCCCGTTCTTTGGCGTAGGCCGTTGCGGCATGGATGGCCAGGGTGCTTACGGACCGATTGGACGCAGGCTCAGTGCCCAATCCGTGGCCGGGCCGGTAGAGGGGCTGCCGACGGTGGCTGTCCGGCACGTCCCCCGGAGCGATTGTGGCCCGGCTGTTCTCAACAGAGCTTGAGCGCACCAAGAAAGGTCTCCGGTCGATCTCGAAATTCAGCCCGGACGCCAATTGCTCCAGTTGCCGCAGCCCGTGGTAGGAGTGGGGGCAGGCGTAATCGAACCAAACGGTGAACGCGGCGGCAGGCATGCTGGAACTTAGCTCAGGCTCAGTTCTTTGGCTTGTTTGAGAACTTTGACCAGGGCATCCATGGTCAGAACGCCGGTATTGGTGTTGCGCGGGCTGGGGTGGTACGAGGCGACCATCATAGGCAGCGACGGCCCGAACCGGTAGACTTCTCCGTGCATGAACTTCCCTCGCATCTTTTCCGACGCCATTTCGCTCAGGGTTTGCAGCGTGGCCCGGAACGCGATGTGGCCCAGGGCCATGATAACTTTCAAGTTGGGCAGCATCCGCAGCTCCCGGACCAGGTAAGGCAGGCAGGCCCGCTGCTCCTCAGGAGTGGGTTTGTCGCCGGGGGGCACACACCGCACCGCTGCGGCGATATAGGCCCCGTTGAACTCCAGGCCGTCGTCACGGTGGTCCGAGTTGGGTTGGTTGGCCAGCCCAGCTTTGTGCATGGCGGCGGTCAGAAAAGTCGCTGATGAATCGCCGGTGAAGACACGTCCGGTCCGGTTGCCGCCGTGGGCTGCCGGAGCCAGGCCTAGCAGCACCAGTGAGGCGTCGGAGTCGCCGTAACTGGGAACGGGCTTGGCCCAGTAGTCCCAGTCCTTGTAGGACGCCCGCTTCTCTTGCCCGATCTTCTCCCGCCAGCCCACCAAGCGGGCACACATACGGCAGGCTACGATCTCATCCGTGAGGGCCGCCAACTGTTTTCTATGACTATCTGCCACAAATAACTCCGTAAGAAACCTTCGGCCTGGGGGTGCTCGGACCTGAGGCTGCTATACTCAGGCCCATGACCGTCGTATCCTTTATTCTGGCGCTATTTTCCGCGGTGGCCCACTCCTCGTGGAACCTGCTGCTGAAGCGTGCCGGCGACCCCGAGGTGTTCGCCTGGTGCCTTTTGGTCGCGGCCTCCATTCTGCTGACCCCGGTGGGGCTGGCGCTGCTTTGATACAACTCGGTGGGCCTCTCCGGTCTTGGGTTCCTTCTGGCCACCATAGTTCTCCACGTCCTTTACTTCAACCTGTTGGCCCGCGGCTATGCTCAAGGCGACCTTTCCCTGGTCTATCCGGTGGCCCGGGGCATGGGGCCCATGCTGGTGCCGGTGTTGGCCGTGATCTTCTTGAACGAGGCCATCGCATCCCTCGCCATCGACGGGATAGCCGCCATCATCGGAGGGATATACACAATCTCATGGTGGGCCATTTCAATCAAGCGCTAAGAAGCCTCTTGCTGCTCCTCAGGTCCGCCGGAACGCGTTACGCAGTGCTCACCGGACTTACCATAGCCGCCTATTCCATCGTAGATAAAGAGGGAGTCGGCCAAGTACAGCCGCTACTCTACGTGTATTTTTTGGGTACCGGAACCGCCCTGATGCTGGCGTCCTACATCCTTGCCCGAAAAGGCGCCGCGGCCGTCAGAGCGAAATGGCAGGCGAATGCCCTCCCCATAACCGTGGCCGGACTCCTCACCTTCACCGCCGACGGCCTGGCGTTGACGGCCTTCTCTCTGTCGCGGGTCAGCTACGTCTCGCCGGCCCGGGGAGGTCGGCATCGTCATCGGGGTGGTGATGGGCGTGTTCCTGCTGAAGGAGCCCTTTGGCGGCGGTAGGCTGTGGGCTCCGGCTTCATCGTCGGCGGGCTGGTGATGATCGCATTGTCGCCGTAACCAAGCCGATATTGAGCCAGACGCGTCCAGGCATAATGTATAATACCCGGAGCCTAAAACAGGCCATTATCAGACGTGGGTATAGAGGGAGCCGATGATTAACCAGGAACGCTTGGTCAATGCATTCTGCGAGCTTGTGAAGATCGATAGCCCGTCCGACGAAGAAGAGGACGTTGCTAAGCATCTGACTGAACGCCTGGAAACCTTGGGTTTCAGCGTCGCCAGAGACGCCCACGGCAACCTCATAGCGTCCGAAGACGGCGACAACCCGCTGATGCTTTCGGCCCACATGGATACAGTGGAGCCGGGGCGCAGCATCAAGCCCCAGGTCGACGGCGACATTATCCGCTCCGACGGCACAACCGTCCTGGGCGGCGACTGCAAAGCCGGGGTGGCCGCCATCATGGAGGCTTTGGAGTCGGCTAAAGAAGACGACTCCCCCCGCCGCACCGTGCAGGTGGTCTTCACTCGAGGTGAGGAGATCGGACTCATCGGCGCGGCTAACCTGGACTATTCCATGATCAACTGCAAAGAGGCGGTGGTCTTCGACGGCAACGGCCCGGTCAACACCATCACCGGCTCCAGCCCCACCTACATGGCCTTCGACATCAAGGTGACGGGCCGGGGCGCCCACGCCGGGGTGGAACCGGAGAAGGGCATATCCGCCCTCCGCATCGCTAGCGAGATCATCGGCGACCTGCCCAACGGTCGGCTGGACGAGGAGTCCACCTTCAACGTTGGCCTGATCTCCGGCGGCACAGTGCGAAATGCCGTGCCGGTGGAGGTGAACTTCAGCGGAGAGTACCGTAGCCGTAACACCGAGACCGTGGCCCTGCTGGAGTTGCAGTTGGCCGAGGCGCTCGACAAGGCCAGGGCCAAGTACACGGAAGCTGTTATCCATCAAGAGCTGGAGATGCTCTTTCAGATGTACACTTTGGACCCCAACGAGCCGGTGGTAAGGATGGTCACCGACATGCTGAAGAACATGAAGATGGCGCCGGACATCAAGCCCTCGGGCGGCGGTACCGACGCCAACCAGATGCGTTTGAACGGCGTCGACTGCATCGTGGTCGGCATGGCCACCAACGAGATGCACACCGTCAACGAGTACGTGGTGATTCCTGACCTGATGGCCACCGCCCTCCTCTGCCAAAACATAATGAACCCCAACCAGTAGACCGGTCGGAACCCGAAACTACGTAGGGGCACGGCATTGCCGTGCCCCTACTCATATAGCCATGCCCCTACGTATATAGGAGAAACAATCATGAACGGAGCAGAACTTAAAGCAACTTTGAAGTCGGGTGGCCGCGTTTTTGGCACCATGATCTCCATTGCCCGGAACCCCAAGTGGATACCCATTCTCGACGGCGTGGGCCTGGACTACGTGGTCATCGACACCGAGCACAACTACCGTAGCCGGGGCGAGCTGGGCGACTTCTTGATCATGATGAACACCAGCGGTGTGGTGCCGATCGTCCGCATACCCATCCCTGACGCCCACTACGTGACCATGGCCATGGACGCCGGTGCCCAGGGAATACTTGCCCCTTACTGCGAGACCGTGGAGCAGGTGAGACAGGTCGTGGCCGCCGCCAAGTGGCGTCCCCTCAAGGGCGAGGCCGTGGAAAGGGTGGTGGCAACGGGCGAACACGTCAGCGACGCCACCAAGGCCTACCTAGAAGACCGCAACAAGAACAGCATCGCCAT
>CETX01145339.1_pt1 | contig 23859 bp, 20 predicted proteins | sample 356501 | NCBI WGS metagenome assembly CETX01 (sample SAMEA2623390, study PRJEB7988) | marine metagenome | biome: marine biome (ENVO:00000447); feature: mesopelagic zone (ENVO:00000213); material: "saline water (ENVO:00002010), including plankton (ENVO:xxxxxxxx)" | depth 450 m | reverse complement strand
GGCTGGCGCGATTTTTTGGAATATTATTTTTTCAATGTCCGCAAGCCTGGCCATGTTTATTGCTGTCTGGTGTTGTTGTCGTTACTTCCTATCAATGGGCTGGGGCGGTTTGGCAAAGACAATCGGCAGTTGGTATCCCCCGGATCGGAACGGCACTGTAATGGGTTTTATCAGTATCAGCTTCCAGTTTGGAGGTGTTGCGGCGACCCTGTTTGCAGGCTTTCTAGTCCTCCAGGGAGTTGGCTGGCAGGGGCTTTTTGTTTATCCAGCGCTGGTCCTGAGTGGCATATGGGTATGGTCCTACTTCAGTTCCAGGTCCAACCCTGCATCCGTAATACCTGGAGCGATGGTTGGGGGAGCTGGATCAGGAAAAGAGCAACTTGCTGATTACGGGGGTGAAACAAAGCCAGAGGTAAAAACAATATTGAAAACCCTCTTTAATATGAGCGTTTTTCGGCAACTACTACTGTTTAGCTTTCTAACGACCTTGTTGCGTTCTGCCTTTTTTATCTGGACGCCCAAATTTCTATTCGACATAGGCCTCGGTGCGAGTAGTGCCATTTTGAATTCAGCCGTTTTCCCTCTACTCGGCGTTCTGGGCACAGTTCTTCTCGGCTGGTACACAGACCACTACGCCAGGAACGGTGATCGTGCCCGCATGATGTGGATGATGTTATCCTGCCTTGTGTTCTGCATAGTGGCGATAGCTTTTCTCAGCGCATCACCTGAACCTGACTTTAACCTGATTCTTGTATTCTTAGGCGCCAGCGGCTTTTTCCTGCTGGGTCCCTACTCTATGAGCTCGGGAGCCCTCACCCTTGACATTGCAGGAGCAAAAGGTGCCGGGTCCTGCACTGGCATCATCGATGGGCTGGGTTATGTAGGTGGTGCTATTGCAGCTTTTTCAGCGGGAGTCATGGCTGACTATTTAGGCTGGTCGCAGGTATTCCTGGTACTCTCTGGAATCGCCTGTATTTCTGTTTTGAGCGCTTATTCCATGAGCAGACAGTTCCAGAAATTGGCTGCGCAAGGCTAATAGAAAGTATTTGGGAGCCCTCTTTTAAATGGCGCGTCCACCCTGACGTGATGCAACACTATGCATTACTCTATGAATTCCATCATTGGTGATCCCATCCCAGAATTAAAAAGCCTGTAGTCTTCTCCTAACAATTTGAGTAGTGTTGCAGCAACCCGGTTGGAAGTGAGGCATTTATCACCAGTAGCAATCAGGCCTTTTGCCGGAACATCAGGGCCCATGGCAGCCATCCAGACCGCCTCTGAACCGACAATCCCTTCCGGATATTGGGCAAGGTATTGCTCATTTTTTTCCATGGTTCTTATACTGGCATGGTGCTGCCAGGTTTCTTCTGGTTCTTCGCCACGACCATGATCAACTGTAATGAAGAGAATTGTATTGTCTCTATAAACTTCATCGTTCTGTACAAATTGCCACAATTCTCTGATAAACCTGTCAGTACGATTCGCAGCCATCAGGTATTCATCGTATCTGCCATCGTGGGCAAAATCATCAGCCTCACCATATCCAATGTATACCACGCGTGGATGATGGCGTTCGATATAGGACAAAGCATAATGCTGGGTAAATGCATCATACCGAAGGTGTTCCCACGGTGATGGAATATCACCCTGCAGGTGACTCAGGATTCGCTCCAGTTCGCTGGCAGGCGAGTCAACTTTCTGACCTGCATCCACCGGCAAGCCGCTGCGTTCGACATTCAAAATGTAAGGAAAAACGTTCCAGGATGTGAAAGCAGCCACTTTCCCGCGGTAGTTTTCCCTGGCGTTCAGCTTCTCGAGAAAAGACTGATTCGGATTTAGGACCCTGTCGTTAGAATCAAGGGCCTCATCTACTACACCGGTTAGAATTTCACTATACCCGGGATAGGACAAGTACCAGGGGTTGGTAACCCTTGCGCAAGAGTTCTGATCCCTGTTTCCTATTACAACACCACTTTTGAAAATTGTACTGTGAAGGAAAGGCATCAAGGCTTCAGCGCGTTTCGCTTTGACCTCTGTCCAGTACTGTTTCCTGATATGCTCGAGGCGTTTATTGTATTGAGTGTTTACAGCCAATGACTCATCGAGGCCGCGAAATACTTCTTGCCACCGTAAACCATCAATTGTCAGAAGGAATATGTTCCTGGCTTTTGAGTCTGCCGCAGGAACAGTAACCGGCAACAGGAGAATTACCAATAGGGCAACCCGTTTCATAATTTGTTAATAGCATCCCCAAGTGCTGCTAAAATACTTTCCTGCATCCGCCGACTGACTGCTGCGTGTGGGACGAACATTTCTCCGCCGTGGAATACCCCAGGGAAAACGGAGATTTCGCAGGGCACGCTGGCTGCCATAAGGCGACGTGCGTACTCCAGGCTCTCGTCGCGGAACAAATCTTCCGACCCAACACAGATATAGGTCGGTGGCAGACCACGAAGATCATCTGCGCGTGAAGCCGCAGCATACGGAGAGGCATCGGCACCTGGCGTACCACCAAGGTACATTTCCCATGCATTGAGGGAAGTGCCCTGATTCCAGATTGGATGGTTTTCAAACTGCCCGGACTCCGTAGCGTGCAGATTATCAATCATCGGGTATAGGAGAAGTTGAAAGGTGAGCGCCGGGCCACCTCTGTCCCGACTCATCATGGCAACCCCTGCCGCCATGCCAGCGCCCGCGCTTGCACCACCGATCGCGATCCGCTTCGGGTTAATACCTAATCGCTCACTTTCATCTTCCATCCAGTATAGTGTCGCAAGACAGTCGTTAGGACCTGCTGGGAATGGATGTTCTGGAGCCAGCCGATAATCCACGGAAACAACCGTGCAATCAAACTTGTCTGCAAAGATCCGGGCTCGCTCCTCAACCGCATCGCCTAATACGTAACCTCCCCCATGAATCCAGAGCAAGGCAGGCTGGTTTTCTGCAGAGGTCTTCCGATAGATACAAACACCGACATCTCCATCCTCCGTACTTACTGTATCTGTCGTTTCCTGAACCTGCACCCTTGATGCCGGTTGAGGACGGCTGGCAAGCATGGTTCGTACATCGGCTATATTGTCACGCGTTATATCGAGAGGCGGCATTTTTTCAAGAAAAGCCAACAACTCCGGGTCAATCTTCTTGTAGTCAAGCAACATAGTTCGGTCTTGTCCCAATTCCTCGAAATTACTCAAGCAAGCGCGGTCTCAAACAGGCGCAATAGTCTGCTCCACGCTCGCTCAGCCTGTTTCTCGTGGTAGACCCTCGAATCAGGAGGGCACCAGCCATGCATCGCGCCTTCATACACCTCAATTTCAGCGGCAAGACCCGCCTCATCATAGGATTTGCGCAATACATTTTTTGACTCCGGGTCCCTCTGATCATCGTTATCGGCAATCGCAAACAGGAACTGGGCTTTCATTTTCGGCACCAACAGATGTGGGCTATCAGCTTTGTCGGTCACCAGGCGCCCTCCATGGAAAGACGCACCCGCGCCAATTCTTGTCGGTATTGCCGCTGCCGCATACATGGTGAATGGACCTCCCATGCAATATCCTGTTGTTCCAATCTTCCTTTCCCTATCAACGGGCAACTGTTCGTCCAGGTAACTAACAAGTGATTTTGCGTCGGTGGTGGCGGTTTCCGAGGAAAGGGAACGATACATTGGCATGACGGTGTTACGGGTTGACTCATCCTGAAAACTGGCTCCTTCCTCTATCACAGGCGCTGCCGCATTCCGGTAATAGGGGTTGACGACCAGGACTGAATACCCTGACTGGGCAAGTCGTTTACCCATGGTACGAAAAGCCGGGCGCAGACCCAGGATATCCGGCCAGATGATCACCCCAGGATGTTTACCTTCAGCAGGATGAACGAAGTAACAATCCGCTTCCCCATCCGGGGTTGGCACCATTACGTCAGCTTCAGCCACATCCATCGCGTTGGCAACCGGCGGTAGCATCATTGTCAGCGCTGCACCCGCGGTTAACTTGTTAAATTCCCGGCGGGTAAGACCGGCTTGTTGCGCTATGTACCTCTCACTCTCCTCAACGGTATCTTCATCACACATTACTTAGCTCCTTTCGAGCACTTGCAGGTTGCTTAAAAAGTGCTTTCCTGCACTTTTTCAGGGTCAGGGGTCTCAGCCCACTCGCGTCAAGTCAACTGTCGCTGATTGGCGGTCGATACATCCATGTATCGGTCTAACAGTCTACTTTTCAGCAGCCTGTTAGACAGGGTATAGACCAGTGTAGCAATCATAGGAATCCGGAGGAAATCCGTGCGCAGCCTCCTGGTTGAACCTGGAATTCCAGGGATACTGCCCGGATTCTCAGTCCCGATTAAACACCTTACTGGTGATGCGCCACTCACCTTCGATTTTGACAAGATGGAAACTATCGATGAAACCCATGCCAAAGAAATTCTCTTCTGTCAGGGTCGCTATGGCTGCCTGCCCAAAAACCCTGATATCGACTATTTCTGCCATATATTCTGCATCTGAATCACTTAAAGGAGGTGAATCTTCGATCATCTTGAAGAAGGGCTCTGGTGTGCCCAGCATACGCTCATCACCCATCGCCCCCATCATCACGGCATCCTTGTAGAAGATCGAACGAAGTAACGTGGCGTTACCCGAACCTGATCCTTCGATGTACTTTTCGATAATAGATCGCACATCCGCGATATCTGAAGTTCTGCTCATGACTCGCCTCACCCTGGTTTCTAGGAAAACTGGGTAGAATATATTGTAACCAGAGTGTCCGGCAACAGGCCCGGGCAGTATTCTTTCCAACAGCCATACAGATTCCATCGGATTCTTTAACTTGTCCTAACCCCTTTTCCTCTTCACCTGCGTTACAGGGTTAAGCAACTTATCAGGAGACATGGTGTGGAGCATTTTAACGTAAAGAAATTGGTTCTCATTCTCAGTGTGTTCGTACTCGCTACGGCGTGCAGTAACCGGGAACCACAGGACGACGATCTGGGTACGAATAACAATGTGGTTCATCCGAAAGGGATGAACGAAGTCACGAGGCCGGAGGGCAAGGAGGTGGACACCACAAGGGTGCGCACTCCTCATCTTCTTGAGGCAGCTAAAAATAGCGCTCTCGCAAGCATGGCAAGAGGAAAACGCTCGCTCGCAGATTCAGGCGCTGTGTACGAGTTGGCACATGCGCCACAAGTGGCATTGCAGCGATATGCGACGGAAGCTCAAGACCGCGAAAACTACTCGCATTTTGTTGAAAATTCGGTGAATTCCGTCATCGAAAAACCTGTATCTACTTTTAGCATTGATGTCGATACGGCGGCCTATAGCAATATACGTCGCATGATCATGAGAGAAGGACGCCTGCCGCCAAAAGATTCAGTAAAGATCGAAGAAATGATCAACTACTTTAACTATGGCTACGATTCGCCTGAGTCTAATGAGCAGCCCTTTTCAGTTTCTGTTGAGATGGCACCGGCTCCCTGGAATATCAGCAACCGGTTGTTACAGATAGGCCTGAAGGGTTTTCAGCCAGCTCCTGAAGAGCGCCCGGCAGCAAATCTTGTATTTCTGGTGGATGTATCCGGCAGCATGCGATCTGCGGACAAGCTTGGGCTGGTTAAGAAATCACTCAGGTTGCTTGTCAACAAGATGAGCAAAGAAGACAGGATCGCCGTTGTTGTTTATGCGGGTGGAGCAGGTCTGATCCTGGACTCTACCTCCGCCGATCAAAAAGCCAGCATCCTACTTGCAATAGATTCACTGGAGGCAGGCGGGAGCACCAATGGCGGTGCTGGAATCGAGCTCGCCTACAGTCTTGCGCAACAGCACTTTATTGAAGGTGGCATAAACCGGGTCATCATTGCCAGTGATGGTGATATGAATGTAGGCATCACAAATCAGGAAGCCTTGAAGAATTTAATAGAGCACAAGCGTAAAGGCGGCGTTTCCCTGTCTACTCTTGGGTTTGGTTCCGGAAATTACAATTACGCCTTAATGGAACAGTTAGCAGACGTCGGCAATGGCAATGCAGCCTACATTGATTCACTTATGGAAGCACAGAAGGTATTGGTAGAGCAGATGCAATCTACTCTCCTGACCATAGCCAAGGACGTCAAAATACAGATCGAGTTTAATCCTGATGTGGTGGCTGAATACAGATTGCTGGGCTATGAAAATCGACTGCTGAACCGCGAAGATTTTCGCAATGACAAGGTTGACGCCGGCGAAATAGGCGCAGGACATACGGTCACCGCCTTGTACGAATTGACGATGCGAGGCAGCGGCGAAGAAATGATTCCAGCAAGACGCTACGGCACTACAGCAAAGACAGCTGCTAAAAATATTGCTGATGAAGTGGCTACTGTAAGTCTGCGCTACAAACAACCCAACGCGGATACCAGCGTTGAGTTCTCGCAAGCCATCAAGCTACAGCAACAAGGCTCAAATATCAGTAACGCATCTGAAGACCTCCGCTTTGCATCAGCGGTAGCAGGATTCGGGCAATTGCTTAGGGGTGGAAAATTTACCCAACAATGGACTTTCACAGAAGCACTGGACCTGGCTCGGAGTTCGCGAGGAACTGACCTCCATGGTTATCGTTCAGAACTTGTGAGTTTGGTAGAATTGGCCAGAAGTTTATCGCAGCAGCAGGGAGGTTAACGCCATATTGCTGAACCGGCTGAAGGGAGACGAGTCGCTTATGCTGGCCTATCAGCAGGGCGACTCGAGTGCGTTTGAATCACTGTATAAACGCCATAAGGACGGGCTGTTTGCCTTTCTCTATCGCAGCTGCCGGCAGGAGGCAGTCGTAGAGGAATTGGCGCAGGATGCCTGGATGTCAGTTATTAACAAGGCTGGAACATACCAGCCAACAGCCAAGTTCAAAACCTACCTATATCAGATTGCCCACAACAAACTGGTAGATCACTGGAGACGTTCAAAAAACTTTTCAAGGGTTGCCCTGGAAGAGGCTGATCTTGCTTCAAACGACACCAGCGTTGAAGACCAGCGTATCGCCGAGCAGCGACTGCAATCACTAGGCCAGGCGATTCATAAGCTGCCTGGTGAGCAACGTGATGTCTTCCTTCTGCGTGAAGAAGGATTCAGCCAGGAGCAGATCGCACAGATCGTTGGCGTTGGTAAGGAAACTGTAAAGAGTCGACTGCGTTATGCGAGCAATCATCTTCGCACCATGCTTGAGGAGAGTATCCAGGGCATGGGTGATCCGGCAAGCGCGAAAGGAGCCGAGCAATGAGTAAACCATCCGAGTTTTCTGACAAACTGAATGCTGAAGGCGCACCAACCTCACCCGCTTCCCTGGATAAGAAAATCCTAGCTTACGCGAGGGAGCAGGTACCTGACAAAAATCCATGGCAATCGGTTCAATGGATGACTGCATTAGCTGCCTGTTCAGTCGCCGTTGTTTCAATAATGCTTGTCATGAGAACGCCGCTTGTAGACCATGGGGCGGATACGGAGATCCAATCTCGACCCGCAGGTTTTGCGACTGAAGAATCTCGGCCACCAATGGCTTCGAAACAACATGCGCCAGAGCCAGTTAAGGAGTTGCGGAAAACGAATGCTGGCTCCATCCCGGGGAATGAAAATAGAGCAGATTTGGCGGAAAAAATTGAAGGAAAAAGTGCATTTAGGCCTGGATCAACAGCAAGACTAATGTCCAGGCGCCTGGAACCAGTTTCCGAGAAATTGCAAATATCGAGTGATGAAAGTGCCCTGCTTGAGTACACGGATACAAATGTCATGGAAGAGCGCCCTGAAATAGCTGCTAAAGGTTTTGAATTGCTAAGATCCCCCATCGAACCAAAATCCTCCGGCCAAACGGAATCTGGTTCAACACTCAAAATTAAGGGGGAGACTTTAGCTCAGGAACCTGGCGTCGATGTCGATTCCAAGCTCAGGGAGCTCAAATTGCTGGTAGCTGAAAACCGAAATGAAGAAGCTGAGAAAGACTACCGGACTCTGGTAGAGAAGTGCCAGTGCCAGCTACCAGAGACATTGGCGCAAGCTCTCACAGATCTGGCAGAGCGAGAGTAGGTCAAGGGCTCAAACAGATACTGGGATATGGAGGGAACGAATCGTTTGCGATCCCTATCAGTAAGGACTGTTCCACTGGATTGGTTCGTTAGTGGCACAGGTGATTTTGATGGTGATGGACGGCATACTAAGAAGGGAGAGTGTGCCTGTCACACGCGTTCTGGACCAGAGTTGGATTCCAGTCGCATTCGGCAACGTAAGTGACTAATTTGCCACGCCATTTTGCCGCTAGCCCGGGGACCGTTTACTCTATTGCGCCGTAAATCCACCATCAACAGTCAATACTGAACCCTGGCAAAGGCTTGAATCAGCGGATGCGAAGAAGTAGATTGCCCCCGCTACTTCTTCAGCAGTCCCCATGCGCCCAATGGGCATAGTGCCTTTTAGCATTTCCTTGGCTTCGTTCTTGTCCGGCATTAAATCCGTCCAGCGCTCCATCATGCCAGTGTCGATTACACCAGGGCAGACACAGTTAATGCGCACACCGGTCGCTGCAAGTTCTATCGCCATGTCTCGGGTGAATACAACCAGACCACCTTTCGCGCCTCCATAAGCAGTTGAAAGTGGGAACCCTACCAGCCCGTTGAGGGATGAAATATTGATCACGCTTCCGGAACCTGCTTCAACCATTGGTGGTACAAAATGCTTGCACATTAGCCAGGGTCCTTTGAGATCGGTATTAAGTACACGATCCCATTCTTCCTCGGTCGTCTCATCATAGGCCCGATTCAGTTCTGAGCCCGCATTATTTACAAGCACGTCGACCTTGTCCCAACGATCATAGGCAATGGTTGCTGCCGCCTTCACATCAGCCTCGATGCGCACATCGCACTTAAGCGCAGAAACCGCTTCGCCAAGTTCGGTTGCCACTCGGTCCGCCGCCTCCATATCAATGTCAGTAATCAACACCTCAGCGCCTTCTTCCACGAATCGGCGTACTGTCGCAGCACCTATTCCACTGGAACCCCCGGTGACAACACAGTTCAAGCCTTTCAATCGCATATCCACCCCCGGTCAATGGTAATCCAAGGACAGTTTACCTAACTATCCCGGATATAGCGCCACGTCACGCGGGCTCATTGATGGGGCTGTCTAATACAGCGGGTACCGTGGCACGTATCATAGGAGTTTATGTGAGTGGACTGATTCTACAGGCTACAAACTCATGGGTACTGGTGTTCCAGACCGCTGCTACTGACTATTTGTTCGGATTGGTTTTTTATCTGGTCTTTGGCAGCACTGAGAAAGAGTTCGATTAGAATCCGTGCATGGCCGGAAAAGAATAATCATTAGTATAAGATAAAGCATCAAATTGAATTGGAAGGGGAACATCATGCAAAGGCTGTTTTTGCTGTTTTTGCTGTTATTGATTTTGAGTTTTTCCACTGTAAAAGCTGACCCAAGCAGTGCTTCGGTTGTTGAAGAAGACATACAACAAATAGAACAACTGTATTCGAACTGGCGAGAGGCGGTTGAGACAGCAGATATACAGCGTTATGTTACAGCGCTTCATCCTAATATCCGTTTGTTTCCTCCCGGTGCAGAAGTTATAGACACTGCGGCCAATTACGCAAAGTTTCTAGTACCTGTTTTTGCGGCAGCGGACTACCAGATTGAAGTCAAGCGAGCGCCGGTTGCTGATGTCATTGGTGATTTTGCTGTTGTTGAATACGAATACATCATTCACTTGAAACTCAAGAACCCTGAAGAGGGTGTGTCAGAGCCAGGCGCCATGACGGCATCAAGGTCCGAAGCACGATATTTTGATGTCCTCAGGAAAACTGATGGGAAATGGAAAGTCTGGCGCCATACCTGGCAGTAGATAGTGCCTTTCCAGGATCAAAGGCCGGCGCTCAGTTCTTCCACTATTTTGTGACTGACACAGCCTTCTATATGATCGTTCACCAGACCCATAGCCTGCATGAATGCGTAAGCGGTTGTGGGGCCAAAAAATTTCCAGCCTCGCTTTTTCAAATCTTTGCTCAGGCCCTTGGACGTCTCTGTAATGGCAGGGTGTGGGTAGTCCCATTCTCCTTTACCAATATGTGGTTCAGTGGAGGTTGGCTGCCATTGCCAGATATAAGAAGCAAGACTGCCAAACTCATCCACTACCTCAAGCGCACGATGCGCATTATTGATGGTGGCCTCGATCTTACCCCGGTGACGAACAATGCCTTCGTTTTGGAGGAGCCGGGTTACGCTCTTGTCATCAAAGCACGCAACTTTATTGAAGTTGAAATCATCAAATGCTTCGCGAAAGTTTTCGCGCTTGCGCAGGATTGTCAGCCAGGAGAGTCCTGACTGAAATCCTTCCAGGCAAATTTTCTCGAACAACCGAAAATCATCAGTCTCAGGACGGCCCCATTCTTCATCGTGGTAATGGCGATAATCCAGGGGCTCGCTACCCCACCAGCAGCGGGTAATTCCATCTTCACCGGTACGAAGATACTTATTTTTTGAGCCAGACATTTTTTTTGAGCCGGGCATAGTTATTGCTCCGGCGACAAAACCAGCCCTCATTCCAGGCTGGTTTGATCGCCGGGCTAGATGATCGCACTAGTCACTCAGTGCTACAGGACTGCCATTAGTCCGTAAAGAACAACCGTAAGAGCCACACCGGAACCGATAACACCATTTACTTTAGTCATCGGACCCTGCTTGCCCACCATTCCATTAACTTCAAGCGCGGCAATAATTACCAGTATCGCGCCAAGACCAGCCATGCTCGCATCCCCAATGAGTCCATTGTTCAGGTGGGTTGATGAACCCATAAAAAACAACATGGGAAAAGAGAACAAGGTGTTAGTTCGCGACGCCAGGGCCGCCTTTGGTGCCGAGGCAGCAGCTTCGGGCAGTGCTTCACCACCCTGGGCAACCTGCGTTGCGGAAGCGATTACTATTTTCTGGTTGGGCCAGATAATCAGCCAGACATTCAGGAACATTAGTATACCCAGGGTTGAACCAATCGTTATGTCATAGGATATTGCCGGATGACGATAGGCCAGCATGACTATACCGGTCAGGAAGGTAAACATCGCAGCCCAGCGAAACCACCACAGGGCTCTTGGTACCAGCTTCTGGATGGCGCCGGAACGATGCTCGGCCTCGGCTTCCTTAAAGTACTCTCCCTGTACGAAGTTAAAGTAATACAGGAGCCCAATCCAGGTTATACCTGCCAGGAAGTGTAGCCACCTAACCAGATAGTCCAGACCGTAGCCGCTCAATAATAGTGCTATATCCATTTTGTATCCCTCATTTTTTGTTATTTCAGGGTGTGTGCCCAGGGTGATGGCTTAATCGCGGGGTTACTGCAAATTCGCCGTGTTGAACAATGATACCACCTAATTTTTGAAAAACTATCAATCGAGTACCAACTTTAGACCAACAAAACCCTGCACTACGCGAGGTTTTTAGTTTTTCGACCGCACCACTAGAGAGAAGAAACCGTAGGATTCCAAGAGCAATTGTCGCTAGATTATGTGTCAGAAACCTGGACGGGGTAACGTGGCCTGCTATTTTCTTTGGGCATGCCTGATGATAGTCTCACCACTAGTAGTCTGATTTCTTTGGGGACCCTGTCCAGGTTAAGGCGCTTCTATCTGCCAACTGGAACCTATTGTTGCGCTTATAGCCTTAAACTTTTCCGAGTCTATGATTAATATCACAATGGGCGCATTCTCCTAGTAAAAATCTGACACAAGCGATGAGCCCTTGGAATAATGGGTCTGCAGGAACTAAGAACAGGATACGATATGAAAGTAGCGCTAATTGCTCCTCCTTTCCCGCTGGATGAGGCACCCTCACCACCACTGGGTCTTTGCTATGTTGCGGCCGCATTCAGGGAGGCCGGGGCAGAAGTAATACTGCTTGACTACATAGTTGAGAAATACACGCCGGAGAAAATGCGCAGATCCCTGGAAGAATTCCAGCCTGATGCTGTGGGAACCACTGCGGTGACGATGAATTTTAAGGGTGCCGCAGAAATTCTTAGCGATGTTAAGACCTTCTTTCCGGACCTTGTAACCATCATCGGAGGGCCTCATGTCACCTTCGATTCGGCCGATACACTCAGACAGTACCCTGCGATTGATGTGGTTGCCCTTGGCGAGGCTGAATCAACTATCAAAGAGTTCACGCCACAAATCCTGAACCGAAAGGCATGGCATTCGATTCAAGGTATCTCCTTTCTGGATGGCGAAACCCTGATTAATAATGAGCGCCGGGAATTCATCAAAGACCTGGACAGCATCGCGCAACCGGTTCGGGATATTCTGTCAGTATCACGCTATCTCGCTTTGGGCTTCCCGGTCAGTATTATCACCAGTCGTGGTTGCCCCTATCGCTGCATATTCTGTCAGGGCACACGAATGGTTGGCCACAAGATACGATATCGGGAGGCCGAGCAGATTGCTGATGAGATCGAAAACATACTGGCCCTTGGCTTTAGGCGGATCAATATCGCCGATGATTTCTTTACTTCCAGCAAGAAGCGGGTTCGCTTGCTATGCGAAGAGATCAAGCGACGGAATATAAAATTTGAGTGGGCCGCCTTCGCCCGCGTGAACTCTGTTTCTCACGAGTTGCTCGAAATGATGATGGAAGTAGGCTGCGACACGATCAGTTTTGGCCTGGAATCTGGCAATGAGGAGATGCTGGAACGTGTCGAAAAACATATGAAACTTGACCAGGCCAGGAAGGCGGCAAAGATATGTAAGGAAGTCGGTATGAACGTATTTTCGTCCTTTATCGTGGGTCTTCCAGGCGAAACAAAAGAAACACTACAGGAAACCCGTGATTTCGCCGAAGAACTCGGCACTGAGTTTGGCTATCACTTCCTCGCTCCTTTACCCGGCACACCAATACGCGATGAAATCGAGAAGTTCGATCTCACCATCCAGAGTACTGATTGGGATGAATACGATGCCAACCGGGCGATCGTCAGCACATCGAAACTGAACCAGCAGCAGATGGAGGAATTTGTTGCAGAGTATGAAGTAGGCTGCCAGGACCATTGGAATAAGACAGAGACAAACTATCGGAATGGTACTGCGAATGAGATGGAGATATTGAAATTCGAGAGTAGACAGCGGCTCGAGTTCATATTTGAAGTTTTGTCTGAAGACGTGATCGAACTGGCAGCGCAGAATCTTCCCACCACAGATGGGCAGTCAGTTACAGAAGGCCTGACAAGTACCCTTGCAGTCGCCGCCAAAAAGGCCAATGTAGTAATAGACAATAAGGTCATCTGCCAGACCGTTAATCACCTTGTCGAACAAGGCTACGTGATTCCTGACGTTGATGAAGGCAGACACAGTTGGCAATGGACCCAGTTTCCTGCGGCGATCAGGCAACAATAACCTTGAGGAATTGTGAATAGTACAAACGACCCCTGAATACCTAATAGCTAGTGCCCTGGTTTCAAACCAACAGAGAGTGCCTTGTAGTTACAGCTCGGCTTAGGCCTCAACCGTCCTCGCAAGCAGAGCTAACATGAGCTGAATATTCGTTTTTAATTGGATTTATGCGGGAGAGAAATAATGGCCGATGAAGTGCAGTTCAAAACTGTTGAGGTTAGAAGAGACAACTGGAGTGATACACGGTTGGTTGAAGAGACCTTCTCCGCAGACATGCTTGATGATCAGGTACTGATCAGGGTTAAAAAGTTTGCCCTGACGGCCAACAACATCTCTTACTGTGCAGCCGGAGACTTTCTTGGCTACTGGGGCTTCTTCCCGGCTGAAGATGGTTATGGCCGGGTGCCTGCAATGGGTTACGGAGAGGTGGTTATTTCGAACCACGCGGAGATCAATGTTGGTGAACTGCTGTGGGGTTTCTACCCCATGGGAAATTACCTGCTGGTGAAAGCTGGCAATGTCAGAAAGGGCGGCTTCAATGATGTGAGCGAACACCGAGCAGCCTATTCTCCACTGTATTCAGGGTTTACCCGGGTCAACAACAACTCCGGGCATGAGCCGGCACGCGAGGACCAGGACCTCCTCTTGAGGGGGCTCTATTTAACATCGTGGCTTGTAGAAGACTTCATGTTTGAGAACGATACCTTTGGCGCTGAGACCTACCTCATCACCAGTGCGTCATCCAAAACCAGTATAGCGCTCGGCTATCTGACCAGGGAAAGGGGCAACATGAAATCTATAGGCATAACTTCTGAGGGCAATCGTGCATTTTGTGAAAGCCTTGGCTGTTACGATGCGATCATCAGCTACGATGAACTCGATTCACTGGATGCATCTCAGCCGGTGGTGATGGTTGATATGGCAGGCAACACCAGCGTTGTAAGATCACTGCATGAACACTTCGGCGACAGGATGAAGTTTTCCTGCAAAGTGGGTGCAACACACTTTGATGAGATGGATGGCGATACGACTGATCTGCCAGGAGCCACCCCGGAATTCTTCTTTGCTCCTGGTCAGGTACAGAAACGTAACGAGGAATGGGGAGCTGGTGAAGTAGAAAGACGGGTAGGAAGCAGCTTGCGCAACTTCCAGGTCTTCAGTGACGAATGGTTGAAGGTAGTGCACGGGGAAGGTCCGGAAGCGATTACTGACACCTTCCTGAAAGTGTTAGCTGGCAAGGCTTCCCCTGCTGATGGTTTCATTCTCTCGATGGAGTAGCCAATTAACTAATGGAGCGGCTGTATATTCACCATCAGCTTATCGGGACCACCAAATTGCGCAAGGCTGACTGGGTCATGCTCAACCAGTGAAATTCCACCCAACCGTTGAGTCATGGCTGAAACAGCAATTTCGCCTTCCAGACGGGCCAGTGTAGCGCCGAGGCAGTTGTGGACACCTGACCCAAAAGCCAGATGCGGGTTTGGTTTCCTGTCAATAATAAACTCACCCGCACGATCAAACGCTTTTTCATCTCGATTAGCGGACGCTATCAATGGCGTAACAAGATCCCCAGCGGAAATTTCCACCCCCGCCAATTCCACATCCCTTGTTGTGCGCCTTATTGTTTGCGAGAAGGGAGAATAGAACCTGAGCGTCTCTTCAACGAAGCCCGGAATCAGCACAGGATTGTCTTTTAGCTGTATAAAAGTTTCTGGTAGCTCGTGGAATACCCGCACAGATGCCAGTATTAACCCCGTAGTCGTCTCGTTTCCGGCGATCAACAGAAGCCGGCAAAAACTCAGCAACTCCTCGTCGGAGAGCTTCCCGTCTTCTGTTTCCTCCTCAACCAGGTCGCCCAGCAGATTTCGCTCAGGCCGTTTTCTTAGCTCTTCTATGCGCTCGATAAAATAGGCATCCATATCAGCACCAGCTTGCTTGACCTCATCACTGGGGTCACCAAACAGGATCTCGGCAATATTGCCGAAAATCAGATCCGACCAGCGTTTGAACTCCAGCATGTCACCATCGGTGACGCCCAGCATGTGAGCGATAACGGTAACGGGTAAAGGTGCTGCAAGTGAGGTGATCAGATCTGTGCAATCCTCCTGCGCCATCACCTGCATCAGTTCCTCACAGCGCCCAGTAATCAGATTTCGCTGAGCAGCAATCTGTTTCGGTGAAAAGGTTCTGCCAACAAGTTTCCTGAGTCGATTGTGAACAGGCGCATCACTGAAGAGCATGCTGGGTGCTCGTGCATTTTCTCTGGATGGGTCCATTACTTGTGAAGAATAGGTTTCTGAATCACGCAGTACATCGCGGACATCATCATAGCGTGCAACCTGCCAGGCACCATCGCCTTCCCTCACGACCGGATGGTCCTGCCTCATCTTGTAGTACACATAGTAGGGGTCAAAAACGGCTGTTTCTTGCTCAGACATTCGTTTGTCCTCGTCGTGCCCAGGTTCCAGCGGCTCACTGATCATCAGATTTAAGAAAAATTATTCTAGCAGGATTATGAATGTAACTTTCAACCAGGTTGGTTCCTACCTGGCACCAGTTTCGGCTAATTCTACCACCTGCCGGTTGGTGGATAAGAAGTGTAGAATTGGCTCTGCGGTACGGTTATACCCTCATCTTCCTCAGTTGAGGAGGTAGTTTGTTAACGAAATATTTTTTTACGAGCTCTATACACCTGCTGAAGCAGGTTATTCGATAACGGAGAACCCACCGTGACAAGACATTTTTGGTAAGGAAGTGGAATTGCAATTTATCAAACATCACCCATTACTGGTCGCATTCATAACCTTGACCACGGTCCTTGCAGGTTATTCAGCACATACCTACCTTGACCGCCAAAGCGAGCAATCCCAAAGCATGCGAGGTGACGATGTCACAATTGTAGTCGCCCGGGCAGCAGAGATGCGCATCATAGTGGATGAAGTTGAATCCATTGGAACTGCAAAGGCAAATGAGTCTGTGACCCTTACTTCCAAGGTCACAGACACGGTTCGCAAAGTAAATTTTGAAGATGGCATGTACATTGAATCAGGCGAGATACTTGTTGAGCTGACCAATTCAGAGGAGACCGCACAATTGGCGGAAGCACAGGCAACGGTCGACGAGTCCACACGTCAATTCAATCGCGTGCAGAATCTCATAGAACAGAAATTGGCTTCAGAGACACAGCTGGATGTGGAGAAGGCGCGTATGCAGACTTCTGAGGCCAGGCTCGAAGCCATCATCGCGCGACTGGATGACAGACTAATACGCGCTCCCTTCACCGGGGTGTTGGGTTTTAGGTCCGTGAGCCCTGGTACGCTACTGACACCTAATACCATCGTTACCACCCTGGATGACATCCGGATCATCAAACTCGATTTTTCAGTTCCAGAGACCTATTTGTCTGTACTCAGCGAAGGTCAGGAAGTGATTTCGGTGAGTGCAGCCTACCCTGAAGAAACATTTTCCGGCGTTGTTCAAACCATAAACTCACGGGTAGACCCGGTTACACGCTCAGTCGCAATAAGAGCCCACCTTAATAACGATGCAAGGTTGTTAAGACCTGGCATGCTTCTTACCGTAAAACTAGTACGTGACCGAACTTCAGCGCTTGTCGTTCCAGAGGAAGCAGTCATTCCTATCCGGGATAAGCAGTTTGTATTTGTGGTGCAAGAAGGAGTAGCGCAACGTATTCAGGTACAGGTAGGACGACGACGAACTGGTTTCGTCGAGATTCTAGATGGGCTGGAACAGGGCCAACTGGTTATAGAACAGGGCGCCATTAAGATCAGACCAGGGAGCAAAGTAGCAATAAAGGGGGCGGGGAAATTCCCCCATGGACGCGACCAGGGAAACGAGTGAAGCTTAATAACAGAAGCCATAAAGGGCCGGGGAGATCCAGCCAATGCTAATTTCAGATATTTCGGTGAAACGTCCGGTATTCGCCACCGTTATCAGCCTGATGATCCTGGCTTTTGGAATCCTTTCCTTCAGAGACCTGCCTTTAAGGGAATACCCAGAGACAAGCCCTCCTGTTGTATCTGTCTCAACCGCATACAGCGGTGCCTCAGCTCAGGTAATGGAAACCAAAGTCACACAACTGATCGAGGATCAAATCAGTGGCATTGAAAGTGTGGAGTCCATCAGTTCTTCAAGCCGAGATGGCTCCTCAAGAGTTCGAGTCGAATTCAGTATCGACCGCGACATTGACCAGGCCGCCAACGATATTCGTGACAGGGTGGCACGTGTGGTTAACCGTCTGCCGGAAGATGCTGACCCCCCCAGAATAGCAAAAGCCGATGCAGATGCCCGCCCCATCCAGTGGTTTTCCCTGACGGGCGAAAATCTCGACCGGATGGCCTTGACTGACTATGCGCAGCGCTACCTGGTAGATCAGTTCGTAGTCATTGATGGTGTTGCTAATATTTTCGTCAGTGGTGCAGGCCGCTACTCCATGCGTATCTGGATAGACAGGATTGCACTGGCTGCCAGGGGACTTACTGTAGCCGATATCGAGTCGGCCCTGCGCAAGCAGAACATAGAACTACCCGCAGGACGGATCGATTCCAAACAGCGGGAGTTTACAGTCAGGGTCAAACGAGCCTATGAATCACCGGAAGATTTTGAGCGGCTTACGTTGGCGCGTGGAATTGATGGGCACCTGATCAGGCTTGGAGAAGTAGCCAAAGTGGAGCTGGGCCAATCCACCTATCGGAATGAATTTCGAGGCAACTCAATTCCGACGGTCGGTCTGGGGATAGTTAAACAGTCGACCGCGAATACACTGGAAGTGCTGAGAGCAACCAACCAACGCGCACTGGCAATCAACACTAGTCTGCCAGAGGGCATGAGCCTCTTCTCCAGTTCGGACGATTCGGTATTTATAGAGAACGCCATAAACTCAGTTTACAGGACGCTTGCTGTCACTATGATATTGGTCAGCCTGGTGATCTATATGTTCCTGGGCACCGCGAGAGCAATGCTTATTCCTGCCGTAACAATACCTATCTGTCTAATCGCCTCCTTTATCGGCCTGTCCTTTTTCGGATTCTCCGTGAACCTGATCACACTTCTCGGACTGGTGCTAGCTATAGGCCTGGTGGTCGATGACTCAATTGTTGTGCTTGAGAATATTCAACGTCGAATCGAAGGTGGAGAACCTCCTCTACTGGCTGCATTTCACGGCTCTCGTCAGGTGGCTTTCGCTGTAATTGCAACCACTGCGGTTCTCATTGCGGTCTTTGTACCTATCGCTTTTCTTGACGGCAACCTTGGCGTCATCTTCGCCGAACTGGCTGTGACCATTGGCACTGCAGTGGTTTTTTCCAGCTTGCTGGCCCTTTCACTTACCACAATGATGTGTTCAAAACTTTTGACTACACATGCTCATGAGAGCTGGCTAACCAACAAGGTCGATATGTTTTTCCATTGGCTCCAGGCCTCATACCACCAGGCTCTTCTTTATACCCTGCCACGCCCGTACCTGGTCGTAGGGCTCGTCATCGCTGTCTCTGCTGCGACATGGGGTCTGCTAAAAATTACCCCAACAGCATTTGCTCCGCAGGAAGATCAGGGCATTTTCTTTACTTCTATCAAGGGTCCGGAAGGCGCCAGTTTTCAGTTCATGCAGGGGCAACTCCGACAACTTGAAGATACGATCGATCCGTTAGTTGAATCCGGGGATGTGGAGGAATATCTCGTTTTTCTACCCGGTTGGGGTTCTGCTGAAGCCGTCAACAGTGCAGTCACGCTGGTGATCATGGCGCCCTGGCAGGAGCGAAAAATGTCGACAAAACAGGTCATGAACAAACTCTCCAGTACCTGGCAGCAAATTCCCGGGATTCGTGCCTTTCCATTCATGCGCAGCGGATTGCAACGTCACGGCGGTGGGCAACCAGTTCAATTTGTTCTCGGCGGAAGCACCTATGCAGAACTGGCGGCCTGGCGCGATATCATGCTGGACAGGGCGGCTGAAAACCCGTCACTGAGCAGAGTGCAGGCTGACTACAAAGAGACAAAACCACAATTTCTGGTAGAGGTCGACAAGACACGAGCAGCAGATGTAGGTGTGTCCGTTCTTGATATAGGTCGGACCCTTCAGACAATGATGAGCGAAAGGCGCATTACCACTTTCGTGGATGAAGGTGAGGAATATGATGTCATAGTACAGGCGAAGGCGAATCAACGGGCGACGGCAAGTGATCTGTCCAACATCTATGTCAGATCCGAGACAACCAGAGAATTAATCCCACTGTCTGGCCTGACAAAGATCACGAGTGGCGCCGATGCGGGACGGCTAAATCGCTACAATCGGCTGCGTGCCGTGACTATTTCTGCAAATCTGGCACCGGGATATTCGCTGGGAGACGCGCTGGAATTCTTTGAGCGTATCGTTCGCGAAGAATTGCCAGAGAATGCTCAGATTGACTATAAGGGCGAATCACTGGAGCTTAGGGAAGCTGAGGGCGGGCTCCTGTTTAGCTTTTTGTTGGCGCTTCTCATCGTGTTTCTTGTACTTGCAGCCCAATTCGAGAGCTTTGTTCATCCCCTGGTTATTATGGCTACCGTTCCCCTCGCCACTTTCGGCGCCCTCCTGGGTCTTTTTCTCACCAATGACACTCTGAATATCTATAGCGAGATTGGGATCATCATTCTGATTGGTATTTCTACCAAGAATGGAATCCTGATCGTCGAATTTGCAAATCAATTGAGAGATCAGGGATTGGATTTTCTCGAAGCCTTGCTAAAGGCATCTGAAATACGCCTGCGTCCGGTTTTGATGACCGCACTATCAACCATAATGGGTTCCATCCCCCTGATATTGGCATCCGGAGCAGGCTCAGAAAGCAGGATTACACTGGGCGTCGTAATCTTCTCCGGTGTATTGGTGGCCACCCTGATGACCCTGTTTGTCATACCTGTATTCTATAATCTGCTGGCAAGAGCAACCGGCTCACCCGGAGAGATAGCAGCAAAGCTAAACGCGCTTGAAGAAGGTGGAAGTGCATTCGCGGACTGACCGGGCAGCGGACTGACCGGGCAGCGGACTGACCACGCTAATGACTCCCTTTGTTAAACCCTGCTACTGATCACCCGGAGCCATATAGAACCAGATAGGCTGTACCTCACCGGCATCTCGCATGGCCGACCTTGCCGCCAGTATCATTCTGCCGCCTTCAGTACTATTAAAGAACCAGCGTGTTCCAGACCAGGCATCTGGCACATGGTCACTCAATCCCAATGCCGCCAGTTCATAAAAACCACGAATGTCCTGCGAGACCCTGGAGGGAATACCGGGTATCCCCGCTTCTTTCCAGGGAACACCGTCGGTAACTCTGATGAAGGCAGCCATGGCTTCTTCAATTTCATCAGCCGAGATTACTCGACCTGTTGCGGCACGATTACCATACTGCTCCAGGGCGCGATCGTACGCAGGCCGCAAGCCACGAATTTCATCCAGTGCAGGGTGCAGGTCTGCATTACTTCTGGGCGGCAGTGGGCAGGCCAACATCTCATTGCCCTCATCCACGATTGCCTCGGGGAATTCCTCAAGAACAGGTTCTGTTGCTGCCAAGAGTTTAAAAGCCTGGTCCAGAACACGATGCTGGAACTCAGGGTCATTTGGCCTTCCAAGGGGACGCCCCAGGGGGAAGTCGCACATAAGCCCCCTTGGGGGCGCTGTGCTTTCAATCTGCTTTCGGATGGAGCCGAGCACTATTGTCGACATTCCGGCAGCTTCAAAGATATGTGCCAGCGCACTCACGGTGCGCGTGCACAAAGGTCACACGGGTGTCAGGAGAACAACATCTACGCCCTTGCCCCGGAGTAGTTTCGCACCAGCAGGACCACTGTCCATTTGCACCGCACTCAGATCAAACTGGTTACCGGCATAGGAGAGATGGACATCGGATACCTTCCCGATCTTACCCTCTGATGTGAGTTCGTCCAGGCGGTCCAGGGGAATAACCGTGTTGATGTCGCTTGCAAAACCGATAGTATCGAAATTGGGGCTCCAGTGACCCATCCGATAGTCTCTACGGTTTCCTTCCAGCACTCGAAAGCCTATATCTTGCGGTGCAAAGTCATCCTGATCAGGATGGTGAAGAGAAGCCGAAGTTACTACCGCTACCGTTGCACTGCTGAGTTCCGGTGGTGAACTGAAAGCCACTGTATCGAATACGGGCGCTTCCATGTCTTCCGTCAGGGACTTAATGTCGTTGTCTGCCATTATCGAATCTCACCTTAATTAATCTGTTAGTAGGGCCAGTAGACATATTCATCAACATTCAAGGGCTTTGTCCACTGTATCTGATATCAAGTATAGGGACATCAAATAGGCTTGGCTATCGAAGCGGGAGCCCATGAGCACGAGCAGGTATCGCTCGATGAAATGCCAGGATCAGTGAAAAAACGCTGCTTGAATATCTCCCTTGGTCTACCTGTTTTCCACCCACCTGAATCCATCTGTCTGATGATAAAAACCATTTGAAAACGGGACATCCAAGCCGCTTTCAGCCAGCCGGGCTGAGGCTTCTGTCGCATCGATTTCCTGACCCAGCAGCCTGCGAAACAGCTGCGCTGTCTCCACCATGTTCTGGCTTTGAGGCGATAACCTAAAGGCACTGACGCCCTTAGCCTGCATTCCCTCCAACTCATGCATAAGGTTCAGGCAGGTATGGGATAAGGTCTGAATGGCCATTGACCGTGAGGAACGGTTCACCTGCCAGCGTACTCAGATTAAGTCCGTCTGGATCCTCCTCGCATACGAACTGGCAGTTGTCCTTAACCCTGTCGTGGGCTCTGGCATGATAGCACCGGGCAGACAGTGCTAATGGAATACGACCATAAACCTGCACCTCCAGTGTTACACCAAGCTCCTTTGATTTATCACCAAGCGTATCCATAGCTTCGCCTGGGAGCTCAGGTGGTAAAGTAATATGAGTTGCGCCATTGTGCGCCAGATGCGACATTGTCCATTCGTTGTACACATTAAGGAAAGGACCAATCGAATGTTTTTTCCCGACTAGATGCTGGAGCGCCGACGCATCGTTAGCTTCGATCTCGATGCTTTCATCAGCACACATCTTGGCGACAATCTGACGATCATTCCTGATCATCACTTCTGACAATGTTGAATAGACAACATCGATGCCTGCAGCTGACAGACGCTCGGCTACCTCTTCATAGTGCTGTTCGAAATAGGGAGCTCTCTTTCCACAGATAACTTCTCCAATATAGACTGTGTCGACCTGCACCTCATCGGCAATTCGGAAATAGAAATCTCGCTTCTGTTCGGCTGGCCAATGAAACAGTATCGGGCCAATGGTGAGCTTTGATGAATAGCTCATCGCCATCTCTTGCCACCGAACGCACCGGAGGTTTCCCTATGGCCTTCAGTCAAGGCGAGCAGACCCGAAAGCTCGGGGTTCTCCCCGGCCATGTATCCATCTACGGCCTTACGAAACGCGGAAACAACTGCCCTGACATATGCCCGTGAACGCTGGCGCCCTTCAATTTTCAGAGCAGTAACACCCGCCTGCATCAAATCTGGCAGGAGGCTGGTCAAATTCAGGCTGACCGGTTCTTCGAAGGCATAGTAGGGCTCCTCGCGATGGTCTACCAGATACCTTCCCTTGCAGACCGTGGGGTAACCAGCATTCTCACCACAGTTAAAACAATCGACTGTAAAGTCGCCCAGTTTCGTCGTTAAATTCCGGGCCTTGTCTTCTTCGTACTTGACATGGCTGGCAGGTGAACAGACGTCGTCCATGTTGGTTGAAACACCGGTAATATAATTTGTAAGGCTGCAACGGCCCTCCGCCATCATACCAATATTGCCGAATATGAAAGCTTCAATCTCGCAGGGGATCTCGTCATGGATGGCTTTGATTTCCTTGACCGTAAGGATGCGGGGAAGGACTACTCGCTTGATATTGAATGAATCGCAGTAGTACTGGATCGCCTCTGCCGAGGATGCACCGGCCTGCACGGACAGGTGCAAACGCTGATCAGGGTGATTGTGAGATGCGTATTCGGCGACACCAATATCAGCAACGATCAATGCATCTACACCAAAGCGAACGCCATCATCTACTGCAATCTTCCACAGGTCAGTCTTACCGCCAGGTGGGAATGTATTAATGGCAAGCAGAACCTTGGCACCCTTATCATGAGCGTAATCCACACCACCACGCATTTCCGTCGTGGTGAAGTTCAATCCAGAAAAGTTACGAGCATTGGTAGCATTTTGAAAACCGCAGTAGACTGCATCCGCGCCGGCATCTACAGCAGTCCTCAAGGATGCGGGCGTTCCCGCAGGACATACCAGTTCAGGCTGGATCATGCTCATAGCTTCCCTGCTGTTCCCCCTTGATACGCCGTACCGCAGCGAGCGCAGCTCGACCGGGGGTCTTGAATATGTCCGCAATGTCATTGGCGATACTGCCCTCAATATCATCCAGC
>CETX01040880.1_pt1 | contig 24071 bp, 16 predicted proteins | sample 356501 | NCBI WGS metagenome assembly CETX01 (sample SAMEA2623390, study PRJEB7988) | marine metagenome | biome: marine biome (ENVO:00000447); feature: mesopelagic zone (ENVO:00000213); material: "saline water (ENVO:00002010), including plankton (ENVO:xxxxxxxx)" | depth 450 m | reverse complement strand
ACCAAACAGTTACGCAAACCCTTAAAGGAATACACCAAAACGGCACCACCACATGTTAAGGCCGCGCGTCAGGCCGATGAAGAAAATGCCCGTTCAGGTAAACCGTTACGCTACCAGAAACGCACTAAAATTCGTTACGTAATGACCACCACCGGACCACAGGTGGTTGAATATTGCAGTCAGCCGCTGGATTATGACCACTATATAGAAAAGCAAATTCGGCCAATCGCCGACAGTATCCTGCCAGCCATTGGCGGTGATTTTGAGTCGCTGGCCAGCCAGCAGCTGGGGCTTTTTTAATCCTGACGCATGACCCCGCCTCGTTCAAACCGCTCATGCTGACGGTATGGTGATTGCGAATAATACCAATTTGCGGTAGGAAATTGGTATAACGTCCTCTGGCGGCTCGGCGAACATGATTGCTTGGTGTCACTCAAAACACAGAATTCTGTAGTGCGAAAACATGAAAGCGCCATACCGTTGAAAAAAGAAAAAAACGCACCTGAGTGTGAGAAAGGTGCGTTTAAGGGCGGCAGAACAACCGCAAAGACTGACACTGTATAGATTTACTCAAAACTGGATATAAGACCTAAGTGGTAGATATGATGGGAGTTGTAGCAATTTGGTTAAAGGCTAAAAAAAGCCACGAAATTATTGTGAAAAATGCGTAAAGCTACAACATATGAAATTGATTTTAATACATATTATTATTTTGCATAGCTTATAACCATAGTTCAGGCAGCTATTAAAGCCTCTCAGCCATGGCGTTTATTAGCAGTGGGATAAACTGCTTTTACCCATCATTTTTTCCAGCCAGGCTGGTATAGAAAAAAACTCTCTCCCATTACGCCCTCGATGACATTTTGAGATAACTTGGCAGCTCTGGCAGGTTTTTAGCCACCAGCGGAGCGTACCCAATCCGGTGCATCACGACTATGCAGAGCCTTATCTTCCGACATAAACTACGTAACGGTCAGTAATAAAATCCGCAAATTAAAAACAGCGTAAAGGACAATATACCGCCGATTGCAACATATGGCAGTTGCGTCAGAGCATGCGCAAGGGTGCTGCACCCGGAACCTTTGGCTGAGAGTACCGTTGAGTCGCTGTAAAAGCAGGCATGACTACCAAATGCACCGGCAGAAATAACGGCGCCGAGCATCAGCGATATATCAGTGCCTGTCGTGTAAGCCAGCGGAATGACAATGGGTACCGCAATCGCATATAACCCCCAGAACGAGCCCGTGCAAAACGCCACCAATGCCAGACTAACAAACGTGAGCGCTGGTAGATATCCGGCAATCACGTGAGAGGTCACTATGTCGATAACGTAATCTGTTAAGCCCAACATATCGTTGACGTCTTTTAATGCAAACGATGTCACCAGGATTGCGATGACCTCCAGCATGTTTTTCATACCATCTAATGACACATCAAATAACGTTGTTAATGAATAACGGTAGTAAACGCTGTACAGAACAAACGTGACTAATAAAGCGATGCTGGCGCCTGTGAGGACGTCGGTGTCAAACCAAAGGGTAAAGAAAATCAGCGATGCCATAGGCACAATGAAACCAAAGATCCCGCCGCGGTAAGATGAAGCGTCGGTATCAGAAGAAACATTCTGAGGACTATTTTGCGCGGTTATTTCCGCTTTGTTCATCGCCAGCATTGCGGGGATTTTGCCGCTCGCCACCAGCGGCACCATGATAACGGCGATCCATGCATAAAACATAAAAGGTATAGCGCCAATATACACCGAAATCCCCTGACCTACCGAGGCAACACCATTTTCTTCCAACAGGCCGCTGACAAAGATCGCCCAGGTGGAAAACGGCACTAAAATGCAAATCGGCGCAGACGTAGAATCCACCACATAGGCCAGCATCTCTCTGGATACCTTTAACTTGTCCACTATTGCTCGCATAGAGCTGCTCACCGACAGCGCATTTAAATAGTCGTCAATGAAAATCAATAAGCCCAGTAACCAGGTAGATAATAAAACCTGACTGCGCGTTTTAAGTCGTCTTGCCAGCGTATTAGCAAACGCTGAAACACTTCCCGAATATTGCAACAGACTGATTAATGCACCAAACAGAAGAACAACCAATACGATCCATCGTATCGTTTCTCCTGCCATAGTATCTTGTATTCCTGATAGAAACTTGCTGCCAAAATCGGCCTTAAATAACATGATGTAGCCAACAACTGTGCCCAAAATAAGCGGTTCAAGCGACCGTTTCATCCAAATGGCTGTAATGAGAACAAAGAGGGTCGGTACAAGACTCAATAACCCGAAAGATTCAGACATACTTTGTGCCTTTTTTATTGTAAAAGCACGTACAGGCAACTCAGCCTTGTACGTGCAATATGAAGGTTAATAGCGATATGAAACAAATAAACCAATGGTACGAGGGCGGATGGTAGAGGCAGTCCACACCTGACGCGAACCACCCGTGAACACGCTACTGTTCGCTGCGTTAAACAACACATCCTGATTAGTTAAATTATCAATAAATAATGATACATCATAATTATCGATCTGTACGCCAGCCCTAACGTTCACCGTAGTATAGTTTGGCGTCGGGCTTAAGTCGGGATTATAGCGAGGATTGTCCGGGTCCGTTGTGCCTTGTTCGGATTGCTCCGAACGATAAGCGAGATCGGCTCTCAGGTACCCTTCATACCGGTCCATAATCTGATAAAAATATTGACCAGACAATGATGCCATCCAGGGTGTTACAGCACCTGCCACAGAACTCCCTTCAGAGACCAGGATGACGCCGCCCTGACTAAGAGCGTCATTCGAATAGGTAGTATCGTTGTAGCCCAGTGTGCCGGACAGCTGAAAGTCAGGTGTAACGCTGTAACGTATTGCAACATCAAACCCTTTTGACTGCGCTTTACCAAGATTAGCGGTGAACCCCTCCAGGCAGCTATTAAGCATGACTGTCGATTGAATATCGTTCCAGTCGAGAACATACGCACTTGAGTCGATAAACAGATTGTTGTCAAACAAGCTGTTCTTTGAACCTATTTCGTAACTCCATACTGTATCGGAGTTATAAGTTGTCGGATTAGACGGCTTGCCGTCAGCATCTTCATAACCGAGGCTGATAAGGTCAGCGTCGCAAATTCCCACCAGCCGTTTACTGACACCGGCAGGCCGAAAGCCTTTGGCTACCGTAGCATAGGCCATATTATTGCGGTCGAACTTATAACTGGCGCTAAATTTAGGCGTTACTGATGTTTCAGAGTTTTCACCCGATGACGAAACGTATTCGGGTGTATTAAACGGCGCATACTCAGCCGCACCTAAGTTGTTTACCGGCGCATTGAGGTTGTTGGTGCCACCGCTGTACTCAGAAACTGACTCCTGATCATTCTTGGCCACTCGCAAGCCAGCGGTCAGCGTTAACTTCTCTGTTATGTCATAGTCGATCTGGCCGAAAACCGCATATTGCTTGTCAATCGTATTTAGCGCTAATCCCCACTCATGTCCGTAAGGATCAGGATTCACACCAAAGTGATTCTGGTAAGCAGAGAACCCTTCCCCATAGGGTGCACCATTGTCTACTGAAGCCAGAAAATCAGGCAGGTAGAAACGTTTTATCGACGTTGCATTGTTCATTGAGTTTAAGCGGATGTCCTGGGTGGTATGTTGGTCAGCATCCGAATAAAAGAAGCCGGCTACCCAGCGAAGCGGGCCTGCACCTGTAGACTGGAGTCTGACTTCCTGGGTAAAGGTTTCTTGCGTGATAGCACTTTTTGATACGGCTTTCTGGCCTTGCGGGGCAAGCAGGCTCTGCTCGTCCTGAATGCCATACCACCACGCGTAGTACTCCGTCATATCACTATACTGATAAAAATCCCGGTCAAAGTATGACGTGGTCGAATATAATTCCACGTCGCCCAGATCCCAGGTTACATTTACGGCAGACAGCGTGAACTTATCTTCACCAGAGTCCAGATCGGGCCACTCAATATCGATGTATTCATCACCGTCTCCGCCAACATGTGCCAGACGGGCATAATCGCCGTCATCACTGGCTGACAAATAAAATTGGTTGAAGGCATTGTCTCTTTCCTGGTTTTGGTAATAGACAGACGGCGTTATTTGAATGCTATCTGTGGGTTGCCACTTCAAAGCCACTCTGAAATTTTGCGTTGTCAGGCCGTTACTGTTTTCCTCAACCACGTTCTGATTCGAAAACGTCAGCGAGTCTGGTCCCGCATCACCGGTCAGATCGGTTATAACAGGATCCGCTGTTATCGTATCTATCCAGCCGCCGTCCTCACGCTGGAACACGCTTAACCGCATTCCTAACTCACCTTCAATGATAGGGACTCCGACCGCCACACCGCCTTCATAGGAAGCCGCGCCGCCATCAGTTGTTGCATACTCGCCTCGCGCATAAACCGAGGTATCATACACATCCGGCTCAGCTTGAATGAAACGGACCGTCCCCCCTTGGGAGCCTGCGCCAAAGAGTGTTCCCTGAGGCCCTCGCAGTATTTCAACACGTTGCAGGTCAAACAATGCCGGGAACGCAGAGTTTGCAGCGTATCCCAGGTTTCTGGCCTGGATAGGCGTATCGTCAATGTAAATCCCGGTTGTTCCTGCTCCCGCGTCGGAAGAAATCCCTCGGATCGCGATGGTGTTAGAACCATTACCGCCTCTGTTTATCGATAAGCCGGGCGTGAACTGAACCAGATCGTCGACTTCTTTTAGTCCTTGTTTATCCAACAATTGTTGACTAAACGCCGACACACTTAACGGTACATTCTTGAGTGATTGTGAGCGCCGGGTCGCGGTTATTTCAATGACCTCAGTATTCGCGGCACGTTCCGCTTTACTGACATCTTCATTCTCATTTGCCATGGCTGGAGTAAACGCATAGACGCCGGCCCCCACTATCGCCGCCTTTACAGAAAAGGCCAAAACATTGTATTTATTCATTTTTTCCCTCATTCTAGCTGATATTTTTAATAATTTTTCTACTCTACCGGATAAATTTTTCTACCCGCTAAATAGGTCGCAACCACTTTTTTATCTTCGATACTCCGGTCGGCCGGATTGGGAAAGGTGTCATTGAAAATGACAAAGTCAGCCCATTTGCCAGGCGTAATACTGCCAATCTGATTTCCCCATTTGGTGATGTCGGCGCCTGACTGAGTGTAGGCCTGGAGCGCTTCATCGAAGGTCACTGCATTCTCTGTGTGCCACGGGCCGCCGAGTCCCCACGGACTTTCGCGGTACAGGGCGTCCTTGATTTGCATGAGAGGGTTAAGGGGAGTAGTCGGGTAATCAGCGCTGAATACCAGCTTTACGTTTGCATCTAAAAACTTCCGCCACGCATAAGCCAGGCTTTCTCTTGCCTCACCCACTCTGGGACGGATGTATTTGCCTACCACTCCGGCTGCATGATCAGGCTGCATAGAGGCCACGATGCCTTTATTATTCATCCGCAAGATGGCATCGGGTTTGACGATTTCCAGATGTTCGATACGGTTGGGGACCGTGATTGGTAGCGCTGCATTCTCAAACGCACTAACCACGGTATTAACTCCTGCATCACCAATCGCATGCACCGCAACCGGAAACCCTTTCGCATTTGAATAACTGATTAATTGTTCTAAGGATTCCTGAGAGCGAAAAGGCTTACCCCGCCACTCAGGTTTATCTGAATACGGGTCGACCAAATAGGCGGTGTGGGTAGATAACACACCGTCAATAATGGTTTTAATGAAGCCCATTTCGACTAGCGGCCCTTGCGTAAATTCCAGGCCTGTTGCAGCCATGCGTTGATGGATCTCCTGACGGTTCTGTACAGCAGTATCAACGTCTTCTTCAGTGCCGGAGAATTGTCCGTACCACACTCGCATCGTTAACTCGTTTTGTTCTGCCAACTCAACGTAGTCCAGTACCTGACCAGGACCGGCCATGTTGTGAACCGTCGTAATGCCGCGACTGTTGGCGTGGGTAAATACCGCTTTTAGGTCTGCGAGTTTTGCTGTTTTACTTTTCTTTGGGGCCAGCGCAGTAATCAGATGTGAAGCGCTTTCTTTCAGGATACCCGTAGGCTCTCCGGTGATTTCGTCAATGACGATCTCGCCGCCTGCAGGCACTTTTGTATCCGCGGTAATCCCGGCTAATTTCAATGCATAGGAATTTACCCATACAGAATGCAAGTCTTTATCCTGAAGTACGACCACCCGATCATCGACCACGGCGTCCAGATCCTCTTTAGAGGGATACCTTCCTTCTGCTAACGTGTAGTCCCATCCGCCGCCTACAACCCACTGATCACCTTCCAGGCCTGCTGCAACTTCTTGTACCCGGCGAAGCCATTCTGCTTTCGTTGGCACTCCGTACAAATCCACTCCGACCACGCGGGTCGTTCCCATTTCGAGGTGAGAATGGCTGTCAACAAAGCCCGCTGTCACCGATGCCCCCTGGGCGTCAATGACGACTGTTTTTTCACCTACGTAGCTTTCGACCAACGCCGTTGTGCCCAAGGACAGAAATCGACCTTCCTTAACGGCGAAAGCCTGAACACGCGGCTGTTTAGGGTCACTGGTGTAAACATCTGCATTTTTAACCACTAAATCAGCAACAGGCTGAGCGATAACAGAGTGAGTTAACAACACACCGAAACAAGACGCCATAACAGGCTTAATACGACGGAATAACCGAGCAAAATATGCCGGTTTGCAACGCCGTCTTTTTCTGATTGATTTCACTTTTCTCTCCTATGCCAAACAGGGTCTTCAGCCACTGTTTCAATATCTGTAATTGAGTGCACCGCAGCTGAGTGCCAGCGCCTTTAAGAAGATAAAGAGAGAAAGGGTAGAGTGTATATAACCTCTAGGGGGTACAACCAAAACAGGGAGTTAATGCACCATGTAAGAGCAACCTCCCACAGACAGGCCAACTATGTTCCCCTTTCGAAAAACAACACTCCGAGAGCACAAAAAACACTATAAAAACAGAAGGTTATAGATATAAACAAAAACAATGCTGGCATTTTTTTGTTGTCAAAGTGAAGGAACAAAGTGCGACTAAAGGGAGGCCAGGATGGTGCGCACCATAATGCGTCAAATAGGAAGGGGAAATTATTTTTACAGGTGTTAAAAAATTAACGGCACTTGTTCACCACATTGATGAACAAGTGCAACAAGCCGGGCTACAGCAAAGCGGAAACTTCTTCAATTGAGGCTTTAACCGTGTCGATCAGTACGCTTAATTCCTCTTCGTTAAAGGTCAGTGGGGGCGACAAAACAACAATGTCACCTATTGGTCGAACAATCGCACCGCGGTGAAGACACCTCTGATAAATTTTATGTGCAACCTGGGCACTTGGCGGGAATGGCGTCTTAGTCGCTTTATCTTTTACTAATTCAATTCCCATCATAAAGCCACGTCCCCGCACATCTCCAACATAATCAAGGGCGTTTAAGGAGGCAGCCTGCTCGTGAAAGGCCGGTGACAGCGCCCGCACATTTTCAAGTAGCCGGTCGCGTTCCAATATTTCGATATTTTTAAGTGCCGCTGCGCAAGCCGTAGCGTGTGCGGTGTAAGTAAAGCCCATGGAAAATACACCGTTCTGGCACTGCGGCTTTCCAATCACATCATAAATCTGACTGGAAATGACTGCTGCACCCAATGGAACGTAACCTGAGTTAATGCCTTTGGCAAAGATAATAATATCAGGAACATAGTCATAAAGTGTTTGCGATACTGTCCATTCACCGAGTCGTCCGAATGCCGTCACGACCTCGTCGGCAACAAATAAGACATCGTACTTTCGACACACGTCAGCCACTTTTTTATGATAGCCGTCGGGGGCCACCAATACACCGCCTGCGCCCATAACTGGTTCGGCAATAAAGGCGGCAACATTGTCTGCGCCCAGGTTGATAATATGATTTTCCAATTCGTTGGCCAAAAACGAGGCATAGTCACTTTCGTTAAGGTTTTCAGCCCCCACCGGACGTCGGTACATACTGGGTGCAGAAACATGACTTACCCAGTCTTCAGCGATTCGATCAAAACTGTATTTGGTGCCATGTATGCCGGTTAAACTCGCTGTTAAATAAGTACTGCCGTGATAGCCATTATTTCGTGAAATGATTTTTTTCTTATTCGGTTTTCCACGCAAATTGTTGTAGTAATGAATCATCCTGATTGCCGAATCATTAGCACAGGAGCCGCCGGTCGTATAATACACGTGGTTGAGATCACCTGGGGCTAATGCGGCCAGTTTTTCAGCCAGTTTTGCCGCCGGTTCATTAGTAGTGTGACCAAATGGATTATAATATTGCATGGTAACGATTTGCTGGTGTATGGCGTCCGCAATTTCTTTATTTCCGTGACCGACATTTGCACACCATAACCCTGCGATACCATCGAGATAACGATTACCTGCATCGTCATAAACATAATTTCCCTGGGCGCGGCTTATCACCTGGCTGCCTTCCTCATGAAAACTACTGAAATCGGTGTAAGGGTGAATAACGTGGTCCTTGTCGCTCTGCCAAACTGACTTTTTGCTCATAAATTATCTCTACTGTTATTTATTTGGTCATTCCAGCATTTGAGTCGACAATTAACAATTCCCCTCAAGGGTTATAAAATTCCGTTTATTGTGTAATATACTGGCTACCTTTTACCGACTATCTGGATGTTTGAGCAGTGAAACTAAGCCGACTTAGCGAGATGGCAGGAGAGCTTATAAAAGTCGTAGGAGAAGATACTTTCTGCTCCCAACTGGCATCTTTTGGGCAACAGTTAAGTGGCTTTAATAGTACGGTAGTGGTGTCGTTTCTGAACAAAGAAAAACCGCTTATCCTGTTTGATAACCTCCCACAAAAATATCGGGAAAAATCGTTGAAGCCCTATGTCGAGGGCGCTTATTTACTTGATCCACTCTATGAGATTTATAAGAAAGACTCTGCTGACGGGGTGTATCGGTTGAGGGATCTCACTTCGCGCGAGTTTGAAGATAGCGACTATTACAACCACTATTTTGAAGCGACAGGGATTGTTGACGAGGTATGTGTTCTGATAAAGATAAGCAATGAAATATCAATCGAAGTGTCATTCGGATTCAGAAAAACAGACGATCCGGCAAAGTCCCTGCCAAACATGCAGGCCCTCATCGACTGTTTTCCGCTGCTTCAGGCCGCCTGCAAACAAAACTGGTTGCGGGAGAGTCAGCTCGCTCCGCTAAAAAGGCAGCTGCACACCGGCGGTGAATTTGGTGTCACGCTGGATGCCGCTTTTGCCAATTTTGGTAAAAGTGTGCTGTCACCACGAGAATGTGAAATTGTGCAGCTTATACTCAAAGGATACTCCAGTGACGCCATTGCAGAAATGCTGATGATTAGTCGTGAAACAGTCAAGGTGCACCGCAAGCGTTGCTACAGTAAACTACAGATAAACACCAGTGCAGAACTATTCTCACTCTTTCTTGAAGCAATCTCTCTTGTACCTCTGGGCGCCAGCGACAAAGATCCCCTCTCCTATTTTTACGAAGAAAGTTAATGGCCGATAAACCCTTGCACAATAGACTCCCGCCTTTAAATGCGCTCAGGGGTTTTGAGGCAGCAGCCCGGTTAGGAAGTTTTTCAAAAGCGTCTTCGGAGCTGTGCATCACTCAGTCGGCTATCAGTCACCAGATTAAAGCCTTAGAAGATTATTTCGGTCAGCCGCTTTTTAAGCGGATTAACCGGGCAGTCGAGCTAACCGATGCAGGGAGGGACTTTCTAAAAACCACACGGCACATGTTGCAACAACTCCAGCACGGCGCTAATCGTCTTCACTTTTATAATAAGCCGGGCCTGGTTGTGCTTGATACCTCTCCCGCGTTTGCGAGCAAGTGGCTGCTCCCCCGTTTACCATCATTTAAGCAGCAGTATCAACACGTAAATCCATGGATTTATACCAACTATAGTCAGGAACCACTGGAAAATGCCGAGGTTGATTTGGCAATTTGGTTTGGTTTGGGTGAATGGGCAAACGTCTCATGCACCCAGTTATTTATGGATGAATTGACACCACTACTCTCTCCTCAGTTACTGGCCTCTAATATCAGCACCATTTCGCCAATAGAGATTATCAACTACCCACTTATTCATGTTGAGCAAGTCGAACGACGTGAAGATTGGCGTACTTGGTTTGCTAAGGCCGGCTTGCATTACGAACCAAGTATAAAAGGCTTTAATTTTAACGACTCGGGTATTGCACTGGATTTTGCCGTTTCAGGGCAGGGTGTTGTGCTTGGAAGCAAACTACTGGCCGCCGACCTTATTGCCAGTAACCAACTGATTGCGCCATTCTCGCTATCTATCCCAACTGAACAAAATTATTTTCTAATCGAAAAAGCCGATAGTTACGCTAACGACAATGTGCGTCTGTTTCGAAATTGGTTACTGACTAACGCCAATTGCCCTGAGTAGCAACGTAAACACACATAGTATTAATTATTTTAATGGGTTTGGTGAAATTTTATCGTCTATAGCGTTATTGAACAGCTTTCCAGGTCGTGCACAATAAATACATTCATTATTCTAATAGATTGAACTATGTATTTTAATTACACGCAAAGCTACATCGATGGTGCATGGCGCGACGTTCCGGGCCAACTTACCCCAGTCATTAACCCCGCCTCAGAAAAACAAATCGGCCTGATTACACTCACGACAGCAGAAATCGCCAACGACGCGGTGCAGTGTGCACGACGGGCGTTTTCCTCTTTTTCACAAACAACAAAAGAGCAACGAGTAGCGCTGTTAAAGCGTGTTATTGCCATTTACGAATCAAAGTTTGAAACAATGGCAGAGCATATTCGTCTGGAGATGGGTGCCCCTCGATTTCTGGCGCACGGGGCACAGGTCGGCTCCGGCCTGGCTCATTTAGAACAGGCGCTGGCCGCACTGCAGAATGAGCCGGCATTCGAAGTCTTAGGCAACAGTCGTGTTTACCACGAACCAGTAGGTGTTTGTGCCCTGATTACGCCCTGGAACTGGCCAATGAATCAAATTGCCTGCAAGGTAGGCCCGGCACTTGCCGCCGGCTGTACGATGGTCCTTAAGCCCAGTGAACAGGCTCCATTAAGTGCCTATCTGTTTGCGCAAATACTGGATGAGGCAGGAGTACCACCGGGTGTATTTAATCTGGTGAATGGGGATGGCGCTACGGTAGGTACTGCACTGAGTCGACACCCAGAGGTTGATATGGTTTCGTTTACTGGCTCAACTCGGGCAGGAGTAAGTGTTGCAATTAATGCTGCGCCTACTGTGAAACGGGTATCACAGGAGCTCGGTGGTAAATCTGCGAATATCATGTTGGATGACATCGATCCTGCTACCGCCATCAAAGATGCTGTAATTGGATGCATGCATAACACCGGGCAGTCGTGTAACGCTCCTACCCGACTGCTTATACCCGCTCACATGTACGATGAAGCAGTCACCATTGCAGCCAATGCTGCGGATGCAGTAGTTGTGGGTAAAACTGAATCCGATGATACTTTTATGGGGCCTCTGATCAATCAATCTCAGTTCGACAAAGTCCAGGAGTACATCCGGATTGCTATTGATGAAGGAGCGAGACTGGTAGCCGGCGGTATAGGGAAACCAGCCGGAATCGAAAAAGGATTCTTCGCTAAGCCTACCGTGTTCGCCGATGTTACCAATACCATGCGAATAGCCAGAGAAGAAGTTTTTGGTCCTGTACTGGTGCTGATCTCATACAACACGGAAGAAGAAGCAATCCAAATTGCAAACGATACGCCTTACGGCTTGTCTGGCTATATCACCAGTGCTTCTAAAGAGCGTGCCTTATCGGTCGCGAAACAGCTACGTTGTGGAATGGTCCATGTGAACGGCAGTTGGACAGATCCCGCCGCGCCTTTTGGCGGTTATAAGCAATCCGGGAATGGCCGGGAATGGGGTAGATTCGGTTTAGAAGAATTCCAGGAAGTTAAGTCACTTATGGGCTTTGAAGCGTAATCCCCCCCCTTTTACCGGAATATTATGATGAGCCAGACTGAAATTAAAAACCTAAGAATTAACCGCGATCGTTTATGGTCGACGCTGATGGAAATGGCGGCGATCGGCGCGACTCGCAAAGGCGGCTGCAACCGCCAAGCGCTTACCACGCTGGATAAAGCAGGCAGGGAGCTTTTCATCTCCTGGTGCAAAGAGATTGGCTGTGAGATCCGTTGGGACGAAATAGGCAATATATTTGCGAGGTATCCCGGCGCAGACCCCGAAGCAGGCGCAGTTCTGATGAGCAGTCACCTGGATACGCAACCCACCGGCGGTAAGTTTGATGGCGTGTATGGCGTACTTGGGGGGCTTGAGGTACTTCGCACCATCCATGAAAGTAACATTACCCCAGCGCATTCCCTGGAAGTGGCAGTGTGGACTAATGAAGAGGGAGCGCGCTTTTCGCCAGCCTGCATGGGTTCGGGTGTGTGGAGTGGTAATCTTGATATCGATACTATCTTACAAGTTACCGATAAGGACGGTATCTCGGTAGCTGACGCGCTTGAAACATCAGGCTTCAAAGGATTAATAAAGGCACAGCCTCACAATATCGCCGCAGCAATCGAACTGCATATTGAACAAGGTCCCGTTCTGGAAAAGCAACAAAAAGACGTGGGTATTGTTACCGGCATTCAAGGTCTTCGTTGGTTTACTATTACGCTGCATGGCATTCCCTGCCATGCCGGCCCTACCCCAATGGAAGACCGAACCGACCCGGTACAACCTATGGCTGATATTATTCAGGCGGCTTATACAATTTCTGCACAGTACGGACCAGCGAGCCGGGCTACCATTGGTGAGATAATTACGCAGCCGGGTTCGCCCAACACCGTTCCGGAAACGGTTGTTATCCGTGTTGATTTACGCCACCAGGATGCTGAGATCATGAAAACGATGGATCAGTCTTTCAGGCAACAAGTAGCGGAGATTTGCACTCGACACTCTGTCGGATACAAATTAGAAGAGAAGTGGCGAATGGAAGTGACGACATTTGATGACGCGTGTATTGCTGCAGTGGGAAAGGCGTCACAGATTGTCGGTGTATCGGCAATGAATATCGTTAGTGGTGCAGGCCATGACTCGCTTTACCTCTCTCAGCGTGTGCCAACAAGTATGATATTTATCCCCTGTAAAGACGGCATCTCACACAATGAGGCGGAGAGCATCACAGAAAGCCAGGCCGAAGCAGGCGCCAATGTTTTGCTGCACACCGTTTTACAACTCGCAAATACTTAAAAGGGAATTCGTTAAGCATGAAAAAACAACTACTAAGCTTTATCGTTGGATTGTGTGCGCTGAGTGCAAACGCCGCACCGGACATTATCGTCATCAACGCCGATGTCTACACTGTCGATCCAAAGTTTCCGCGCATAGAAGCCTTTGCGATAGAAAACGGTAAATTTTCCTCACTGGGGAGTAGCGAAGATATCTTAGCACTCGCCGACGGAAAAACCCGTGTAATCGATGCAAAAGGTAACACCGTAACACCAGGCTTTATCGATGCGCACCAACATTTTAACGGTGCTCAAACTGCACTGAATTTATATGTCGACAGCCATGAGCAATGGGCCAGGCTGATACAAAAGGAACATGAATCTTTACCTCAGGGCGCTTGGCTGAACGGCGGTGGTTGGGATCACACCATTATTGATGACGTGCTGCCAACACGGGAGTTTCTGGATAACATTGTTGGCGACCGCCCGACGGTTCTCAGGCACATTGACGGGCATTTTGTGTGGGTCAATACGGCGGTTTTGGAGCTCGCCGGTATTACGGCTGATACGCCGGTCCCCGAGGGCGGTGAGATTGTTATTGATGGCGAAACCGGTCAACCTACCGGAATCTTAAAAGAAAGCGCGATGAGTCTGATCAAAGGCTTACAGCCAGTCATGACAGTAGCGGACAGAGCGGAAAAGCTTCCTCACCTAATACACTGGGCCAACAGTATCGGCATTACCGGTATGCATAACATGAGCAGCTATGAAGAATTTTTAGAAGTACTGGAAACCAGCGATTTAAATCTTCGTATATGGCATGGTTACTTTGATGTATTTAATTCGATGGAAAACCTCGACGAGCGTGTAAAAGAGGTCAAAGCCCTACAGGACAGTATTCGTAACCGTGTCGCCACTACCGGTAAGCAGCAAGCAATGGGACCGCTGTTTGATCTGGGTTTTGTAAAACTGGGAAATGACGGTGTTTTGTCAGTACATACAGCGGTGCTACTAGAGGCCTACAAGGATAAAGAGAATTGGCATGGTGAATGGATACGTAAGCCCGAGGATCTTAAAACTAAAGCTGAGGCGTTCGCCAGTGCTGGTTTTCAAATTGCCATCCATTCTATTGGTGATGCCGCGGTCAGAGCCTCTCTTGATGCCCTTGAAGCTGCCAACCAATATTACGTTCCACTCCCTCACCGTATTGAACACGTTGAGCTGTTAAATCAGGACGACTTGCCGCGTTTTGCCGAACTAAACGTCGTGGCATCGATGACACCTAATCACATGACTAAAGCCGTAGCCTACATCGAAGAACGTATCGAACCAGAGCGTGAGAGTGAAGCCTATTTATGGCAAAGCCTTATGAACAGTGGCGCGAAGGTGATTTTTGGTGCTGATGCGTCTACCTCTACTCATCAGGACCCACTTAAGCAAATAGGTGATGCAGTATTTCGCACGAGTCATTCCGGCTTTAATGACGGTAAACCCTGGCATAGCGAGCAAAGTGTTACGTTTGCTCAGGCGCTGTATGCTTATACACAAGGACCCGCTTCTACTACTGATTGGGGCGAAGTCATTGGCTCAATCAGCGTTGGAAAATGGGCTGATTTTGTTGTGATCGACGGCAAAATACGCGAGCCTCTCAGCAAAGATATCTACGATCGTAAAGTCCAAATGACTTATCTTGCCGGGCGTGAAGTTTATAGTGCAGACCACGACAACTGACAGGCCGCCAATATACTGGCGGCACGCCGAACAGCGTCAGGCTGCATCAGCAACCCTGCCAGCATTTTATGAGACCAGTCGCTTGGGTAGCGTTATCTTGCTAAACACCGCTCTGGTTACTTCATTGATCAAACATGTAAAGAAGAATTCAAAATGATACAAACGTTAAAGAAGTCTCAAATAACGGTATTTTTATCGGTAGCGTTACTCGCTGGTTGTGAACGTGCACCGTCAAGTCCGATTCCCGAAGACGTATATATTATTGTTGATGCAAACCGTGATGGGCGTGCTGATATAGACAGTACCTCTGACCTGAGCAACAGACAAAACGCCAGCGTGCAAGCTGGCGCCATTATATTGCCGAATATCGGCGACACCGGGCAACGTTGCCCCGATTCAACATCAACACTTTCTGATGATGAATTAGAACAGTGCCATGATGCATCGGACAATGTACCAAGAGCCACTGAGAACTTCGCACCGGTACATATTTTACCCTTCCCCGACGACACCCAGAGTGCTTCGTTAACGATTGATGAAGATAGTAAATCGCAAGTCAGGCTATTTGCCCTTAGAGACGGAGACTGGCAATACATTGAATCAGGCGCACCACTAACCCCTGAAGAGTTAGTTTCTGGTGCAACGCTGGGTATCGATGCCAGGGATGTGGTCAGAGATAAACAAGCGTGGTCGGGTATCGTAACCCTTGCCGTTGAAGCGTCGACATCGCAAAAAAATATTACCGACTACGCCCAGTTAAAAGTTGCGCCGGTCATTACGTATAATCATACCGAAGACGCCAAAGTTGTGCTTTCTTCCCAGTCCGGAGAGAGCGCCAATCACAAAGTTTTTATTGAAGACCTTCGCCAGGCCGTGGCAGAAAGTGGCATTGAGACCCCGGTAAAGTTAATGTCGACGATCGATAACTGGGCACAGGATTACGTTGAGTTTGGTTACCTGTCTATGCCCAAACCGGACGGAAAGCGGGCTATTATTCAAGTTGCGATGCGCTCGACACAACCCGGTCGCGTAGGTGGCAGAGCTGTTTTCGACTTTAAAGGCCCAGGGTTTGGCGCTATACAGCTTGGTGGTGAGGGTTATCACCAGGTTGATTCATTTGGCAACCTCGAAACCGTACCTCCCTATAGCCTTGGTAACAAGACTTACCCTGTCGGTCGTATTATCTATGGCGACGCGGGTGATGGTATTTCGCCTCATAAAGACTGGCGCAATTTCTTTGCAAGTCAGGAAATACAGGATCCCATCATTCTCGATACATCATGGCTTGCCATTGGCCATGTGGACGAGTTCGTCCAGTTTGTTCCAGCTGACACACCCCGTGGCTGGAAAATGACCATACTGAGCCCTGAATTACTCATTCGTATGCTAGAGAAAGCGGTTGAAGAAGGTTACGGTGACGTTCTTGCCTATTCCAAACCCGGTCACTCAGATAGAACTATCAGTGATATTTTAAACAATAAAAAGCTGATGGCTGAAAACCAATTTGCACAACAAAAAATTAATGAAAATAAGGCTTTACTGGTGAAAGAGCTGGGCCTCAGTAATGATGAAATTATTGAAATTCCTGGCATAGTAAAGCAGGCATTTTTTGACGAAGAAGATCTCGCTGACTTTGCCAAAGTGGATTACAAAGGCCCGGAAGATGACATGGAAATTACCTACGGACCAGGGAAACTACTGTCCGCACACCCCGGCGCGATCAATGGTATAGTAATCGATGAGACACATTATATTTCGCCGCAACAGTTTGGTCCGGTGATAGAAGGCGTAGATATTCTGCAAAGTGCGGTTACAAACGCCTATAAGCAAGGTGGTCTGGATGTTACCTACGTAGACGATTGGTATACTCATCACGCTATTGCTGGCGAAGTCCACTGCGGGACTAACACCATTCGTGAAATTGGTAGCCAGTGGTGGTAAAGCAGACAGCTGTTTAAAGTGGGTGAGTCACCTGCTCCACCCAATTGTTGCACTATAATAGATTAAGTTTACTGGCCAGCTATTCTAGCTGGCCTTTTCAATTGTGTACCAGGTTTGGTATCGCCATGTTCCAACTCAGAAGCGCAATTAGTTTGTTTGTATAACCAGCCGCTGCTTAACGAGCATTGATTCACATTCGTGGCGGGGGGAGTGTCCTGCGACGATACTATGTAAACAGTTGAATTCGTATTTGGCTACACCAAATCCCAGGACAAGAGAAAAGGCAGGAGTCGCGTTTGTCCAGTGTCACCCTGAATTTTCAAGGTGACACTGTTTATTGCGCTGCACTTGGTCGTAGTAATCCAGAAAATCCTAAATCAATACTGCGTAGCCAGCTTTCTGAATAGGCTTGAAAACTTAAGTAACCCTTCTGCCAGAGTCGCGTCTTTAATTGTCAGTGGCGGCAGGAACCGGATAACATTGCCATAAAAGCCACATGCCAGCAATACCAATCCATGGTTCATCGCTTCACCGATAATGGCTTTGGTTAAGTTGATGTTAGGTTGGTCTGCATCGCCGTCCATTACGAGTTCCAGTGCCATCATAGCGCCTTTACCGCGAATGTCGCCGATAAGTTGCGGGAATTCGTTCTGCAGATTACCCAGCGTCTCACGGAACTGGCTTTCAATAAACAGCGCGCGTTTAATGAGGCTTTCTTCCTCGATAACTTCAAGCACCGCCAGTGCAGCAACAGTAGCCAGAGGTGAGCCGCCATAGGTGCCACCTAAGCCACCCAGCGGCGATGCATCCATAATATCCTGTTTACCCACGACTGCTGACAGTGGAACACCACCGGCAATCCCTTTCGCCATAGTTATCAGATCAGGTTCAATATCCGCATAGTCAGTACAAAACATTTTACCCGTACGGGCGAAACCAGATTGAATTTCATCACAGATTAAAACAATGCCATGCTCATCACACAAATCACGCAATGCCTGCAAAAAATAGGGGCTGGCTTCATAAAAGCCTCCTTCACCCTGAATTGGTTCGATAATGAGTGCTGCGACATCTGTAGGCGCGATATCAACCTTAAACAGGTTTTTAATCGCTTTAAGTGAGTCCTTCTCGGTTATTCCATGCATGGGGATCGGGAACGGAACATGGAAAATTTCACCAGGGAACGGACCAAATTTATCTTTATAAGGTGTAATTTTACCGGTTAATCCCATGGTTAGGTTCGTGCGGCCATGAAAGCCACCGTTAAACGCGATAACGCCACGACGGCCAGTGAAGGCGCGGGCAATTTTAATTGCGTTTTCTACCGCTTCTGCACCGGTACTGACAAACATGGATTTTTTTGCTGAGTTGCCAGGTGCCAGTACATTGAGCTTTTCAGCCAGTACAACGGCAGACTCATATGGGTTTACCATCACGCAGGTATGACTGAATTTTGCCATCTGCTCGCTGACAGCCTTAACCAGTTTAGGATGCGCATGGCCGGTGTTACTCACCGCAATACCAGCCCCAAAGTCGATGTAACGATTACCGTCGACATCCCATAATTCTGAATTCTTTGCGCGGTCAATATAAGCCGGATACAGCGTTCCCTGACCTTTTGCAATTGCCGCGTTCTTTCTGGCCTGAAGTTGTTCATTGTTTGACATATTAAATACCTCCTAAGCACCGGTATTGGAGGAACGAATAATCATCCAAACCATATTTTGAACCTTCACGGCCATAGCCCGATTCTTTGACACCGCCAAATGGCGCTGCCGGATTAGAAATTGCGCCTTCATTGATGCCAACCATGCCGAATTGCAGGGCGTCTGCGATTCGATGAATGCGCCTGATGTTTTGCGAATAGAAGTAGCTAGCAAGGCCATATTCAGTGGCGTTGGCCAGAGCAATGGCTTCGGCGTCATCCTTAAATGTGAGGATGGTGACAACCGGACCGAATATTTCTTCACCAACAATGTCCATCTGCGGGCTGACATCAGTTAATAGTGTCGGCGGGTAGTAGTTACCCTCCTGCCAGTCACCCCCCATGCTTAGAGTTGCTCCCTGAGCCACTGCAGTCGATACCAGCTTATGCACCCTAGCGGCTGCGCCCTGGTTAATGAGTGGACCGATGGTTACGCCTTCGTCCATGCCATTTCCTACTTTTAGAGCGGACATTTTGGCAGCTAGTTTCTCTGTAAACTCAGCCTTTACCTCTTCATGAACGAGGAAGCGGTTAGCGCAAACACAGGTTTGTCCTGCATTACGAAATTTCGAAACCATGGCGCCGGCTACGGCGGCGTCAATATCCGCATCGTCAAACACAATAAACGGCGCATTACCGCCAAGCTCCATACTGACACGCTTCATAGTACTGGTGCAGTCTGCGGAGAGGGTTTTACCTACCTGCGTCGACCCCGTGAACGAAAATTTCGCGATATCGGGCGATTGCGTCAATACATTACCTAGCTCACGTGAATCTGTGCCTACCACTACGTTAATTACGCCATCCGGAATACCAGCTTCCTGGGCCAGCGCAGCCAGTGCGAGTGCTGAAAGTGGCGTTTCTTTCGCGGGTTTAACTACAAAAGTACAGCCCGCGGCAAGGGCAGCCGCCGCCTTACGAGTGATCATCGCATTCGGAAAGTTCCACGGCGTTATAGCCCCTACTACGCCCACAGGCTGGCGGGTAACGTACAGACGCTGCCCGGGGCTGTTGGCTTGAAGTATATCGCCGTCAATCCGTCGGGCTTCTTCAGCAAACCATTCAATATAGCCAGCGCCATAGCCAATTTCGCCTTGGGCTTCCGTCAGGGGCTTTCCTTGTTCAAGTGTCAGTAATTCAGCCAGTTCATCACTGCGTTTGGTCATCAGGTTAAACCATTTACGCAGCAGTTGCCCGCGGGTAATTGCTGGCGTTGCTGCCCATGCAGGAAATGCCTTATTCGCGGCGTCTATCGCCTGTTGCATTTCATTGGCACCGGCTACAGCCAGTTCAGTCAGGGTTTCGCCGGTGGCTTTGTTCGTTACTGCAAAGCGGGACTCGCTGGTGAGCCACCGGCCGTTAATAAATGAGCCTGGCTCAAACAGTGCTGCTACGTTGTTTCTCATAAGTTCACCTGAATATATTCAATAGAGCTATTGAATCAGGGCTTATTAAGGAGTTAAATACCAAACATTAAACTTAAAGTTTGAAATTTTAAAACATATGAAGATTGCTGGCCGGATAATTACTGAGTACGACATTAAGTTATTGAGTGTGTTCAAGTCTGTGGTAGAAAACGGCGGCTTCGCGGCCGCAGAGGATGAGTTAGGTTTGACCCGTTCCACCATTAGTATCCATATGAATAATCTCGAAACCCGGTTGCGATTAACGCTTTGTCAGCGCGGACGTGGTGGTTTTGTACTTACCCCGGATGGCCGGCAGGTGTATCAGTCGTCGCTCATCTTGTTCGATGCGCTCAGTGATTTTTCTAATGCTGTTTCCCAGCTAAGTCACCAGGTAAGTGGCAGCCTGGTTGTGCTGCACTCTGACATTCTCGATCAAACTCGCAGCAGATTGCTCGCCGATGTTGTGGCGCTCATGCATGAAAAGGCACCAGAACTGCGTATCGCCTTAGATGGTGACAGGATTGAGAATATTGAACGGGCGCTAATCAAAGACAAAGCGCATGTAGGGCTTTTCCCCGACTACCGGCGCATGGCAGGGTTGCGATACAGGCCAGCATTTGATGAGCAAATATTTTTATGTTGCAGCGAGCAACACCCTTTGTTCTATGTGCATGAAGCTGAGGTTAATGATGATACCTTGCAGCAGTACCTTGCGGTCGTTCCGGGTGTAGAGATAAGTCAGGCTGGGCGTGTACAGGTGAAGAAGCTCAAACCAGGTGCTACAGCGTATCAGTTTGATTCGCGTAAAGCGCTGATTGCATCGGGGAAGTTTATTGGATACCTGCCACAAAGTTATATCGAAAAAGAACTTAGAGAAGGCACGTTTAAAGTGTTGTCGGCGAGCCAATACTATTACCATTTTTCGCAATCAGTAGTGCACAAGGAAATACCGGCAGAGCCTAAGAAAGTGCAATTGTTTTTAGAGGTCCTTGATAAGTGCGCGAAGGCCTATCCTGAGATATACAAAACCAACACTTAATTACATCTCCTGATTAGAGTCTGGTGCGCTTATGAGCTCTACGATTGTAGAAAGGAGACGCTGGTTGCGGTCAGCGCGTTTGTTATCAATACAGAGTGGCCATTCAGTGTGCAGGTAAGCTGCGGCCATCCAGCCGGCAGAACCGCCACCGATTATTGCCAGTCGTTTAGTCATGTCCCCCAGGCTCTTTCGTAATCCCGGTGCAGCAAAGTCGGCCAGCACACCATCGAGCTCCGACGCAATTGATGTACCTGTCCACAGATTAATTTTAAACGGCTTTTTAAGATCGCCTGGATTTGCGCTTTATTTACCAATGCGCCGGGCAAGGCCTTAGGATAACCTGCGCCGGTACAACCACAATCTAAACAAATGATTTATAGGCTTATTAATTTTTTAATCCATATTATACGTTGATTTTATATAGGTATTGGGCGGCTGTTCAAGCCACCCAACCATGGGGTTTATAAGCGGTAGGATAAGCTGCCTTACCCGTCATTTGTTCCATCCAGACGGCATGCGGGGGTAAGCCCTGACGAGCCGCTTTTAAGCGAAACAGGATCTCCTGATTCATGCTGACCGGTTTACCAGTATTACCAAATTTTTGCCGGTAATGGTCGGCGGCAAAATGCATACCGTACAAAATGCACTCGTAGCTTTCGTGATTCCATAAGCCCGCCGCATCGGCTATTACCCTGCCATTAAAGCTGGCGGCGTTTTCCATACCCGGTAGCATTTGATCTTCAAAATCAGAAGGCGAAGGCGGCTTCTGTTTCCAATATGCCAGTTTGGCCTGTAAGCGCGGATTGATATGTTCGGGCTGCTGCACAGCCTGCCAGAATGCGGTGTCGGTTCGCTGGGTTAAGCAGTAATGCATATTAATGAAATCGAGGATCTCGTAATAGCGATTACTCATCAGGCGATTGTAGCGGTCTGCTAATACCGCCATGTCTTGCGCACTATGAGGGAAGTGCTCAGCCAGCAGCACCGCCCCGGTATCTGCCAGAAACAAACCGGTTGACTCCAGCGGTTCAATAAAGCCACCACTTAAACCAATGGCGATGCAGTTATTCACCCAATGCCGTTTACGATGACCCACCTTAAAATCCACAAAGCGTGGTGACAGGTTTTCGGTATCCGGCCCCTGATAAGCCCTTAACTCACGCTCAGCCGCTTCTTTAGAAATAAACTGGCTGGCATGCACATAACCTACGGAGCGCTGATTGGCCATGGGAATATCCCATATCCAGCCGTTAGACATAGCCGTTGCTGTGGTATATGGCCTAACCATCCCCGGATAATGCGAGTCATAGGGTACATGCATAGTCACCGCCCGGTCGCACAATAAGTATTGCGCCAGCGACTCGAAGGGCTCATTCAGGGCTTTTTCCATCAATAAGGCTTTAAAGCCGGTACAGTCGATATATAAATCCGCCTTTACCGACTGACCGGTATCCAACTCCACGCTCTGAATATCACCATCAGCGGCGGTTTTTACCTCACCAATATTGGCACGCGTGTGCTTAACCCCTCTGGCTACGGAGATATCGCGCAGGTAATCGGCAAATTTCTGCGCATTCATATGATAGGCATAGCTTAATGGCGTATTGGAGCCGGGCTTAGCGACTTTGGGCGATAACCCCCACTCACAAATAAGCGGTTGGGTTGAGCAAGTATCCATAAACGGAATGGACCGATCACTTTTAAGCCAGTTAATGCCCGCGAAATCGATGGGTTGTACCCGCATACGGGTAAAGGGGTGATGGTAAAAGGTGTTATTGTTATGCACCCAGTTGACGTACTTGATGGACTGCTTGAAGGACGCATCAGTAGCACGCATAAACTCAATTTCGTCAATACCGATCACACTCAGTAAATGACGAATGGAGGGTACCGTCGCCTCACCCACTGAAATACGGGGGATATCCGGCGATTCAACCAGCTCAATAATGACATTGCGTTGCTGCCCCCGGGCATTTAAGACACTGTGCAGGTAAGCGGCTGCCATCCAGCCGGCAGAACCGCCACCTATGATTGCCAGTTTTTTAGTCATGGTTTAGTTGTACCCCAGGATCTGTCGTAAACCCGGCGCGGCAAAGTCGACCAACTGGCGCTGTGCCGGCGGCAGAGTAGCCGGTATCTCGTAACTGACCTCTTTAAGGTTTTCCCTCGCGGTCCCGCTTTGCTTGCGGTCGGAGCCGGTTGCGACACGCTGTTGCCAGTCGCCGGGCAACTCGTTAATTCCCAGCACCGACAGTAAATTAGTAAAGTAGGCCTCTGCCCGTTTACTGTTCAGATCGTTGAGGTGGCTGATCAGCTCTTCATAGCGTATCAGTTTCACACCGGTACCCAACCAGGCTACGCCGTTATGGGTAAAAATGTCTTTTAAGTCCGGCACCCGCTGGTGAATGCCAAAAATCATCATATTGAGTATTTCCTCAATCGTCAGCTTGCCTGATTTAAGGTGGTCCAGCTGTGCCTGAAAGGTATCTGACAAAAAGAACCGGGCGCGAGCCAGTACCCAGTCGTAGGGGTCGCGGACAATCAGTACCTGTTTAACCGTGCTGAGCGCCAACGCAGACTGATCGGAAAATAACAGGTGCCCCCAGCTTAATTTAGGGCTGGCAGGATCAAACGCCGCCATGTTTTTTGGCAACGTGGGAAATTGAATAAAGTCGTTGTGGTATTGCTGCTCAACCGGCACAAACATCCGGAATATATTGCGTAGCAGGTGAGTTCCACATTTAGGCACCGAATTTAAAAACACCCCTTGTTGCAGTGGCGTTTGTTCGTAATCGGCATTTAAGTCGTTGAGGTTATCGCTTTTCGCGTAAATTCGAGGATTCATTATTATCTTTTGTAGCGAACTATGCGGTTATACATAACATAAAAGAAAGCCGGCTAACACTTTCAGCCGGCTTTCTGCGTTAAGTAATACTTAGAACTGGTATGTAGCGTTCAGGAAGATTCGACGTCCGTACCAG
>CETX01144211.1_pt1 | contig 24143 bp, 19 predicted proteins | sample 356501 | NCBI WGS metagenome assembly CETX01 (sample SAMEA2623390, study PRJEB7988) | marine metagenome | biome: marine biome (ENVO:00000447); feature: mesopelagic zone (ENVO:00000213); material: "saline water (ENVO:00002010), including plankton (ENVO:xxxxxxxx)" | depth 450 m | reverse complement strand
TCACAAACACCAAAAACAGCAGGATATATATGCTGCTTCGGATTGTGGTCCTAATTAGCTTGTTCACTTTCCGTAACTCACAAGCTTAAATGTCAACCTGAAGACTCCATCAAAGAACTGAGCACCGGACGCAGAAAAGTATCCTTTGCTTTCAGGATAACGTCGGAATTGATATATCCCAAGCGGGAAATGTCGCATCATAGATTAAGATGGAAGGTATGTCTGTACGAGCCTGGACTCTTCTCTTCGGCATGTTTGCGCTAATTTGGCCAGCCGAGGTAGACGGACAGTTTGGTGTCGTCGAAATTGAAACCCACAGTCTTGTGGAGTCTGATGCGGTGCACGCAGGCACAGTCGTTAACGTAGCGTTACAAGTTCGTCTACAAGAAGGATTTCACGTCAACTCCAACAACCCTCTCGATGAGGCACTAATCCCAACAGTGCTAATGATCGACCCTCCCGCTGGCGTTACTGTTCGGGAGGTTGTGTATCCAGAAGCAGGACTACTCGAACAAGTTGGAGTTGATGAACCGTTGGCAGTCTTTGAAGAAACCTTCGTAGTCGGTGTTGTCTTAAGGCTTCCACCCAATGTAGAACCAGGTAGCCTATCGGTGCCGGGCGCCCTGAGGTATCAAGCGTGTGATGAAACAATGTGCTACATGCCAGCCACTGTTGACGTGGCCTGGAACCTTCAAGTGGTTCCCAGTGGTCGGGCACTAGTACCACAGCATGCTGCATTGTTCGACAACATCACTTTTTTGGGGACTAACGCAGAGGTTCCGTCGATAACGATGCCGGTAACCAAACCAGCAGTCATCTCCGTCGAACCTAAGAACATGGCATTACTCCTCAATGATTTTGAGATTCTTGGAACAACAGGAGGATATCTAAACTCTGATGATTTTCTGAGTTTTATGAATGCTTCCGAATCTGGTGAAAATCAAAAGGGGTGGTTCGAGGGGCAAGGTCCGTTGGCGATCCTTTTTCTAATCTTGCTTGGTGGCCTTGCGCTGAACCTAACACCCTGTGTGTTGCCGATGATTCCGATCAATCTCGCAATCATAGGAGCAGGCACCCAGTCTGGTTCAAAAACACGAGGATTCGCACTCGGTGGCATGTACGGATTCGCAATGGCAATTATCTACGGCGTCTTGGGGCTTGTGGTTATCTTGACATCAGGCACCTTTGGAACCATTAATTCGTCACCCTGGTTCAATGCAGGTATCGCAGTGCTGTTTGTGGGGTTGGGTCTAGCCATGTTTGATGTTTTTGTGGTCGATTTCTCACGTTTTCAGGCCGTAATCTTAAAGGACACTCGTGCGAACGGGTCTTTTTTGGCAGCCTTTGGAATGGGTGCGGTATCGGCATTACTAGCTGGCGCCTGTGTTGCACCAGTTGTAATCCAAGTTATTCTCTTTTCCAGCAACCTTTATGCAACCGGAACTAAACTGGCGCTTGCGCTGCCGTTTTTTCTCGGTGTCGGTATGGCGTTACCCTGGCCGTTTGCCGGTGCAGGATTATCATTTTTGCCAAAACCTGGAGCATGGACGGTGCGGGTCAAACAAGCATTTGGTGTCTTTATTTTGGCGACGGCTGCATATTACGGTTACGTCGCGTACGGCATTATTGCCAATCGATGGGTCGATGGTGCTGAAGTAGCAAGCAGCGTCGAAGAAAAGCTGGAGGAAGGTTGGCACTCATCGTTGAGTCAAGGCTTGGCAGTTGCACACGCCGAGGATAAATTTGTACTCGTCGACATGTGGGCCACCTGGTGCAAGAACTGCCTAACAATGGACAAGACAACTTTAAAGAATTCAGCCGTTGCCGCTAAGCTTGCGCCTTACGTCAAGATAAAGTTTCAGGCCGAAGACCCAAGCACCTCGCCAGCCAGGGAAGTTATGAAGCAATTCGAAAGCATCGGATTACCAACTTACGCAATCCTCAAGCCTCGTGTTGAATCCTTAGCGGGTCCTTCCTCGTAAGGGCTATTTACCAGTCTTTGTTCTCGCTCCATTCACTTGCTAACAGAAATGTCCGCCCGGCCCCAGAAACTTCGTCAGCTTCTACAGAACATCACACCCATTTAGTGTAAAAATCATATTTTTTATAGTACAATTAGCATAATGATTGCTTAGGATGATTTAATAGGTATTATTATTTGCATTCAGAACACATATTTATGTGCATTATGCAAAAACGTATTACTCGGCCTAACCTAGGAAGGACTTTCATTTATGCCAGCGCCTCGAAAAAAATCCGTCCGTCGCAAAACCAGATCACGTTCTAGCCGGTCTTCCAGCTTGAGTGAGAGCAAGAAGATTCAAATTCTAAAGAAAGTCGAAGAACAGAACGTTAAATTTATGCGGCTGCAGTTTACTGACCTCTTCGGCATAACCAAGAACGTCGAGGTACCCAACTCAGAATTTCGTCACGCCCTAGATGGTGGTGTGATGTTCGATGGATCGTCGATTGACGGATTCGCGCGCATTGAAGAGTCAGACATGTACTTGCGACCCGACCTGGATACGTTTCAAGTATTCCCATGGTTAAACAATTCTGGTGAAACCGTGGCTCGGTTGATTTGTGACGTCTACAATCCGGATGGCACGCCCTTCGCCGGCTGTCCGCGCATGACACTGAAACGAGCGATCGAGCATGCTGAATCGCACGGCTTCGTCATGAATGTTGGACCTGAACCAGAGTTTTTCTTGTTCCAAACGCGGAATGGTATCGCTACAACGGAAACCCATGATGCTGGAGGTTATTTCGACTTAACACCTGTCGATTTAGGAGAAGATGTAAGACGCCAGGTCGTCCTAGCGCTTGAGGCCATGGGCTTCCACGTCGAAGCAGCGCACCACGAAGTGGCGACTGGACAGCACGAAATCGATTTTCGATACGACGACGCTCTAGCAACAGCAGATAAAATCACCACGTTTCGATTAGTCGTAAAGCATATTGCGATGCAAAACGGCTTGCATGCGACTTTTATGCCCAAGCCTCTCTTTGGGATCAACGGGTCGGGAATGCATACCCATCAATCACTGTTTTCTGGTGAACGAAACGTGTTCTACGATCCAAAGAAGCCATGGGAACTTAGCGAAACATGTTTGCACTATATCGGAGGGTTGCTCACACACGCCAAAGGCTTCTGTGCTATCACAAACCCGCTTGTAAACTCCTACAAAAGACTCGTGCCTGGTTATGAAGCGCCGACCAATATTGCATGGTCTGAAAAAAATAGAAGCCCATTAATCCGCGTACCGGCGGCAAGAAAATTGGCAACTCGTGTTGAATTGCGTATGCCCGATCCCTCGTGTAACCCGTACCTGGCCCTAGCCACAACGCTCAGAGCTGGTCTAGACGGAGTTGAACGCAAGATGGACCCTGGTTCACCTGTGAACAAAAACATCTACACTATGAGCCACAGAGAGCGTCGCCATCACAAAATTAACGAACTGCCTAGCAACCTCAAAGAAGCGGTAGATTGCCTGGAAAAAGATGCACTTATGAAAGCTACTTTAGGGAAACACATCTGCGAGTACTTCTTAAAGGCGAAACGTGACGAATGGTTCGATTACATCAAGCAGGTTAGTTCTTGGGAAGTGGATCGCTACCTAACACTTTATTAAACTGGTGCCATTGTTAATCAAGACTCAACTGCTCACATTCATTGGTTATCTGGATTATAATGGGCTTGCGTAGAAAGCTTGGCGGGTACAGCGAGTGCGATCCAGATAACCATGGAAACTCTTACTTCACCGTTATCCTATACCGATATTGAACGGATACTTCCACATAGATATCCGTTCTTGATGGTCGATAGAATTGTTGAACTGATTCCTGACAAACGCATCGTCGGAATTAAGAACGTATCACTCAATGAGCGTTATCTAGCACACCATCGTGGCCAGCGTCCGGTGCTACCGCCAACCATCCTCACCGAATCAGTTGCGCAGGTCGGCGCATGTTTAATTTTGGCTAAACCGGAAAACCGTGAACGGCTTATCTACTTCATGGGAATCGAGCGTGTGCGGTACCGTCATCCAGTATATCCTGGAGATGCCGTACGTGTCGAAGCTAGCGTTGTTAGACTTCGAGGTCGCGTAGGTTGGCTTCACGGTTTGGCCCGCGTCGATGACCGCTTAGTCATCGAAGGACGGATGACGTTCGCACTCGGACCCCGGCAAGCATAACTGACCGAACTGTTTGATCAGGATTCATTTAGCTAGGTCAGTCAAATGTTTTCGGCCTAGTAATAATGATAGGATGGGTATATGGGTTCAAGGAAACATAAGAAAAGTCATGCGCAACAGGTCAACAGAAGCGCTAGGGCAGCCCCTGTTGCAAATTCATCTCGCGGGTTGATCATCTTTCTGGTCACACTCGCAAGTGTCGCGATAGTCTTTACTATCTACACCACTAACGACACTCAGTCGGCGAACTCAGCAGCAGGCGTCAACGCTAAAGCCAGAACGTCAGCGGGCCTGCAACAACCAACGACTGGAGATAATCGAGGTCCGATTGCTTCCCGAGGGCCGGTCAACGGATTGCCTCCACTGCCCCTAGTAAGGTTTCCGGCAGCTCGCCCACCGGAAGTGCTTCGATCGGTATATGAGTTCGCAGCTAATAATCCTGAGGTTTTAAATTACGTACCATGTTTTTGTGGTTGTGAGAATTTTGGTCATGTGTCGAGTCACGATTGTTTTGTTGACCATCGCAATAAAGACGGGCAAGTGGCAGCGTGGGAAGCCCACGGCATGGGTTGAGCGATTTGCGTAGACGTCGCGCGTGACGCGGCACACATGCATAATTCAGGTGCTTCAGTTAAACAAATTCGCTCGGCAATAGAAACATCGTTTGGGCCACATTACGCAACGCAGACACCCACACCTCTTCCGTAAGAATTACATAGTCACGGACTGAGAATGGGTCGTCCCGGTCCAGTGGCCCGATAAACGCATCGTTCACTAGTAGCTAACGCTATAATTCAGCTGTACGTGTCTCCAATAAAATCTCGTACAAAAAAGCCACGTTCTCGTTCTAAACAGTCGTCTAAGGCGTCTGGTGCGGAGGTGTTTGCTCGTTTATTCGAGAAAGCGCAAGAGGGCGTCTACATTGGTACGATTTCAACGACGACCACAACAGTTGCAGCAAATTCATATCTAAAAGTAATGTTTGGCTACACAGCCAGCACCCCTCTCAGGAACGTAAGACCATTTGAGGCAGAACGATTCGTCAATCCAGAGGCGCGTTACTCATTCTTGGACGAGCTTAAGCGAAATGGAATGGTAACGGATTACCTGTTGCGACTACGACGAGTCGATGCCACGCCAATGTGGGTAGAGGTAACCGTACGAGCAGTACTGGCCCAAACTAGTATGTCGCTTCGAATAGAAGCTTTAATTAGAAATGTTACTGAAAGAAAAAAACTTGAAGATCAAACACGTGAAGAACTCGTGCAAGACAAGAAGCTCGCTGCCCTCGGTCAAACTGTTTCTAGTGTGGCTCACGAGTTAAACAATCCCCTCGCTACGATTCTCAATTGGTCGGAACGTCTCGCGGAACATCAACTCGACAACGTGACTCGTCAAGGCATAGAAACAATCCTGGGAGAGACGGAACGTGCTGCCAAGATTGTTCGTAATTTGTTGACCTTCGCCAGGAAACCTCACACGACTCGTGCAATGGTCGATTTGACTGAAATCATTCGAGAGACTCTATCCCTGCGCTCCGATGAGCAGCGCCTTGCAAACATTGCCATTATCGATAAACTAAAAGAAGATCTCCCCGAAGTATTTGTAGACCCACATCAAGTCCAACAAGTCTTACTCAATCTGGTTGAAAATGCTGAACAAGCAATGATGACCGCCCATGGGCGCGGAACGATCGCGCTACGCACGTGGCATGATCGAGACGAGGATTCTGTCTTACTCGAAATCCAAGATGATGGGCCAGGAATTCCAGAAGATGCCCAGCCGAGAATCTTCGAACCATTCTTCACCACGAAGGATACTGGAAAGGGCACTGGTCTGGGATTGACTGTCGCTTATGCCATCATGCAGGAACATGGTGGACAAATCCGATTGGTATCAAATTCCAGCGGTGGTGCTAACTTCCACATCGGATTTCCTTCTGGTATCAAGAAGACAATACGTCACGGACCGCTGCCTCCTAGTCCCCTGCCAACCGATATCGGTGGAGGCGCGTCAGCTCTTCTTGTGGAAGATGAACAGGCTCTAGCCACCGCCGTGGCCGCCGCGTTGACCGATGCCGACTTTAAAGTTGATTTAGCGTGCGATGGTAAAGAAGCGCTTAAACTTGTACGCGAGGCAAACTACGATCTCGTTATTTGTGACCTAAAAATGCCTCGTTTGGATGGTGCAGAGTTTTATAAAGCTGTCGCCAAGATAAGACCGTCGCTGCTGAAACATATCGTGTTCGTAACCGGAGACGTTGTCGATAAAAAAGCCAAAACATTTCTGAACGAAACCGGTTCTCCCTGGCTAGCCAAGCCCTTTCATTTGGCGGATTTGCTCCAAGTTGCACGCGAGGTTCTCGACTGAATGCTCAGACCGTTTGAGTTGCCGAATAATCCGTAGGCCTAGACGTTTGCGTCTTACCTAAAGTGCTTGTCGCGTTCAGGCCACAAGACATAGCAGTCTTAGCTAAGAATGCATGGTATCTAACCCTACGGTACATTCATTTTTGGCTTGAGGCATATTGGCTAGTGCGGAACCTAGTGCAGAGGCAGCTGCAGCCTCTGATCCAAAATCCTGCACTAGTGCCTTACGTAAGCGCTGAATTGCCCTGGCGTGAAGCTGTGATACGCGTGACTCGTTTACGCCGATTTCTGCTCCGATTCGCTTCATTGTCACATCGCCGTAGTAATACATTCCGATCAATTTTCGCTCACGCAACGGCAGCGACCCTATAGCTTCCCTTATACGTTTCTTAATCTCCACACTCTCAAAGACTTGATCTGGCGCTTCTGGTTTTGATGGGAGCAACACTGGCGGCAGACCTGTTCCATTAACGGTGTCAAGCGTGGCAAGTGGTGAGGTCGATTCTATAGTGTGTATGCGCACGATAGTGCGCCCAAGCCGTGTTTCGTCTGAGCCCATGTGTTGAGCAAGTTCAGCTAGAGATGGCTCGCCACCTAACTCACGACGAAGAGTCATTCGAGCAGACTCTAGTTCCCGGCGAATACGTCGGATACCACGTGGCCAAGCGTCACGGCGTAAGGCATCGATCATTGCTCCACGCACACGTCGTTGGGCGAACGTCTCAAACTTGATCCCACGATGGGCATCAAATCTCCGAGCCGCATCGATAAGGCCGATCATGCCATCCTGCACCAGATCTCCAATGTCGATGCTGTTCGGCATTGACGCCGCCATTCGTCTCGCGAGCCCTTCGACAAACGGCAATCCAGCTTCAATCAGATCATTCGGTGCAACACTCGTCTTCTCCTGCTGCATGAAGCCCTCCATTGGTCACACTGCCAACTCAAACCTAGCTACCAAACACGGACAGACACCTGCCCCCATATATAAAGAAAGCAACTGCCGTACCAACTTTTAGGAGAAGATAAAACGAAAGCACTTGGAACACCTACTTCTTCGATAAATTGAAGATTCTAAATAATTTATTTGATTGTCATGCTGGGAAGTAATGGAAAATATTATAAACTTGCAAAAAGAAACGTCATATAAATGACAATATTTTCTTTATTAGTCATAAATATGACTCACAATCGATTAAAATTAAGAAGACGTGTCGGAAGAACTCCTCCTGGAACGTATTTCCCTGACCGTGCCCATCGCCTCAAGCACACTTGTCACGACTTGTGCGGCACGTGACCGGCTCGTTTCGTCGCTCGATTTTGCTTCAAGCAACTCAGCGTTCGCTAGAATAATACCAAGCTGGTTGTTTAAACGATGGAACAGGCGCTCAAGATCAGATAACTCACTCACATACTTCCTTTCTCGATCCGATGTGATAAGGAAACCTCTCAAGCCTCTTTGTTAGCACTTTTTGACCAAACGTCAGCGCTACTGCCGGCCTGAGAGGGCTCTCGCCACAGAGTATCGACAAAGATGCGAATCGAGCCACCTGCTGTACGGACGTACTCAACTTTCCCGCTGGCAAGCCAATTGTAGATGGTGCGACGACTAACACCAACGAGTTCGCACGCCTTCATAATCGAAGTGGTTTGTCTATCTACTATCATGGTTTTGCTTCTTCAGTATCGCCGGGCTGCCCGGTATAGAGCATTTTGTCTAATTTTCTAAAGTTATCCATTTCACCACTTTTGGTGTTGTGTATAGGCTATCGGTAAGTATCCACCAAGCCTTTAGATAGGAAAGCAGGACTCCACTGTTCAGCCTTGACCATTCCTTCCTAGAGCGTCAATATATTGGCGGATCTGTAAATGAGTGAGATTGAAAAACACCTGCTCATCGTGGAGGACGAAGCTGCGCTCCGAGTGCCGACTGCAGAACGCTTAGCCGCTCACGGTTTCACAGTGGTGCAGGCCGAGAGCGGAGAAGAGGCTTTGAAACATTTGTCGAGTTTTGCTTTCGACATCGTCCTGACTGACCTACGACTACCCGGGATTACCGGAATGGAAGTCATCACCGAAGCCATCGAACGTTATCCAGAGATTACTGCTATCGTCATAACCGCCTTTGGTACCGTGGAAACCGCGGTCGACGCCCTCAAACTTGGTGCGGCAGATTATGTTAGCAAACCATTTCGCTTCGACGCATTACTTCACTCCCTATCGACAGCGCTTGAGCGGAAGCGGTTAAGGTCGGAAAACGCTTATCTGAAAGCGCAACTACAAGAGCGTTATCGTTTTAACAATTTAATAGGCGCCAGTCGTCCAATGCGTGACCTGTTTGAATTACTGGCAACCGTGGCTCCCACAAACACGACCGTTCTTATTACAGGTGAGACTGGCACCGGCAAAGAACTAGTGGCACGCGCTATTCATCATGGCAGTTCTCGACGTACGCACCGTTTTGTCGCTTTGAGTTGCAGTGCTATACCCGAAACATTACTCGAAGCGGAATTGTTCGGCCACGTAAGAGGTGCCTTCACGGGAGCCGTGGATTCTCGAACAGGTCGTCTTGAGCAGGCCCACAAGGGCACCTTGTTTCTTGACGAAGTCGGCACTATGAGTCCAGCGCTTCAAGCCAAACTCCTACGGGTAATACAAGAGCGGGAATTTGAACGCCTCGGCGGAACTAAGACAATTGGTATTGACGTCAGGATTCTCGCAGCTACCAATTCCGATCTTGTTGCCTTGATTGCTGAAGGCAAGTTTCGAGAAGATCTATATTACCGTCTTAATGTGATACCAGTTCATCTCCCTCCGCTACGCGAGCGCCAAGAAGATATTCCATTATTGGCGCAGCACTTATTGCAGCGCCTCGGACGCGATCTCACACCGCCGCGTAAAGGTATGGTGCTGTCCCAGGATGTGGTGCGTCAACTAATGACATACTCTTGGCCTGGCAACATCCGTGAACTTGAAAACGTGGTGGAACGCGCCCTCACGTTCAGTCAGGGTCGTTCACAAATTGAGCTGGCACATCTCCCATCACACATTCAAGCGGTCTCTGATTCTGTGACAGCACAAGGGCCTAGCACTTTACCCGACCAGGGACTCAGCTTGGAAACGTATGTCAAGGATGTCGAACGGCAATTCATCAAGCTTTCTCTAGACAAAGCTAAAGGGAATAAGCGGCGGGCAGCCGACCTACTCGGATTGAAACGAACGACCTTGGTGGAAAAAATGAAACGCTTAGGGTTTTAGGTAATCTGTGCCACCACGTTACAACTACTGGACGATTATTCTCAATGAGAAGCCGGCAACTTTTCGCGCCTATAAGCGAGAGGATTTGATGCCAACTTATAGACGCCTACTAGCGAAGCATCCAAGCGCTGCCCTTATGTGGTTTTCCAAGGAGCGCTTCTGGTCATCACCGGAAGAAGAACAGTCATCGCGTAGGAATGAAGTTCGCAAGAACAGAGCGTCTCGGTGGTAGCCAGAGGGTGGCCATAAAGATCCTCGTGCGCGGCGAGTCACAGATCGAACGAAAAAGTCGCGTCTGCCAGCAACCAAACGTAACCACTAGAGCTAATCAGACACACCAACAGAAGTTGAGAAGGAACTAGCTGAGCACTCGGCGTTTAGAAAAAACCGCGAAATAAAGTCACGGATTTCTTCGGGCGAGGTAGCAGAATTGATTGCTTGGCGTAATGCCGTACCGCGATTGAGCCCTTTTGTATACCAAGAAGCTAATGCTCTCAGCTTGTTCACCACCCATCGTTCACGACTACTTGGGTTGCGTGGCACGGGCTGAACAAGACGGTGCACACCTCGATCATCATCGGCGGGATTAGTCATTAACAGGTCCAAGTAATCCAAAAGAAACTGACCGCGAACGTGAAGAGGAATGTGCCGCGCTGGTTTACCATTTGCTAAATCTAATGCCTGTGCAAAAACCCATGGATTCCGCAAAGCGCCTCGCCCGACAAGTACGCCTGCTACTCCACTCTGTGTCATACGGTCAACCAACTGATCGGGCTCTACGCAATCACCACTACCCCAAACCGGAATCCTCACCGCACTCGCTACCTGCCCAATGAGATCCCAGCTTGACGTCCCCTTGTAGGCTTGTTTGGCAGTTCGACCATGAACCGCCACTGCAGCTGCGCCCGCATCTTCGACCATTTGAGCAACCTGGACGGCATTAATTTCTTCATCGCTCCATCCAGAACGCATTTTGACCGTTACCGGAATTTGCACAGCGTCGGTCATTGCCCGAACAACCCGCGCTGCGTGTTGAGGTTGTCGCATGAGACTGCAGCCAGCATTATGCTTAGCAATTTTCTGCACTGGACAACCCATATTTACATCGACAATGTCGGCACCAAGACTTTCCAGGATTTGCGCGGCGGCTGCCATCTTTCCTGGGTCACCGCCAAACGTCTGAATAGAAACCGGTCGCTCTTCTTCCCTGTATTCAGCGTATTCAAGAGTGCGATCAATTCCACGAACAAGTCCTTCCGAACTTACCATTTCGGTTACAACTAAGCCGCAGCCGCCACGACGTTTAACCAAACGCCGAAACGCTGAATCAGTCAATCCAGCCATTGGGGCCAGCGCGAACGGCGCATCGAGTTTAATGTGACCGATCTTCATGGAACTCTTTTCGCGTAATTATCTTAGGTTAATATGGACGCGCATCTGCGGCATCGATTTCCACACTGACCGCCTGACCAATTAGATCTACCGAGAGCACGAGTCGTGCGTGAGAGCCCTTACGAGTCAGTCGACCAACCACACCGCTCAGAGGTCCGTGCATCACCTCAACCATCATACCTTCCTGAATTAATGGGCAAGGGTCATATTGCAAGTCGCTGTCGACTAATTGACGAATTCCTTCAATTTCACGTTCCGGAATTGGAGCCAACACTCCATCAAAAGAAACAATGTTGACAACCCCGAAACATTTAAGGATCGACAATCTGGCAGCAACATCAAACCGGGCAAAACAGTAACCGGGGAATAACGGCCAGTCAATTCTCTTTTTTCGATCCTTCCAGCGACTCCACCGTGTTATTGTCGGGAGAAAGGCCTCAAACTTCTTTTGTTCCAACTCCACACGCACTCGTTGCTCATGACGTGACCGCGTCCAAACAGCGTACCACTGCGGCTCGTGTGTCACTTCGGTCTCAGTTTTGCTATCTACAGTTTCGGCGGCCACCAGCTCAACCATGATGCTAGTTACTTTGAAGTGCGGCGAACTAGGGTGTCAGCTACCTGTCAGACTTGTCAGCCAGCACTTCCCGCGATGAGCGAATCGTAAGCTTCGTGCAGTGCTTCGTTTTTCCACTCAATAATCGCTTCTTCTCGCAATGTGCCCATATACGATTCGTACTCGGCATCACGACGCTCGTTGAACATACGATCTTGGATCTCGTCTTTTACTTCCTCAAACGGCACAAAGCCAGCCTCTGTGAGCGTGTCCAACTGAAGGATCTGGTAACCAAGCGTTGTCTTAAATGGTTGGCTCATGTCACCAGGTTCCATATCAATAAGCAGATCTTGAATAGCAAGTGCTAAATCATTCTCATTGATTGGCCCAATGAGTCCTCCATTAGATCGAGATTGCGAATCTGAGATCTCAGCAGCAACAGAAGCAAATGATTCACCCGCTAGGATACGCTGCCGTGCCAGTTCGGCTTTTTCTATTAGCACGCGATCCGTTTCTAGATTTGTATCGCCTTCTAACGATTCAATCAGAATTTCACGGAGGGTTACACGGCCCGGAATACCATAATCATCCAAGTGGTTATCGTAGTACTCTCGAGTTTCGAACTGCGTCAATCGAACTTTACTCATGATAGCAACCTGTCTGACTCTGGTGAGCATCACTTGGCGCTCCATCGATCGACGAAGGTCATCCATCGTCATGCCTTCCGCAGATAGTGCTGACTCAAACTGCTCGTCTGTTTCAAGACCGTTTTGCTCCTTAATGTTATTGATAATGTCCTCAAACTGATCTTCCTCCATTGTCAAATTCATTTCCTTCGCTTTTTGCACCAGCAGTAACTCGTCGATCGCAGTCACGATCAACTCCGGCGTGGCATCATATAGCGCATCGCTCAACGCTTCATCGGAGGTGTCGGTAAGCTCACCGCTCGTACGTAGCTGCCGCAGTAGTTGGATCTGTCGTTCTTCAAACTCGGTTTTTGCAATAATCTCGCCGTTAACCTTAACCAGCACTGCCTCAATCACGTCTGCGGTCAGAGGAGCTACTACACACACCGCCAACAACAAACTCAACAGTTTAGTCGCGCCTTTCACTGGACCGAGATAGGCCTCACCAACTGAATTACACTTATTTCGGGGAATTTGATTACGCTGCTGCATCCAGACAAGCTCCACAGAATCAATACCTTAACTTATTTAATCATAGCTGATTCGAGCGCTGTCCCTCAACTCAACCAAGAGGCTCACGATGTTATGAAATAACCCCCGTGAAACAAGCGGATCGACCTCTACTGCCTTACGATTGTCTTCGTGAGTGAATCCGGATTGTAATGATCCTGTCATCGCGCGCGCAGTCCACCAAGAATCGGTGCTTAAATCAATCATTGAATCCAAAGGCACGCCTTCAACACGCTGGGTTGTGCTCTGATCCCGCAAATCAACCTTGAGGATTCCTGGAGGAACAAGGGTGACATTCGGTCGGCCCTGAACCCACTCAGCAAATCTACCTAAATCTAGTGAAGCCTGCCTTTGAAACTTGATTGTAAGTGTTCGTTTTTCTCGCTCGATCGATGTAATGCCAATCTCTTCGGCCATCATTCGGATCTTTGCATGCTCGAATAAGTTGAGCAGGGACGAAGTTGGTGGGCCGTAGCGATCCCGAAGCTCAGTAACTAGCTGCGTGAGTTCCGTATCACTGCAAACACTAGCGATTCGCCGGTAGACGCTCAGTCTTTGATTCGTGTCTGAAATGTAATCCTCATCGATGCGCACGTCTATCCCGATGTTGACGGTAACGCGAATCTCATCTTCAACTGGAACTCCTTTCAGTTCGCGCACTGTGGACTCAAGTAGTTTCACATACATCTCAAATCCAATAGCGTTAATGTGTCCGCTCTGTTCACCGCCAAGTAGATTACCGGCGCCACGAATTTCCAGATCAAGTGCAGCGATTCTAAAGCCGCTACCCAACTCACTGAATTCTCTTATTGCAGCGAGACGTTTTCGCGCTACGCTCGTCAAGGTATTTCTAGCCGGCACTAGCAGGTAGGCGTACGCCCGGCGGTCGGATCGTCCGATACGCCCCCGCAACTGATAGAGTTGCGCCAAGCCGAATTGGTGCGCCTGGTTAACAATGATTGTGTTCGCATTCGGAATATCGAGACCATTTTCGATTATCGTAGTAGCAATTAACACGTCAAACCGGTGGGTGACAAAACCCATCATGCAGTGCTCAAGCATTTTCTCGTTCATCTGTCCATGTGCCACGGCGACTCGTGCCTCTGGGACCAAGCGCTTCACCAGATCCGCAATGGCATAAATTGATTCGACTCGGTTGTGCACCACATAGACTTGGCCACCACGCGCCATCTCAGTTTTAATAGCACGTTCGATCGTTCGCCCATCGAACTGGACGACGTGTGTTTGAATTGCTAGGCGATCTTTTGGTGGAGTTTCAATTATCGACATGTCTCGTATGCCAGCGAGCGACATGTTGAGTGTTCGTGGAATCGGTGTGGCCGTCATTGTCAACACGTCAACATGCTGTCGGATCTGTTTAATACGCTCTTTGTGAACGACGCCGAAGCGCTGCTCTTCATCCACGACTAGTAGTCCCAGATTTCGAAAGTCGACATCTTTCGATAAGAGTCGATGTGTTCCAACTACAATTTCAAGCGTGCCTTGTTTAATATCAGACAAGGTCGTTTCTTGCTCATCTTTATTGTTAAACCTACTTAGTAAGCCTACTCGCACTGGAAACGCCGCAAATCGTTCTTTGAGAGTCTGAGCGTGTTGAAATGCGAGTACAGTTGTCGGCGCTAGAAGTGCTACCTGTTTGCCGTCGATAACTGCCTTAAAGGCAGCTCGGGCTGCCAACTCGGTCTTGCCATAACCAACATCGCCACACAATAGGCGGTCCATCGGCATGACTTGCTCCATGTCACCCTTGATCTGTTTCATCGCCGTTTGCTGATCAGGGGTTAACTCGTGCTGGAAACCAGCTTCAAATTCCTGTTGCCAATTAGAATCGGAACTGAAGCTATATCCAGAAATGGCCTTGCGTGCTGCGTACAATTTCAACAGATCTTCGGCCATGTCACGCATTGCGGCTTTGACCTTATTTTTCGAGTGCTCCCACGTCGCCCCCCCTAGTCGATCGAGTGACGGCGTGGTGCCGCCTACGTACTTTTGCACGAGATCGAGATGCTCAACTGGAACGAAAAGTTTTGCGTTGTCCGCATACTGCAGTTCCATGAACTCCTGTAGTTCAAAATCAACCGCCAGCTGACGCAAACCCACAAACATCCCCACACCGTGATTAACATGAACGACGAAATCGTCTGCTTTCAGATCTCGAAAAGCGTTGACAAATGTTCGAGATAGAGAACGTCGTCGATCGGTCCTCGGCTGTCGTTCTTCAAACACATCAGCCTCTGTGTAAATTTGGAGTCTTCCAAGAGGCAGACGAAACCCTTGGGATAGTTGGCCTACGACTACCCCTACGGCAGTGGTTGACTCGTTCTCATTGGTCGAATCAACCGTGCTGGCCTCTACCCCGTAGTCGTCGAGTAATTCAATTACTCTCTGGGCAGTCCCAGCAGTACTTGCCACAAATAAAACGCTCTCTTTCCGTTTCTGCGCTTGACGAATGTTGGCTATCCAATCAGCCAAACGTCCTCGAAATTTAACAACGGATTGGCAGGCCTCGTGGACAGAATTACCATTAGCCCGACGCATCCTTAGGTTGTTTTTTTCACTCGCCTCTCGGGCTTTTGGTGTCGAAAGCGCCAACTCCAATTCACTAAAACCAACTCCGTCTTTCAACAAATCATCGAGTCTTTCTCTTGGAGTAACCAAAGTTTCAGGACTAGGACTACTAAAATTCTCTGCAAGTGAGGTTTTGTAGTTAATCGTGATTTGCTCAAACGTTTCGTCCAATTGCGCCATTATTTCGTCTGGCTCGGACAAGAAAACTGATGAACCTCTAAGATTTAAGTAATCTAGGAATGATGCGCTTTCGTTTAATGAATAATCGTTGACCCAATCTACGAGGCTGTCCTGTAACGGTACAACCTCGACATGGTCATCTGGTTCAGTCGACCGTTGCGTTGCTGGATCAAAGCGTCGAATCGACTCCACCACATCTCCGATAAACTCAATACGGACGGGTTTCGATTCATTCGCTGGAAAGAAATCAACCACACCGCCTCGGATACAGCATTCACCGTGCTTATCGACTGGATCCTCTCTAACAAATCCCGCCACTTGCAACACATCGCCAAGTGCGGTTGGCGTAATGTCATGTCCCAGCGTCAAGGCCACGGAACCAGCGGTGATTTGTTCTGGTGAGCTCACGCGCATTACCAAAGCAGAAGCAGACGCAACAATGATTCTGACTTTATCGGTAACCAGGCTATGCAAGACTCGAGCGCGCGCTGAGGCAATTTCAAAGTGTGGAGGCAAACCGCGATATGGATCAACTTCGCGAGAAGGAAGGGGTAGAACGACCTGGTGAGCGGAAGATTCAGATAGGCCTTCGAGTGCGGTCAAAAAGAATCTGATATCAGCGGTCACCGAAGCCACACTGGCATCCGATGGCACCACCAGAATCGAAACTGAACCCTTGTGACGACCAGCCCTCGCTACAAAGAGTGCCTGCGCAGAAGTGCTGAGACCGGTAACCGTCTTGGCCTCAATCTCGAAGCCAGCTCGTTTCACTGCTGTCTTAAGTAATGTCTGTAAGCCGAAGGAAGTCGACGTCGGCATGATTACATCAACGCCTAGTGGAGCCATTTGAATCCACGATCTTAACATTTCCAACTGAGCGAGAGGAGGCTAGAAGAAAAGTTACCTAGCTACACGCTTTATCCGTTCTATGAGTGCTGTGGTTGAGTAGCCAGTCTCTACAGAGACACGGACAACGCGACCACCAGCACTCTCTACCGTATCGCGGCCAACAATCTGATCAGCCGGCCAATCGGCACCTTTAACGAGCACATCCGGAACGATTTCTCGAATAATTAAATTAGGCTTGATTTCATTGAAAATGATAACGGCATCCACGCAATCTAAAGCTAGTAGCACTTCAGCGCGTTCACTCTCGATAACAACCGGACGAGTAGCACCTTTAATGCTGTTTGCGGACGTGTCCGAATTGATGCCCACTATAAGAAGGTCGCCCTCACGAGCGGCCGCCTGAAGAAACCGCACATGCCCTGGGTGAAGTAAATCAAAAACACCATTGGTAAATACTACACGCTGTCCAGCCTTGCGAGCGTTGACCGCCATTGCTGCAGCAGCAGAGCCCCCCGGAAGAAGCATCAGCGATTCACCGACAAAAGTTCGATTGAGTGGTCCATTATTCTAACGGCCCACTGAAACGAACGTTTGAGGAAAACTTCCAATTATGGCGTGGCCGGTAAATGCCTACGTCATTCGTTCGCGACTTCACACGAAATGTGTATAGTAACCGGTGGTAATCGTACGGATAACCGTCACGTTTATGAACTGCGACGTCTAGCTTATACGTCCCTGCAACGAGGTCAAGACTGTCTATCGTAAAGTCGACCGTGCCCTCGCCAACTATTTCCTTAGATACCAGCTGTTCGAGATCGGTGTTTGTCCCATAACAACAAATACCATCCGCATTAAAGAGTCCGACTCCAAAGACAAAGTCTGACACCGGTTTTTCAGCATTTATGTGCACGCGCACAGATAGGCGATCGCCCGAGTGAAAGACATGTGCAGACTTGCCCTCATCGCCGACCAGGGTAACGTCCAATATTTCAACTTCGCGAGAGCCCCATCTACCCTCTGTGACTTGAAACATGTCGTCCATTGAAGCTTCACCAGTCGTCGGCGGCTCGGAACTCGTTTTGGTCATCTTGCGAGTTTTTATATCGTCAGCTTCGAGTTGCTCTTCCTCCTGGTTTTCTACGTGCGACAAATAGGCATCGACAACACGTTTTGGATCTCCAACCGCCTTAATGAGACCGGAATCTAACCAAACTGCATCATCACAAAAACGTTCGACAAGGGAAAGCGAGTGTGTAACCAGAAGAATTGTCTTGCCACGCCGACGGAACTCGGCGAATTTATCTAGGCACTTGTGTGTAAATCCTTGGTCACCTACCGCTAAAATTTCGTCCACCAAGAGCACGTCCGGATTGACGTGAATCGCGACTGCAAAACCGAGCCGCGCGTACATGCCCGATGAATAAGTTTTGACCGGCGCGTCAATGAATTCTTCTAACTCGGCGAACTCAACAATCTCTTCAAACTTTTGCGCAACTTCTCGCTTGGACAGACCAAGCATAATGCCGTTAATAAAGATGTTTTCTCGGCCTGAAATCTCAGGATGAAATCCAGCGCCCAATTCAATTAAGGCAGAAATACGGCCTTTTACATTCACCGTCCCGCTAGTAGGCTTTGTGATGCCCGCCACCAGTTTGAGTAATGTGCTCTTTCCTGAACCATTTGGACCGATTACACCAACGGTCTCTCCTGCCGCCACGCGTAGGGAAACATCTTGTATAGCAGTGAAGGTTTCAGCCGGTTTGAGATCTGTAATTAAACTTCCAGACAATAGAGCGCTCTTGAGTGTGGCGAATTGTCGTCGGCGACCATACCGGCGGTAAATCTTGGTAGCATGATCTATGTCGATTGCGTGCATGGTAATAGGCCTTGCTTTAAACTTCTTCCGCAAAGGAGTCACGCAGCCGATCGAACAAGAAGTAGCCAACTATGAACAACGCAACGGATGCTGCGCCAAGCGTCAGCAGCCATTTTAGGTGTCCGAACGGACCGTTATAAAACAAAATTTCTTGATAAGAAACAGCAAGGTGAGTGAACGGGTTCATATCTAGAAATCGCTTACCGCCAGACGGAGCCATCGACATCGGATAGATGATAGGCGTCGCAAAAAACCAAAAAGTCAGAAGGTTTGAGAGGATATCTTTGATGTCGCGAAAGTGTACTGTGAGCGCAGAAACGATCAAAGATAGGCCCAGCGTTAATATTAGCTGCACCAAAATGACAAACGGAAACCAAATCAGTTCATTGAGCTGAAGCGGAATGGAATAGTAAATTAGAAATCCGACTAGTACCGGCAATCCCAAAAAGAAGTGCACCATGTTCGCTAAGACTGTTACGATCGGTAACACCTCAGCCGGAAATAACACCTTCTTAATAAGATTTCCGCCAGCAATCAAGACACCGGACGACTCAATTAATGACGAGGAAAACCAAGTCCACGGAAGAATCCCACAGAACATGAATAACGCGTACGGCTCGACCGACGCAGGTCGAATTCCTGGAAGCACGGTATTGAACACAAACGAGTAGATTAGTAGGAGGAGCAGGGGATTAATGAACGACCAAAAAAACCCAAGCACCGAACCCCGGTAGCGCGCCTTTAACTCGCGCGCCACCAAGCTTTGAATTAACCCTCGATAGCGAGGTAATTGAAGAAGGTTATGGATCATCGATCTGAAGGACAAGTGTAGTTATATTATCAGGCCCGCCACCTGCGTTCGCCGCCTCAACTAGATTGTTACACACTGTTTCAAGCGTGACCGATTGACCTAGTAATTCCTTAATTCGTTCGTCAGAAACGACCGCAACCAGACCATCCGAGCAAATCAAGAAGCGGTCCCCTATTTCTAACTCATATTCATCAAGATCGACATCTGGATCTTCACCGCCAGAAAGTGCGCGGGTTACAATATTCCGGCAGGGATGCTGCCGCGCGGCGCTCGGTGTCAGTTCACCGGCTTGCACCTGCTCTTGGACCCATGAGTGATCGGTTGTTAATTGTTTAAACTGACCGCACCGAAGACGATAGATCCGGCTATCACCGACGTGCGCAACCGCTGCCAGACGATCATTAATTACTATTGCCGAGGCAGTTGTGCCCATGCCGTTCAAATGTTCCGCACCTGCAACTTTGGAGGCAAGCGCGCGATTCGCTAACCGAAACGCAAACTGGGCCCGATTCGCAGCTACACTAATTTGGTCGTTAAACGGAAATGGCCAATTATCCTCCATTCGAGTGGTCTTGGTTCCTTGAATAAAGTTTTCGATCGTTTTCACGACGAGTCGCGAAGCTACCTCGCCAGCAACATGACCACCCATGCCGTCTGCTACCAAGAAGAGACCAATGTCTGGCCGCGCACATTCACTGTCCTCGTTCGAAGAACGTAGCAACCCTTTATCGGAGGTTACGGCACAAGAAACACGCATTCCAACACCTGCAGTTTGATCTTTCATGCAATAGCGCCAAAAAAAGTCAACGCCGTCTTGGTTACTGTGTTTGGGACTATGATAGCTGACTTCGGTGTTCGTGGTTTGAATGACGGTGTTAGGGTGCGCTCGTCTGTGCTTTTAATGAAACTTGCAACCTGACCAAAGACCTGCGCAACGCAAGCTGTGCCCGCGTAAAGTCGACTTCGGCAGAGGGTCGTCTTAACTGGCTTTCTGCTCTTTCGCGAGCTTCAGTGGCTCTTTCACGGTCAATCTCTTCGGCCAGCTCAGCTACTGTGGCGAGAATGGTTACCTTGTCTGGTAAAACCTCCGCATAACCAAGCGAAACAGCCAAGTAGGACTGCCTTGAACCAGTGCGGTACCAAATATGGCCAATATTGAGATTGGTAAGAAGCGGTGTGTGACCAGGTAACACTCCCAAGTATCCATCTGAACCGGGGACCTGCACTTCGTCCACGTTTAATTCGACGAGTGATCTCTCAGGAGTAGTGATATGTAGTGCTAACTGAGAAGGTAGTGCCATTGTCTGTCTTACTTCAATAGATGAACCAAGAAGAACTACGCCGCTTTTATTTTTTCTGCTTTCTTGACAGCTTCCGCAACCGTACCAACAAGATAAAATGCTTGCTCTGGTAGATCGTCGTGTTTCCCTTCAACAATTTCCTTAAAATCACGTACCGTATCAGCAATCGGGACATACTTCCCAGGAATTCCAGTGAATTGCTCTGCCACAAAGAATGGCTGCGACAGGAATCGTTGCAGTTTTCTAGCGCGGCTTACGGTGAGCTTGTCTTCCTCGGAAAGCTCGTCAATGCCTAGAATCGCAATAATGTCTTGGAGATCCTTATATCGCTGCAGTACTTGTTTCACCTGACGGGCTACCTCGTAATGCTCGTCACCGATGACACGGGGATCGAGAATACGTGAAGTGGAAGCCAGTGGATCGACTGCCGGATAGATGCCCAACTCAGCGATTGATCGTGACAGATTTGTTGTTGCGTCCAAGTGCGCGAACGTCGTCGCAGGTGCAGGATCAGTATAGTCATCAGCCGGGACGTAAATCGCTTGCACTGATGTGATCGACCCTTGTTTTGTGGAGGTAATCCGCTCCTGCAACTCTCCCATCTCTGTAAGTAGTGTTGGCTGGTAACCCACAGCGGATGGCATGCGGCCCAACAGTGCCGATACTTCGGAACCCGCCTGTGTGAATCGAAAAATATTATCAATAAACAACAACACGTCTTTGTGCTCTGCATCGCGGAAGTACTCAGCGACCGTCAAGGCGCTCAAGCCCACTCGCAGCCGTGCGCCAGGTGGCTCCGTCATTTGGCCGTACACGAGTGCGGCGCGAGATTTTTCTTGGTCTTCTGTGTTAATAACCCCGCTTTCTTGCATCTCAAGCCACAGGTCATTTCCTTCACGGGTACGCTCTCCCACTCCTCCAAAAACCGACACTCCACCGTGTTTCAAAGCGATATTATGGATTAATTCCATAATGATGACTGTCTTGCCGACACCCGCACCACCAAATAATCCAATCTTGCCACCGCGAAGGTACGGTTCAAGTAAATCAATAACCTTGATGCCGGTCTCGAACATTTCTAATTCAGTTGATTGGTCTTCAAGCGATGGTGCAGGACGGTGGATCGGCCAACGCTCAGCTGTGTCAATTTTACGGTCAGGAAAATCAACCGGTTCACCTAGTACATTCAGCACGCGCCCGAGTGTTTGGGGGCCAACTGGTACAGTAATCTGTTCGCCCAAGTCGATAGCTCGCATCCCCCGCTGCATTCCTTCAGTCGGCTTCATCGCGACTGCTCGCACACGGTTCTCTCCAAGATGTTGCTCCACTTCTGCAATGACGTCGATCTCAACACCCGTCCCTGATGTGTCGTCGGACACGATACGCAAGGCATTGTAAATAGCAGGTAGGTGGCCGCCTTGGAATTCAACATCCAAAACTGGTCCAATAATTTGAATTACTTTTCCGCTTTTTTGCTCTGTGGTTGCTCCGTTTGACATGCTCATTATTCCTCGTGTCCTACGTTAGTTACCGCAAGCTCTTAGCTAGCGGTGTTCGAAACTATGAGGCTTCCGCGCCCGAGACCACTTCAATAATCTCTCTGGTAATAGCCGCTTGGCGCACCTTGTTCATATGCAACGTCAGTTGTTCAATTAACTCTCCCGAGTTTTTAGTGGCTGCATCCATGGCTGTCATCCGTGCCGCATGTTCGGCTGCTGCTGACTCCAACAGAGCGCGAAACGTTTGCACTTCGACATGGTGTGGTAGCAGGTCCTCAAAAATTCCTTCTGGTGTCGGTTCATAAAGGTAGCCAATACTTGCGGTTCCATCGGCAGGTATCTCGGCCTCCAGCGCCTCCGTCTCTAACTCTGCAATCGGAAGAAGCCGTTCGACTACAACTCTTTGCTGCAAAATAGACTTGAACTCGTTATAGACTAAATACACTGAATTAACCGCTTGCGTCGTAAATTTTTTGATCGCAACTTCCGTGATCGCTTGAGCGTGGCTAAAACTTAAGCTAGAAAACAGGTTGACGTTCTCATAACAAACGTCAAAGCCTTTCGGTGCAAAAAAGTCTCGGCCTTTTCGACCAATGAGCCCCAAGGCAACTTCATTGGTTGGGTTCTTATTAACAAAACCAGTAGCAGACCTTACGATGTTCGTATTGAAACCGCCACACAGTCCTTTATCAGCTGTGATCACAAAAAGTAGGGTCCGGCTATCAGGGTGTGACTCTGGCCTTTGAAGTAATGGATGTAGCGATGTGTCAACCCGCATCGCCAACCTGTTGAGCACTCGGAGCATCTCGTTCGCAAAGGGGCGAGCTCCCAGAATGCGATCTTGCGCGCGGCGTAATTTGGAAGCCGCGATCATCTTCATTGCCTTCGTGATTTGCTGCGTCGACTTGACCGCACGTACACGACGTCGCATGTCTAAAAGGGATGGCATCGTTCTAACTTTAGGTCCTTGGATTATGCCGCGCTGTTCTCTCGTGACGCCGCAAACTGTGCCACAAACTCCTTCAAGGCTGCGCCAAGGTCGGCTTTGATTTGATCATCTAGAGATTTCTTCTCGCGAATGGCCGCAAGCACAGCCTGATAACGAGTTTCCAGGAATTGGTACAGTTCACGCTCATAAGACTGGACGCTCTCTGTGGGAACGTCATCGAGGAACCCGTTCGTTCCTGCAAAAATCAAGGCGATCTGTCGCTCGACAGCCAGTGGAACATACTGTGGTTGCTTGAGAATTTCCACGAGGCGTTCTCCGCGGTTGAGCTGGTCCTGGGTCGCCTTATCGAGCTCGCTGCCAAATTGGGAGAAGGCCGCTAATTCTCTGTATTGGGCCAAATCAAGCCGCAATGTTCCTGCAACCTGACGCATCGCTTTTACCTGAGCCGATCCTCCAACACGTGAAACTGAGTTGCCGACATTAATAGCCGGGCGCACACCCTGATGAAACAAATCCGATTCCAAAAAAATCTGACCGTCGGTTATAGAAATTACGTTGGTCGGAATATACGCAGAGAGATCTCCTGCCTGCGTCTCGATAATTGGCAAGGCTGTCAGCGAACCAGCACCCTTTTCTTGGCTCAACTTCGCAGCACGTTCAAGCAACCTTGAATGTAAATAAAAAACATCACCAGGATACGCTTCACGCCCGGGTGGCCGCCTAAGAAGCAATGAAATTTCACGGTAGGCTTGCGCGTGCTTTGAAAGATCATCGTAGACGCAGAGCACAGCCCGGCCGTTGTCTCGAAAATGTTCTCCCATTGAACAGGCCGAGTACGGACTAATAAACAGGAGTGAGGCAGGGTCGGAAGCGGCAGCCGCTACCACTATCGTGTACGCTAATGCGTTTTCTGCCTCGAGTGTTTTAACCACTTGAGCAATCGTCGATTGTTTTTGCCCAATAGCGTTATAGATGCACACAACGCCCGTCTCGCGCTGGTTGATAATTGCATCCACAGCAACTGCAGTCTTGCCAGTCTGGCGATCACCTATGATTAACTCGCGTTGACCTCGACCAATCGGAATCATGGCATCAATAGCCTTTAGGCCCGTCTGTAAAGGC
>CETX01146969.1_pt1 | contig 24437 bp, 24 predicted proteins | sample 356501 | NCBI WGS metagenome assembly CETX01 (sample SAMEA2623390, study PRJEB7988) | marine metagenome | biome: marine biome (ENVO:00000447); feature: mesopelagic zone (ENVO:00000213); material: "saline water (ENVO:00002010), including plankton (ENVO:xxxxxxxx)" | depth 450 m | reverse complement strand
TTACTCAGTTCGTCCACCAGAGATCGTAGGAATGTCTGTTTTGTACCCATTGTTTTCGTCAGCGTGTTGGCTAATCCAGATCACATTAGACAGGGTGCAAACGACTGAGGCAGAATCTGACCGGGTGTCTGTACTACCTGTGTTCGACAATTATACATCTGTTTGTCAAGGGAAAGAACGTGGCAACGGGTGCGTCAAGACAGCTCAAAAAGGGTGAATCAAGTGACGGATCTGAGCAGGTTGCTCACTACCCTTTCAAGGTGCAGGAGAGAGTTGCACACATCCGCTTGATGGCAGGAGGGTGCGTACTTTTTCATTTCAGCGTCGCCTACCGTCCAGCTCATTCTTGGTTCCGGATTCAACCAGATCAATCGCTGGCACTTGTCGTAGATCTCTCGGAGGATTTCAGCCTTGGCTTCGCCGTAGTTGTTGCGACCATCGCCGAGGATGATGATGGTGGTCTTGTTATTGACATCATCCATGCACATCTTCTTGAAATCCATCAGCATCTGGCCGTAATCGGTGGAGCCGGCGCCGTAATCGCGCATCGTTTTGGCAATGGCATCTTCCAAAGTGCTGTACTCGAACAACTGAGTGACTTCACCCAGGTCGGAGGAAAAGGCAAAGGAACGCACTTTCGGCAGGATATCTGCAAGGCTGTAGAGAAACATCAGCAGGAATCGGGAGTAATTACTTACCGAGCCACTGACATCACAGATCGCCATCACCTTGGGTCGATCCACCTTGCTGGACTTCCAGCGTATGTCAAACAACATGCCGTCATACTGCATGTTGTGTCGCAGTGTTTTGCGCACGTCAAGCTGACCCCTCTTGAAGGTCTTGCGCCGTTTGGAATGGATGGATATCAGCTTCTTGGCCATCTTGAACACCACATCCTGAACATCCTTGAAGTTTCGCTTTTCAAGGTTGGACAGCTTGACCTTCTTCAGCAGTTCTTCCCGCAGTTGCTTGCCCGTTTCGTCGGCGTGGAGAAAGAACTGCCTTTCAACGTAATCCCGTACCTGCTCCCGCAGCACGTCGCGCGCCTTCTTGAGACGGTCGGCAAGGTTTATCTGTCTGCCTCCTCCCATCTTGCGCAGTTCTGAAATCTCCTCCTGCAGTTCGCGTAAACCCATGTGCTCCATCATCTTGCGGGTAAAGAGACCTTTCTGGGTAAACACTACGATCTGATTGACTTCCACCGCCCGTCCTGCTTCCGCCATGGCGATAGCCAGCTCGGTCTTGTCATCCGAGAGTAGCAGCTTACCGAGTTCCGACTGCGGCAGCAGGCTGTCGTCCTCTGACGCTTCACCAAATGTCGGTTCCTCTCCTTTGCTGCCCTGGCCCATGCCCTGACCACCACCTGATCCTTCGCGGCCTTCCTCACCTGCGCCATCCTGAGGATTGAAGTCATCCTGTTGGTCTTGGAACTCTGATGAGGAATCGGAACCGGCCTCATCGTCGTTGGATTGAAACTTGTCGAACGTGAAGAAGTGATCGAAACAGGAGTCGAAGGCTTCCTTCTCCTCAGGATTCTTGGAAAGCACCAGTGAAAGGGTGTTTTTTAGGAATTGCCGGTCATCGTATCCGACGATATCCAGAGCGGCCATCGCATCGAGAGTCTCTGCCGGGGAGACTTTGACTTCGGCGGTTCTGAGAACCTTGATAAAGTCAACGAGGGTACGATCCATGGCCGTCAGTGATAAGAGTACGATTGCACTAGTGAAGGACCGCGGTTAGTTTTCTTTCAATGCTTTGTTGGTCACGCCCTGAATCTCCGCCTCGACGGATTCGATATCTTCCTGGAACTTTAAGATTACATTGAGGGTTTGCCGAACCAGGTCCGGATCGAGTACTTCGGTATGCAGCAGGATCAGCGTTCTGGCCCAGTCGATGGTTTCGCTGATAGCGGGTAATTTCTTGAGATCCATCTCACGTAATTCCTGGATAAAAGTGACCAGTTGATTTCTGAGTTTTTCCGGGATTTCCGGCACTCGCGCTTGGATGATTCTGCGTTCCAGGGCAACATCGGGAAACGGAATATACAGGTGCAAACAGCGTCGTTTCAGTGCATCGCTGATCTCGCGGGTGTTGTTGCTGGTGAGAAGCACCAAAGGTTTGTGCTCCGGTAGCGCGTGGATGGTCCCGATTTCCGGGATCGAGACTTGAAAATCCGACAACAATTCCAGCAGTAGAGACTCGAACTCATGATCTGACTTGTCGACTTCATCGATGAGCAGAACACACCCTTCCTCCTCCCTTAAGGCTTTCAGCAGGGGGCGGGGTTCTAGAAAATCTTCAGAGAAAAAGATGTCGCCGAATTCGTGCAGTTTTGCTACGGAGTCTTTCAGTCCTTTGGCACCTTCGAGTATGTCGCTCAAGGTCTCCTTCAACACTTGCGTGTAGAGCAGTTGCTTGCCGTATTTCCACTCGTAGATCGCCTTGGATTCATCCAGACCTTCGTAACACTGAAGACGGATACAGGGCAGATCCAGCACCGTTGCGGTTGTCTTGGCTAGTTCAGTTTTGCCAACGCCGGGCGGGCCCTCGATCAGAATCGGTTTTTCCAGATGATAGGCGAGGAATATTGCAGTTGCTATTTGCAGGCTGCAAATGTAGTGCTTCTCTTCAAAATGCTGCTGGATGACTTCGACGGAACTCAACTTATCTTCGTGCTTAATACTCACTAATAGCTTCCTTCGCTTGGCTCGATTGCATCGGAAAACGTCTGATTTACGTTTGGTTTACACCTTTCCGACGACGTTTGCGGCACCGCATAAATCTCAGCAGAGACAAAGCGTTACATTATGTTAATCTCGACCCCAATTGTACAGCCTGCGTCCCCTAATATTTTGACCGGGTGTGCTGCAAAGACGGAGACACTCGCTGTCGATGAGAATGCTTATCCGCTCCGCTGTTTGATAACGATTTTACAAGGGTGCGTTGGCAGGAAATCCAAACCGGTCACGGCCTCTGGTCGCCAGTACAGCAACAAAGTGTTGAGCAGGTGTATTTACTCGCTTCGCGCGACCCCGGTCTGTTTGGCTTGCCGTTGAAGAGATTTGCGTTGTTCGCCCATCTGCTTCAATCGATCGAGCTTCGCAGCGTCGACCTTCATATAGTCATCCTTCCAGCTTGAATCATCGCTCCATAGGAAAGGTGTCTCTAATATGGTGCGCGCCTCGCAGGCTTCCTCCAGAAGGGTCAGGCCCAATTCGACGATCTGCCTCTGCATCGATTGATCCCACGGTTTGCCGCACGGGTTCCCCAAAGGGAAGTCCGTAAACAGGAATCTGGCCACACCACAGTATTCGACGATGTCACGACCGGAACCCAGGATTACCGTACTGATTCCGTCCTCCTCCAGGGTTCGAGCGACCAGACTCACGGTCTGGTGGCACACAGGTCACAATGGCACCAGCAGAGCTACGTCTACCTTGTCTTCCCGGCAGCGGCGCAGAATCTCCGGCGCATCCGCCTCCAGGGTACGGCGTTGACTGTAGTCGGTGGGTGCGCAGTGAAATTGACTGGCCAAACGGCCGATTCGGCTCGATTGCGTCAGAGCCTGGAGGTGGTGGATGGGGAAGTACGAGTCCAGATCATCTGTATGGGTGGCGTCCTTATCCCAAAAAAGATCGTCGTTAAACAGTTGCTGCGGCGGATTATGCATCGATCCCGAACACACTTGTTTCGGTCCTTGCCTATTGTCCTGCACTGGCATCGCCGTGGTGATCAGGGTGACCGTGGCTTGGGACAGGGGTTTTACAAGTGGCGCAAAAGGAACCGTTTCGAAGTTCGCCCAGCGATAGGGTTTCTCATAGCCCTGGGCTGCATAGTACGCCCGTGACTTTTGCATATACTGAACCGGTGGACTGTTCATGGGTTTTCCTCATTGCTGATCGACGCACCTGATAGTAGCAGGTGTCGCGGGCACCACCAACTGCCAGTTAATTGCCGGACAGCATACTAATACTTGTAGGTTTCCAGTTTGAACGGTCCGTCCACCACTACATTGATATAGTCAGCCTGTTCCTGGGTCAGCTTGGTGACCACCCCACCGAACCCCGCCACCATGTATGTGGCCACCTCTTCATCCAGGCTCTTGGGTAACACCTCCACCGAGATCGGCGGCCGTTGGTCAGGGTCATGGCTGGCCCAGGCCCTTTCGAACAGGTACATCTGGGCCAGTATCTGGTTGGCAAATGAGCCGTCCATGATACGGGAGGGGTGGCCGGTGGCATTGCCAAGATTCACGAGCCGTCCCTCGGAGAGGAGAATCAGGTAGTCACGGGGGTTCTGTGCAGGATCCGTGCGGAATATTTGGTGAACCTGGGGTTTGACCTCATCCCATTGCCAATTGTCCCGCATGAACTGGGTATCTATTTCCGTATCGAAATGGCCGATATTACAGACCACTGCGCCGGCCTTGATGGACCTCAGTAAGTTACTGTCACAGACATTGGTATTGCCGGTACAGGTGACCAGCAGATCGGTGGCGGCCATCAGTTCCACGTTGATATCCTCTATCCTGCCGCTATTGATGCCATCCCGGTAGGGTGATACCACCTCAAACCCATCCATGCAGGCCTGCATTGCACAGATCGGATCGATCTCCACCACCCGCACAATCATGCCCTCCTGTCGCAGGCTCTGGGATGATCCTTTGCCTACATCGCCGTAGCCGATTACCAGCGCCTTCTTGCCCGCCATCAGCATATCCGTCCCCCTCTTGATGGCATCATTCAGGCTGTGTCTGCAACCATACTTATTATCGTTCTTTGACTTCGTTACCGAATCGTTTACGTTGATGGCAGGAACTCGAAGCTCATTGTTCTCTAACATCTCCATTAAGCGGTGCACGCCGGTGGTCGTTTCTTCCGTAATACCGTGGATGTTGTCAAGCAACTCGGGATACTTCTCGTGGATCATAGCGGTCAAATCACCGCCATCGTCAAGGATCATGTTGGCATCCCACGGCTTGCCATCTTTCAGAATTGTCTGCTCTATGCACCAGAAGAACTCCTCTTCCGTTTCGCCCTTCCACGCGTAAACAGCCGTACCCTCGGCCGCGACCGCTGCTGCAGCATGATCCTGAGTCGAGAATATGTTGCAGGAAGACCACCGTATTTCGGCGCCCAGGGCTTCCAGGGCTCTGATGAGAACCGCGGTCTGAATGGTCATATGTATGCAGCCGAGGATTTTCGCTCCCGCTAACGGTTGTACTGCAGCGTACTTCCGTTTGACTGACATTAGTGCCGGCATTTCCGATTCCGCGATGCTGATCTCTTTACGGCCGTATTCAGCCAAGCTGATGTCTGCTATTTTGTAATCTTGTTTACTCATGTCTAACCCTCGGTTTGAGTTGCGTGTTCGGTGTTGTGAAATAATCTCATCTGTATCTGGAATCCATTTCTGAGGCCAAGATACACGCTTTGACCGCGCGACAGACCGGCATTGTCGGCCCAGTTATCAAGGTCGTCAGGGTCAAATCCCAGCCAGATATCTCCGCATGTATCTCGAGTCCAGTCCTGATTGTGGTTGCACAGATCAATGACGTTGAAACAGCCACCTTCGTTCAATACCTGGTGTGCCTGTTTGAATACTTCTGCGGGAGAGGCCAAGTGGTGCAGTACCATATTGAGCACCAGCAGATCCACCTTGAGATTCCGTTGCAGGGCAAGGGCCAACTCTCCTTGCAGAAATTCCACGTTATGCCGACTTTGGGTAGCGACTCGCGCCTTTTCCAGCATCTCAGCAGAATTATCAAGGGCAATGACACGGTCGAACCGGCCGGCAAGGTAGAGTAGCAAATCGCCGTCACCTGGCCCCACTTCCATCACCGTAGCATGCCTATCCAGCTTCTCGTTGCTGATAAGATCCTGTGCGCCTGCCGCATATTGGCAATAGTTGGCGATGAGATCCTGATTCTGCTTGAATTTGGCGGCATTCTTCTGGAAGAACAACATGGAGTGGGCCGCTCGCTCCAGCTGCACAGCCGAGAGAGCGGCTTGAATCACATGAGGCAGCGTGATCCGGTCAACAGACTCAAACAGGCTTTGCTGCAGTCTGCCAAGCGGATTCTCGGCAGATATCAGGGATCTCCGGTAGAAGATGGAATTTCCTTCTCTGCGGGTCTCCAGAAGGCCGGCAGTGGTCAAGATTTTCAAATGGTGACTCATGCCAGGTTGGGGCACGGAGAATATTCGACCCAGCTCAAGCACACCAAACGATTCCATACTCAAGACACGGATAATATTGAGGCGCAGCGGATCAGCGCTTGCCTTACAGAGGGCAAGTAACCGATCAGCCGTTACGGGTGACGCTGATTGGAATAGGGGGTCGAGTCTGGCAGACAAGGGCGTTACTCAATCTATATCAATATATTTTGATATACTACCAGAGGTGAGTAGGGAATCCAACTATATTGAAATAGATTGATATAGGTCAGTCAGGGAGAGAGATAGCGCAATCGCTGCTGATCCTTGCTGGTCATTTTTTGCACGACCAGCTGATAGGAATCCTCGATCATGGATACGATCTTGGCTTCCACAATGCTGCCATCCAGGGTAACGGTGTTCCAGTGTTGTTTGTTCATATGGTATCCAGGGGTTACCGCGGCAAATTGCTCGCGTAGAAACAGTGCGTAGGAGGGTTCACATTTGAGGTTGATGCGAACCGGCGTCTCATTCCAGGACACCAAAGCGAACATCTTCAGCGCCAATATCTTGTAGACCAGGGCTGCCGGTCCAAAGGGCATTTCCTCAACAACGCCCGGCATATCCCTCAGCATGGTTCGTAGCGAGTCGAGTTCCAATAGTGCGGCTCCAATGGCAATTGTTGCTATACTCTTCCATTCCCTAACGAGTTTCAAACGAACGTATGCCCGGCTCCATCAATCAGATGCAGATGCTCTACAATCCGGAAGAGGACAGGATTTTCTTCCGGGTAAACTCCACCGACCACAAAGAGTTCCGCTTTTGGGTGACCAGAAGGTTTGCCCAATTGCTGCTCAAGGTTCTGGGCGATCATCTGGTCAGCGATCCCGACATTTCACTGCAGGGGACTCTCGCCGACAAACAGGCGGTCATGGAATTCAAGAAAGAAAAAGCAATGGACGGTGCTAACTTCAAGCAGTCATTCCAAGAGGAAGAAGCTGAATTTCCGCTGGGCCAAGAAGCCCAGCTTGCTTACAAGATTACCAGCAACAAGGCCGGTGACAATCTTCAACTGGGCATTCACCCTAAGAGTGCGCAGGGCATCAACATGGTTATCAATCGCGACATCAACACGACTATGACGCAGTTACTTCTAGGTTCTGCACGCAAAGCCGGCTGGAATCTGGGTGTTGCCAGCCGTGATGAGACAGACACTCAATCTTCCGGCCGGCAGAACGATCCCATTATTAACTGAGTCCTGCCAAACTGAGGTGAGATTTCAGGGTTTGGACTATCTTCCATATTGATTCCATATTATCTCCATAGTGATCGTCTAGACTGCTATTCATGTCTGGAGGTCATGTCATGAACTCGAAAAAACTGTCAAAAGCAGAAGCTGCCCTCCTTTGCTCTTCGCTGTTGAGTATCGTGATCGTGATTGGATATCAGTTTATTTGAGTGGTCCCCTTAACCATGTTGAATATGGTCGTCCTAACATCCCCTCCCCCAAGGTGTTAGGACTTTTTTTGTCCGTAGAGAATCTATCCAGTAGCGGCAGAACGCTCGTCCATGGGTCTATAAAGAGGTAGGGAGACTCGTACAGATACGCCTCTGCCGTTGAGAAGATTGGAAGCACTAACATTTCCACCATGGTGTTGGGCGATCACCCGCACTACGTACAAGCCCATGCCAAAATGCAGGCGGTTGTCCAGATGTGAGGATCTGACAGAAACCATTGAGTCGAAGATGTTGTTGAACATATCCGTTGGAATAGACGGACCCTGATTGGAGACAAACAGGGTCAGATTGTAACTGTCCTTGCTGAGACCAATGATAATCTTGCTGCCGGGATCGGTGAAATCCACTGCATTGTCGACCAGTTTATCCAACAGTTGCTCTATGCGGTAATCGGAAACCTTTGCCAGTACCTCATAGTTGGTGCCATTGTATTCAAAGGTCTGATTTGGATGCGTAGTGCGACAGTTAACGATATAACTCTGCACCAGCTTTTGCAGATCCACCAGTTCTAATTCTTCCGACTCCAATGCCTCTTCGAGATTGGCGGCATCCGCCAGATTTTGGATGATCAGACCGATTCGCATTACGCCGCGTTTGGCGCTTTCCAGGTATTTTCGTCTGGCAATTTCCGAGCTTTCACTTTCCAGGTTTTGCAGCGATGTGCTGAGGGTGTTGAGTGGATTGTTGATCTCGTGCCTGAGGGTGCGTGGCATATTTTCAAGGAATTGAGTGTGTTGGTGGAGTTTCGACAACATGGCTGAGATGCTGCGCGCCAGGTCGCCTATCTCGTCACCGGAACCGGTTTCGCTCTTCAGTTTATTGGTTTGCAGGCGACCGTAGGCATCGATGGCATTGGTAGTTTCTGCACCCAGCTTGCGAATCCTCCTGGCAAGGGTGACGGAGAAGGCGAGGATCAGAATTACGAAAATGAACAGGTAGGCAACTGAAAAACTGATGATTCGTTGCAGGGCTTCCTTTCTAAGCTGCAGTATTCGGTCTGTATTCTGTTTCAGGACGACCGTTCCGATGATTTCGCCCTCGGCGATAATGGGATGAGCAGCGATGATCGTCTCCCCCTCCCGTTCATCGTAACGGCGCTGAAAGCTGGGCTTGCCTTTCAGTGAGTCCTTGATAACTAGATCTTCAGAGCCTTGTATGTCCTCGCGCCGAGCTGTTTCAACCGCGCTGTATATGGAGTCGAGAAAAAAGCTGATCATGGCAGACCAGAAATCTGTCCAGCTGGTCTCGTCGTCCTCAGGCAATATGATCTGCTCCGGGTTGTAGCTGCCCACCTCTGCCCGAACCCTGCCCTGAGCATCGATTACCTGAATACTTGCACCGGAATAACCGAGTCCTTCGACGATACGCAAGACTTCCGGTGACTTCAGCACAATCAGGCGCGACGCTTCGCGACCAGCACTGGGCAGGGTGGCGTTAATCGACTTAATCTCCCTTTCATCCACATCGTCGACATCGATGACAGCCAGGCCAAAATGACGTTCGGAACTCAACATGGCCAGCGGCACCCGGAACTCAATCACGTAGCCACCGGCCACTTCTGTCATAAAGCCCTGGATTCGGTTTTCGGCATCACCAGAAATTGCGTGCCGCCACTCCTCGTCCATGGCATAAGCAGTGCTTACGCCTGGTTCAGCCATGGTGATGACCAACTTCTCGATATTGCCCCCCTGACCGGGAAACGTCAGGCGGATATGATCGCTCAAGTCCAGCCTGAGGATGTCGCGATCCCTGTAGACGATGGTTTCATCGTCGGCCTTCAAAAGGGCATATATCTGATCTTTGTGTTCTCCCAGAATCAGTTTAAAGCTGCTCTGCGGACCTTCCGGATTCACCTCGTCAGCAATTTCCGTGACGCTGAAGGTAACCGCATGCTCGATGATGGTTTCCCAGTCACTGTCCTTGCCATCGATTCGGATCGGATTCTCGAGGGGGTGCGCCTGCAAATTCCGGTAGCCTTCGGGAGAAATGGGCAGATCGTAGAACAGATCTTTGCGGCCGTTGAGGAGGGTAGAAATGCCCTCGGCGGTAAGCAACTGAGCGTGAGACTGGCTTTCGACCAGGAAGGACTCCATTTCGCTGAGGTAGCGGTAGCTGAACCACGGGATGACGAGAAGAGCCAGGCTCATCAGAATAAACAGCTTGGTGCCTAATCTAGGCCCGTTTATGTTGGCGTCCACGTGATGACCGATTGCTAATTCACTTCAATGACCATCGATAGCCGAAACCGTACTCACTCTTAATGCAGTCGAAATTGGGATCGATACTTTCGAATTTCTTACGGATGTTGCGCATATGGGTATTGATTGTGTTGTTGGTAACCAAGCTCTGCATCGTGGCGTTCATGAGAGTTTCGTAGGAAACGGCGTGCCCCGGTACGCGCACCAGTTTAGCCAGCATACGAAACTCAGTACCGGAAAGGTTAATCGGTTGACCTTGCCATGAGACCAGCAGCGCCTCCTGGTCCAATGACAGGTCGCCCACCAGCTTTGCGGTCGTGTTAGAGGTGGACTGTCCCCTGGCCTCATTGATCCTGAGTAACGAACTTATTCTTTCCGCCAGATAGTCAAGAGAGATGGGCTTGGGTAGGTAGTCCCACGCACCCAGACGCAAGCCGCTGATTTTGTCGATCTCAGCAATCCTCTCTGTTAGGAAAATTACCGGCAGGGAGGGGGACTTAACCAACAAGTCACGACAGATTTCGAATCCTGCATCCACCTCATCTCCCAGGATGATATCCAGAATGACAAGATCGGGGAGTTCGTTTTCGAAACCCTGAAGGGCTTCCTGTCTGTTGCTGTATGCGGTGACCGAATAACCTTTCTTTACGATGGCGTCCACATAATTGCCTCGTTGGTCGGGATCGTCTTCGACAATTGCGATGGTTTTCGGCATGTGGTCTCCTTGATACGCCCGTGACCGCGTTGTAGCGGTTGCTATATTTTACGACAAGATAACGTCGATGTGACTCCTTTCCGCTCACTGCAGAAGACCTCTGCAACTGAAAAGGGCGTTATTGCATGCAATTCTCTCGCTTCCGGTCGCTTATGCGGTAACACGCCGGTGGTTTCCACATTTTCTGCAGACTTGTTCACCGAACTTTCATTTTCCCTCAACCAATCATTGGGTTTTTTGCGCTTAAATGATCATCGAGAAGTAGTAGTTTCAATGAAGAGTTGATTATGAGAGTGTTCATACCCGTTACAGACCAGATGCTAGGCAATAGTAACGCAATAGTGCAAGCAAAAATGGTCCCTTTCAGTCCGGAGTTTCTCAGAACTCAACCAGCGCGTCAGGTACAGGGCAGCAAACCTGAGAACTGGATCTCGAAATCAGATTATGCTTCTGCGCGAAGACGGCTGAGAGAAAACAGCAACGCCTAGTCAGCTTTCTGGTCCCCACCAAGATCACCCTCCTCACCAACGAGACACAGTTCCTGTCGTTCCGGTATCGACGTGGCCGCACCCGGTCGGGTGACGCAGATTGCCGCCGCCTTACAAGCAGTGATCAGACAGCTGGAAATATCTTCCTGTCGCAACAGCTCCGCCAGAAAGTAACCGGTGAATGTATCCCCCGCTCCAGTAGTATCGGTGGCGTTGACCACATATCCATCTTGATGAATGGTCCTGTCCTGATCGGCGTAGATAACCCCTTGCTCTCCCAGAGTCAGGGTTATTGCCGATGCCGGATAGAGTTTTAGGAGTGTCTCGATTATTCTTTCCGGCTCGCTCTCCCCCGACAGGGCTTCACCTTCTACTTCATTGACGATGAAAATATCGACGGTATCCAGGGGGTAATCCAAGACCCGTTCGGTGATGGGGGCAGCGTTAAATGCAATCTTCAAGCCGCGACTCTTAGCATGTTCGAGCACTTCCGGCATGCAGCTGATCTCATTTTGGACCAGCAGGTAGTCGTCCTTCTCCCCGTGTGCCAGCACTGTATCGACATCGTCTACTGTAATGGATCGGTTGGCGCCTCCGAATAGGACGATTGCATTCTGGCCGTCCGGCGTAACCTGTATGTTGGCGTGACCGCTTGGTACACTAACAATTTCCGTGAGTCTGGTGTCGACGCCGGCCTTTGTGAGGAGCTCTTTCAACCATTCGCCCTCTTTGCCAACCTTGCCCGCGTGCCAGACTTTGGCGCCTGCCTTAGCCAACGCCAACGACTGATTCAATCCCTTACCGCCCGGATGTTGCTGGTAATCCGTACAGGGCAGAGTTTCGCCTGGCTTGACGAAATAAGGAACCTGATAGACATTGTCGATGCAGAGGGATCCGAAGTTTATGACTTTCATGATTGATTCTCGAGAACGCTAAGAATTGCTCCGCACAAACATCGTTCGAGCCGAACACGCTAACCCTGATGATTAAAAAGGTCTCGTCGAGTCATGTGCGGCTTCTGATTCAATAGGCTAGGGGTGAAAACCAAAACATCTGTGGTCTTAATCACCTGTGCAGATGATGAGTTGTTGGTCGGGGTGAGAGGATTTGAACCTCCGGCCCCTGCCTCCCGAAGACAGTGCTCCACCAGACTGAGCTACACCCCGATTTATCGCCAAGTTGCCTCTTAGTGATTCCTCTCAACAACAAAATTGACCAGATTATACATGGCTTGCTGATAGGACGAGGGTGCAATATTGCCGAGGCTCTGAATCGCTTTTTCCCTCTCCTGTCGGGCTTTCTCCATCGTGTATTCTAACGCACCGGTTGACTCTACCGTAGTGATGATTTCACTCAGGCTGTCCAGGCCGCCCTGGCGGATGGCTTGTCTAATCAGGTCAGTCTGACTTTGGCTGCCCTGATCCATGGCGTAGATCAATGGCAGCGTTACCTTTCCCTCCGCCAGATCATCACCAACATTCTTGCCGAGACTTGCAGTTTCACCGTCATAGTCCAGCACATCATCGATGAGTTGAAAGGCCAGACCGAGATGCGCACCGTAGTCCCGCAACGCTAACTCAATGTCGCGATCGGCTCCTGCCAGCACCGCTCCCGAGTGGGAAGCGGCTTCAAACAGCATGGCGGTTTTTCGCCTGATGACCTCCATATAGCTTTGTTCTGACAGATCTGGGTTCTTGAGGTTACTGAGTTGCTGCACTTCACCTTCCGCGATTACGTTCGTGGCATGGGACAGGATCTCCATCACTCGCATCTCGCCGATTTCCACCATCATTTCAAACGCTCTGGAGTGAAGAAAGTCGCCTACCAGCACACTAGGCGGATTTCCCCAGGCAGCGTTGACCGTAGATCTTCCTCTCCTCAAATCTGAATCGTCCACCACGTCGTCGTGCAGTAGCATGGCCGTGTGGAGGAACTCGATGACGGCCGCCAGTGTCAGGTGCAGCTTATCCCCGTAGTTGCAGCTCTTGGCGCTCAGAAGTACCAGTAGGGGTCGCAGCCTCTTGCCGCCCGCCTCAATCAGGTAATTTGCAATCTCTTCCACCATGGGGATATGGGATGACAGCCGATCGATAATCAGTTGATTTACAGCACGGAAATCGTCCTCAACTACGGCGTAAAAGGGATACTTCTTCACGGACATGGGGGCTCCTCGGGCTTTGAATCCTAGGTGCGAAGCAGAGCAGTGTCAAGCAGAGGGGCCCAACTCTCGGCCACGGGTCAAGTGATCTCGGTGAGACCTGTAATCGGCCAGAGAGATTGGTGCTGTCCGGCATACTTAGGGGCAGATACCAGGCTCGGCTGAAGTGAAATGGACATCCCTGGCAGATTCGTTGCGGGCCTAATCCAGCTTGCTTGCATGGTATTGATCTCGTAGAATGTCGCACCCTGAATTATGCCTGTGGCTGGTGTAAAGGCTAGCTGTAATGGTTACAAGCACCTGTTGAGAGAGACTATGTACGCTGTGATTGAAAGTGGTGGGAAGCAACACCGGGTTATCCCAGGGGAGTTGTTGAAGCTGGAGAAACTGGATCTACCCGAAGGGAAATCATTTGATTTCGACAAGGTGATGTTGATTGGGGATGGTGAGGATGTCCACATAGGTACGCCTTACCTGGAGGCTGGCAAAGTGACCGCCGAAGTGATCAGTCATGGCAGAGCCAAGAAGATAAGCATCATCAAGTTTACCCGAAGAAAACAGTACCGCAGGCAGGCGGGTCACCGGCAAGGGTACACCGAGGTCAAGATTATCGACATTTCAGGGAGCAAGTGACATGGCTCATAAAAAGGCTGGTGGCAGCACCCGAAACGGTCGTGATTCCGTTTCCAAAAGACTGGGTGTGAAGATGTATGGCGGCCAACCCGTTAGCGCTGGGAATATCATCGTTCGCCAAAGAGGCACCAAGTTCCATCCGGGTGTCAACGTCGGCTGCGGCCGTGATCATACTCTGTTTGCTAAAGCGGATGGGTTGGTTGAATTCACGGTCAAGGGTCCACACAACAGAAAATACGTCAATGTGGTGATACCAGCTTGATATCAAGTTAGATGTAGAAAGCCCTGTTGCCCCACAGGGTTTTTTTTTGAGTTGATCTCCAGCGGGACCATGGCTTAAATCTTCAGACATGGTATGTTCTTGCAGAATCCAGATAGCGATTGACAGCAATGAAGTTCATCGACGAGTCCAGCATCCGTGTTGAAGCCGGGAAGGGGGGAGATGGTTGTCTCAGCTTCAGGCGTGAAAAATACGTGGAAAGAGGCGGACCGGATGGTGGCGATGGCGGGGACGGTGGCAGCATATACCTGGTCGGTGACAAGGCCCTAAACACCTTGGTGGATTACCGTTTCAAACCGCTCTACCGTGCAGCCGCAGGGGAGAGCGGCAAGGGAACAAACCGGACCGGAAAAAAGGGTGAGGACCTACACCTCAAAGTCCCCGTGGGAACCAGTATCTACGACGAGGGCTCGGATGAATATCTGGGAGATATCGAGGAAATAGGTACTCGCTTGTTGATTGCCGAAGGCGGGCTACATGGCCTTGGTAACAGCCGATTCAAATCAAGCACCAATCGTGCGCCCAGAAAGACAACACCCGGGCAGGAAGGCGAACAGCGCCGGCTGCGCTTGGAGCTGAAACTGATTGCGGATGTGGGCTTGTTAGGTCTGCCAAATGCAGGCAAATCAACATTGATCCGATCAGTTTCCGCTGCCAGACCCAAGGTGGCGGATTATCCTTTCACCACCATGATTCCCAACCTTGGGGTGGTCAGTATCGGACAGGACCAGAGCTTTGTCATCGCCGATATACCGGGATTGATTGAAGGTGCAGCCGAGGGTGCCGGTCTCGGCGTTCAATTTCTCAAACATCTGTCTCGCACTAGACTACTGTTGCACCTGGTGGACATCGCCCCCTTCGATGGCAGTGATCCGGTCCAGTCCATCGGGACCATAACGAACGAACTGAAAAAATACAGTGCCAAGTTGGCTGAGAGGGAGAGATGGCTCGTCTTCACCAAAGTGGATCTGTTAGAGGAAGTTGAAGCGGAAAAGACAATCGCCGCGATTGTCGCTGCACTGCAGTGGCAGGGCCCCTACTTCAAACTATCCGCCATCAGAAACGAGGGAACGAGAGAGTTGTGTGGAGCCGTAATGACCGACCTTCAAGGTCACCGATCCCTGGAGGCCGAGAGCGGGGATGCAGCCATGGCAGAGTCGCGGACGCGCGAAGAGATCCGAGAGCAAGTGCACAGTCGCTCCAGCGAATTCAGGAATCAGCGCAAGAGCAAACCAGATGCCTCTGATGAGCAGGTCGATGTTCACTACATTCAATAGTGGTAACGACTCGGCTGGAACGGCGCATGAATGAGTCCCGGGCAAAGTTGCCCCGGGCCAGGCGCTGGGTGATCAAGATCGGCAGCTCGCTATTGACCGCAGATGGCGTGGGTTTGGATCAGGCGGCCATCGCTGTCTGGGTGGATCAGATCGCAATGCTGCGTAAGCAGGACCTGGAGGTCGTGCTGGTTTCATCCGGCGCGGTGGTCGAAGGGATGACCCGGTTAGGCATAGAGAAAAGACCACACTCACTGCACACGTTGCAGGCAGCTGCAGCGGTAGGGCAGATGGGTCTGATTCAAATCTATGAGTCGAACTTTCAACGTCACAATCTGCATACTGCGCAGATTCTGTTGACTCATGATGATATGACCGATCGCGAACGTTATATCAATGCACGCAGCACGCTTCAAACACTGCTCAAGATGGACGTCGTCCCGGTTGTCAACGAAAACGATACGGTGGTAACGGATGAGATTAGGTTCGGTGACAACGATGCCCTGGCCGCACTGGTCACCAACCTGATCGAAGCTGATGTGTTGCTGTTGCTGACGGATCAGGATGGATTGTATGACCGAGATCCGAGAAGCAGTGATGCAGCCAACTTGATTCCCGAAGCGATGGCCAGCGACGGCAAGCTTGACGAGATGGCTGGTGGCAGCAGCCAATTGGGAAGAGGCGGCATGAAATCAAAGATCAAGGCTGCCCGCATGGCGGCTCGTAGCGGTGCCTCCACTGTCATTGCAGCAGGCCGAACGGAGGATGTAATCCTGCGACTCGTACAAGGGGAACAGCTCGGTAGCCTGCTTAAAGCAGATAGGGAGGTGCTCGTTTCCAGAAAGCAATGGTTGGCTGGACTGCAGGCAAAAGGCAGGGTCGTGCTGGATCCAGGCGCCGTGAATGTGCTTAGACACGCGGGCCGAAGTCTGTTGCCGGTCGGAGTGAAGTCGGTCTCCGGAAACTTTACTCGAGGGGAAGTTGTCACGTGTGTAAGTGAAGCCGGCTTGGAGATTGCGAGAGGATTGTGTAACTACAATGCAGAGGAAGCCAGATGCATTATCGGCCACGGCAGTGACAGGATAGAGTCTCTGTTAGGGTATATGGGAGATGAAGAGCTGATCCACCGGGACAATCTGGTACTGCTTTAACAGTTTAACGACGATGCAGCTGATCAGCTGCTTCTCAGGGCATTTATCTTGGCGTTCAATCTGGCCTTGTGACGGGCGGTCTTATTCTTGTGGACGATGCCCTTAGCGGTCAATTTGTCCATGACAGGAGTGGAATCTTTATAGACAGCGCGTGCGGCATCATAATCGGAGCCGTCAATCGCGGCGATTATCCTTTTTAACGCCGTTCTGTAGGTGGAGCGTTGGCTGGCGTTATGCCTTCTTCTAACTTCAGATTGATGGGCCCGTTTCTTGGCCTGGAGTGAATTCGCCACGCAAGATATCCTTACATTGGTCCTGGAAAATAAGACGCGGTACTATGCCGCCTCGGTATCGATTTGTCAATTACAATTAAGTCGTCAGGTTTCCGCGCAGCACCTTGGATCTGGTAATGTGGAAGATAATTTCTCTGCAGTAAGAAAACGTCCGTAACTGAACATGGCAACTACAGAACGGCCCCAGATAGACAACGGCAAGGGCTTGCTGGTGTCCAGTGGCATCGTCTCTTCGATGACGCTGGTGTCCCGTGTGTTAGGCTTGATCAGGGACATGCTAATTGCCTACCTGTTCGGAGCAGGCCCCGCAGCGGAAGCATTTGTGGTGGCGTTCCGCATTCCCAATCTGTTCAGGCGACTGTTTGCCGAAGGGGCTTTTTCGCAGGCGTTTGTTCCCGTTCTGTCCGAGTACAAGACGCTCAAGAGTCACGCAGAGGTGCGTGGTCTGGTCGATCGGGTAGCCGGTAATCTCGGTGTGATCCTGTTGGTTGTCACGGTGCTTGCCGTTGCCGGCTCACCTGTCGTTGCGGCTATCTTTGCACCCGGGTTCATCTTCAAAGAGCAGTGGGATGAATTCCGACTGACTCACGAGATGTTGCGGATCACATTTCCCTATCTGATGCTGATTTCCCTGACAGCTCTGAGCGGCGCCATATTGAACAGCTACCAACGGTTTGCGGTACCTGCTTTTACACCGGTGTTCCTCAATCTCTCCCTGATTCTGTGTGCCCTTTACCTGCGCCCCTATCTGCAGGAACCGATATTCGCGTTGGCTTGGGCGGTTCTTATTGCCGGGGTCTTACAGCTCTCTTTTCAGTTGCCGTTCCTGGCTAGAATACAGCTCCTGCCAAGACCGAAGGTGGATCGGCATCACGACGGTGTCAAAAAGATCTTAGCCTTGATGTTGCCGGCCCTCTTTGCGGTATCGGTGGGGCAGATCAGCCTCTTGCTGGACACGATGCTGGCGTCATTCCTGGAAACCGGCAGCATACCCTGGCTGTATTATTCGGACCGATTGCTCGAGTTGCCTCTGGCTCTCTTCGGCATAGCGATCGCGACCGTGATTCTTCCCAACCTTTCTGCCAGTCACGTCACCAAATCCAGCGACGAATTTGCCCGGACCCTGGATTGGGCCATACGTATGGTCTGTCTGGTGGGCATACCGGCAACGGCAGCTTTGATCTATCTGGCGGAACCCATGATCATCACGATTTTTTACGGCGGTGATTTCGCCGAGAGGGATGTATGGATGGCTAGCATCAGCCTCAAAGCTTACGCCACAGGGTTGTTGGGTTGGATGCTCGTCAAAGTGCTGGCTCCGGGATATTTCGCCAGACAGGACACCAAGACGCCCATGAAAATCGCTGTGGTGGCGCTGGTGGCGAACATGGTATTTAACCTGATTCTGGTCTATCCGCTGGCACATACCGGTCTAGCGCTGGCGACCTCGATTTCGGCCTTTATCAACGCTGGTCTGCTGTTTGCCGGTCTGTATCGTCTCAAGGTCTATCAGCGTTCCCGCGGCTGGCTGCTGTTTGGCTTGCGGATCCTGTTGGCGAATTTGGTCATGCTGGGTCTACTGGCTTGGTTGAATGAGAGCGTCGAAGCCTGGCTGGCATGGGATTTCTGGATAAGAATGGGCTATCTGCTTATGATGTGTGCTGCGGGGGCCGGAACGTATCTGCTGGTCTTGCTGCTGACTGGATTTCGCATTCAGGATATTAGACGGTAGCCTTCAGTAGCGCGGCCGCTACGGTAATCAGCCTGGCAATGGGCTCATGCCCCAAGATCGAAATTGTCAGTTACGGAAGGAAGACATAAGTAGCCAATCGAAGTTGCTAAGCTGATGGAAGTTATAAAAGGCATACACAATCTAAGACCACAGCATCGTGATTGTATTATTACAATCGGCAACTTCGATGGTGTCCACAAGGGCCATCAGGTCATCATCAAGCACATCAAAGAAAAGGCCCGTGAACTCAATCTACCTGCTTTGTTGATCTGTTTTGAGCCGCAACCTGAAGAATACTTTGATCCTCTGAGCGCCCCGGCCCGTTTGACGCGGTTGCGGGAGAAACTGGTGTTGCTGGACGAATATGGCCTCGATCGGGTGCTGTGTCTCAAATTCAACGACCGCACCCGCAATATGTCCGCGCGGGATTTTGTGAATGTCCTGGTGGACGATCTGGGCGTCAAATATCTTGTCGTGGGAGATGATTGGAAATTCGGATACGACAGGACCGGTGACTTCAGCATGCTGCAACAGGCTGGTGTGGCGCATGGCTTCTCGGTAACCAAACGAAATACGCTGACATACGATGATCTCCGTGTCAGCAGCACCCGCATCAGGGAGTGTCTTGCCGAGGGTAATTTTGATCTTGCCGAACAGTTGTTGGGCCACCCCTATTCGATCATGGGTAAGGTGGTCTACGGCAGGCAGTTGGGCAAACAACTGGGAACGCCCACTGCGAACATTCAATTGCATCGTTACCGGGCACCGATCGACGGTGTTTATGCCGTCGAGGTGGACGGTCTCGACAAGCTCTACTTTGGCGTTGCCAACTGCGGATTCAGACCGACCGTGGATAGCGACACCCCAAAGCCGATACTGGAAGTACATCTCTTCGACTTTTCCTGTGATATCTACGGCAAGGGCGTCAAGGTCGTTTTCCGCCACAAGATTCGATCCGAAAAGAAATTCGAGAATCTGGAAGAACTCAAGTCGGCGATCAAGCGTGATATCGACCGGGCACGGGAAATCTTCAGCTCTGCTGGTCGATGATCTCCAGCATACGGCGATGCCCCGCCAGATCTGGTGCATCAAGATAATAGACTCACTAAGGGGAACGGCAGAATGTTGCACTGGTTGTGGTTGAGCACGCTGATTGTCTTCTTGGATCAGGTCACCAAATATCGCATATCAGAGATTCTGGCTGTCTGTGAACCGGGTAACTGTGCATCTATCGTACTGCTGCCGGTATTCGAATTTACGCGGTTGCATAACACAGGTGCTGCATTCAGCTTTTTGGATGATGCGGGCGGTTGGCAGCGGTGGATGTTTGCAGCTATATCTACCGGGGTCAGCACCGTGCTGATCGTGTGGTTGTATCGACTGACCGTCCAGGAACGGTGGCTGGCGATTGCATTGTCGGTGGTGCTGGGCGGGGCCATCGGCAATCTGATCGATCGGGTAACGCTGGGGTACGTTGTCGACTTTATTCTAGTGCATTATGGGAACTACTATTTTCCGGCATTCAATCTGGCGGATTCAGCGATCACGATCGGTGCCGGTATCATGATTCTGGATATGCTGTTCAGCAAGCCGAGTCAGGCGACGGAGAATATCCAGTGAGTCGGGGTTCGGTAGCAACCGGGGCTGTCGACGTTTATATGATCCACCGGAATCGGATCTAGATGCAGATCAAATTGGCTAATCCAAGAGGTTTTTGCGCAGGCGTCGAACGAGCCATCGAAATCGTCAAGCGCGCCTTGATTAGGTATGGATCCCCTGTCTATGTCAGGCATGAGGTGGTTCACAACCGCACGGTGGTTGCGGAACTGCATCAACTGGGAGCCGTTTTTGTGGATGATCTGGATGAGGTCCCCGAGTCCTCCCTGGTGATTTTCAGTGCCCACGGCGTGTCCAAGCAGGTGCGGCGCCAGGCAGAGAAGAGAAATCTGAAGGTATTCGACGCGACGTGCCCACTCGTCACCAAAGTGCATGCAGAGGTTATCAGGATCGCCGAGGAGGGCCGTGAGTGCGTTCTGATCGGGCATGCGGGCCACCCGGAGGTGGAAGGGACCATGGGACAGTTCGACACGCAGCAGGGAGGCACTATTCATCTGGTCGAGGATGAGCAGGATGCACGTAAGTTGACGCGTCTCGATCCGGCCGGTCTCTCCTATGTCACCCAGACAACGCTCTCCATGCAGGATACCAGACAGGTTATCGATACCTTGAGGGAGCGATTCCCCAATATCACTGGCCCCGCAAGAGACGATATCTGTTACGCCACTCAGAACAGACAGGACGCAGTCGTGGAACTGGCGTCCCAGTGTGACTTGCTGCTTGTTGTGGGATCTCACAACAGCTCAAATTCCAATCGTCTTAAGGAGTTGGCGGAACGGTGCGGGGTGGAGGCGCATCTTATTGATTCTGAAGAAGATATCGATCCGTCCTGGTTGCGTGCGGCCGGGTCGGTAGGAGTGACAGCGGGCGCATCTGCGCCAGAGTCCGTGGTGCGCAAAGTGGTGCGGCGGCTCGAGACGTTGGGGGCTGCATCGACACAAGAGCTAACCGGAATAGAGGAGGAGCTCATCTTCTCGTTGCCCAAGGACCTTCGCTAGCACTGGATCCAGCGGGCCTGTCGCCCACTCTCAGCCGGCGGTCCTCCCGCTCAGGTGCTCTTATCGACCACTGGTCCTGATGGTTGCTGCCATGGAGTTGTTGATCTCCTTGTGCTGTCGCATAATGAATGGAACATTCGCTTGTGGAGCTTTGGGAATGATGAAAAAGCGTGAAACTCGAGGTTACTCACTGGTTGAACTGATGGTCGTCGTCGCCATCATTGGTATTATTTCAGCCATCGCCTATCCAAGTTATCAGTCCTACATGTCCGACACCTATCGGGGACAGGCTATTGCCGATTTGGAAGTGTGTTCGATGGCGCTGGAAAGATACTACAGCGATGATTTTACCTACGTAGGGGCGGTCATCGATGACAGTGCCGGTTCCCTCTGCCCGAACACGTCACCGTCCAGTGGCAATACACAGTACGATCTGACCCTGGTGGCTGCGACCGCCAGCGATTTCACCATACAGGCAAGACCGGTGGGAGCCGCTGGCTGTGGCGGCGAGTGTATTCAGCTACAGGCGGACCACACCATCACCGAGCTTTGACCAGCCCGTTCAGTCACTTAGCGACCTTGGCGACATAGCGAGGTTAATATGACGGCTGGATCGGCGATCGAAGAATCCTCTCTCCCTGAACATCTTGCTGTACCCAATTTCTACACGCACAAGCTGATTGCTTGATTATTCAGCTTCCTACAGTGTTCTATCCTATTGATTTTTGTGGAAAAATACGGAACATTGCCACTCGTCCGGGTATTGTTGACTTTTATCGAGTTTCGTAAAAAGCGTCCGGACAGTCGTATACAATTCAGTCCGTCGAGCCCTGTCCTGGGATTCGACAATGAGAAGAAGCAGCTAATGGTTAATAAAATTCGCGGTTGGACGTTACTCGAAGTGATGGTGGTTCTCGCCATCACGGGGATCACCTTGAGTCTGGCGGTCCCCAGTTTTCAGGGCATGATCGCCCGCAATCGCCTGACGACCAACGTCAACGACTTTTTGGTGGCCGTCAATATGGCTAGAAGCGAGGCGGGCAAAATAGGCGCCACCGTCAGTGTTCAGGCAACCGCTGGAGCTGATGGTGCTAATGAATTCGGTCCCGGTTGGTGTGTGGTCGTGGGGGATCCGGGCGACTGCGATGGTGTTGTGATCAGGAAGTTTGGCGCCTTGATTGACGGTTCCACCATGAACAGCATAGACGGGGAAGATGTCGTCGCGCTGCAGTTTGATGGTCTCGGTGCTTTGGCAAATGCCAACAACGGAACGCGCAGCTTTGATTTTTGTGTCGACGGGCAACCGGGAAGACGGGTTTTCATCACTCCCATTGGCAGAGCCAAATCACATAAGCCGGATGATCCGGACGTAAACAAGCAACCAGAATGTTAGCTAGGGACGATGATCAGAATGACAAGATCAAGAACTCGAAGCAGCGGTGTGACCATCATGGAGATCCTGTTTTCCGTTTTGATGCTCGCGGTCGGCGTGTTGGGAGTGTCAACGTTGCAGGCGATCAGCCTGCAACAGAACCGAAGTGCACTGTTTAGAGCGGATGCACTGCAGCTGGGAAGTGACATACTGGATAGAATTCGGGCGAATCCATTGTCCCCCTATGCGCCCGTTTTACTGACCGCTCCTCCGAACGCATCGAAGAACTGCATCAATGTAACCTGCAATCGACCCGAGATGGCGGCGTTCGACATCGCCCAGTGGAAGTGTTCGCTGAATTCCAACGATAGCGAAGGCGTTCCCTACTCCATATGTACATCATATGGCATCCAGGGAGCTATACCGGAGGGAGCCGGTTCGATCACGCTAGTCAATAATGTCTATTCCATCGTCGTGCAGTGGGTGGATGACCGGCAGGGCACCGTTGCCTCGGTGACGCTCAGAACACAGGTGAATTGAGTATGAACAGTCGTCCACGACCAGAGGGCTATACAGGATTGAAAAAAATGAACATATTCACTCGCAAACAGCTCGGCGTGTCACTGATCGAACTGATGATCGCATTGGCGTTGGGTTCAGTGGTCACCACCGGCATCATTTCCCTGTTTGTGTCGAATTCCAAAACCTACAATCTGCTGACCGGACAGTCCAGAATGCAGGAGTCTGCCAGGTTTGCCCTGGAGTTTATCGGTCGATCAGTACGAATCGCAGGTTACCGAGGCTGCTTCTCCTCGAGTAACGTTTACACCCTCATGAATCCGCCGCCCCCGGATCCTTTGATTCCCTACGAGTTCGATTTGCGCAATGGCGTTGAAGCATTTGAAGCGACTGGAGTCGATGTCTGGTCGCCGGTCCTGACGCCCCTGCCAACCACGATAGGTGTTATTGATACGAATGTATGGACCACCACCGATGGCACCGGCGCTGGCAACGGTATCGACACCAGCGAGATCACATCCGGGACGGACGTACTCACGCTTAGGGGTCTCTCTCAGGTGGATGCCAGAGTAGCGGTCAACATGCCGACTTCCGGTGAACCTGTGGTGGTACAGATGCCGGCTGGGGGATTGGAGTATGCCGACGACTATCTGGTCATGATTCACGACTGTGCACAAGGTACCATCTTTAGAATCAGCGGGGCGCCGCAACTGAATACCCCGGCGGCCGGCCAGGCAACGATTGGGCACGGGATGGCTGACGCGGACCGTGGTCAGAACACGCTCCCCAACCTGGCTCAGGGAGGTACTTACTCAACCGATGCCAGCGTGACGGCAATACTGACCCACATTTTCTTCATCGCGCCGGGAGCGGGCCTCAACAACCTCGGCAGCACGCCGCTCTCGCTGTGGCGTAAGAGCGGCCTTCAGGCGCCGGTTGAACTGGTCGAAGGCGTGGAAAATCTGCAGATACTGTTCGGTGTGGACACCGACAGTGACGGGGTGCCCAATCAGTATCGCACCGCCAATATGGTCGCTGCTGACTTTACCCAGGTAGTCACGGTACGGGTCAGTGTGACCGTTAACAGTGTAGATAACGTGGAATCTACCAGTCTACCCACCCATGGATGTGTCGTGCAGGATTGTATCGAAGGTGAGGCCTACGATGGACTGCTGCGACGAACCTTCACTCAGACCATCATGCTGAGAAACAGTGCATAAGCAGGAGACGGAGATGGCCATGAATCATATAAAGATCGATCGACAATCAGGCGTAGTATTGGTTTTCTGTCTGAGAGGTGGTTCGGTATTCCTGGACACGAATTTATCCAAGATAA
>CETX01317252.1_pt1 | contig 25728 bp, 21 predicted proteins | sample 356501 | NCBI WGS metagenome assembly CETX01 (sample SAMEA2623390, study PRJEB7988) | marine metagenome | biome: marine biome (ENVO:00000447); feature: mesopelagic zone (ENVO:00000213); material: "saline water (ENVO:00002010), including plankton (ENVO:xxxxxxxx)" | depth 450 m | reverse complement strand
CCCCGAGCAGGCACAATCGGAGATAAACAGTTCGAGTACGACCAGACGCCTACCTGTACCCGAATGGAATATCCTGCTTATCAAGGTCTGAATACCGATCTCTCAGAAGATCCTGTCTGGTTGTCAGGTTAATCCACCGCCCATCTATCATCAGCCTCGTGGGCGCACTCATCACCTCAAGCGGGTCACCATCCCAGATGACAATATCAGCAACCTGACCGGCTTCAAGTGAGCCATAATTTTCCAGTCCCCAGATAGCAGCGGGATTCACAGTGATCGCTTTCATTGCTTGATGCCAGGTCAGGCCGTACGCGACGGCAACCCCCGCTGCCTGAGTCAGCGACCTGGTATCACTGTAGAGGTCCTGGGTCATGAAGGCGACCTTTACACCTGCCCCCACCAGAAGAGCAGCGTTGTCGAGACGAGCACCCAGGCGATCAAACCTGGAAGGCAGGTTGTCTATCACATTAAGCACAACCGGAATCTCCCTTTCGGCTAGGAGTTCCTTCACCTTCCAGGCTTCCCTGCCCCCCGCTATCACCAACCGTATATTGAAGACGTTTAGCTCTGCAATCACTGTTTCAATATCCGCAGCGCGATCCAGATGGATAACCAGCGTCATGTCACGATTCAGAACCTGGAGCAATGTTTTGAGATCATTCTCTGACTGACGAAATTCTCGTGTTTTACCACTCTGATACGCCCGTTTATTTTTGCCGAAACGTTCTGCCTCCTTGAGAGAATTGACAGCCTGAGTCAAAGCCGATGCCTGTGACCCTCCCGCCAGCTTTCTGTCCACTTCTCTCAAATACAGGTGCACAGCGTTGCCATCATTTGTACTGAAAGGTGCATTGCCCCCAAGCTGGACCAGGGCACTCTGCCCCGCAAGTATTTCAGATCCTGTCACTGGCAAGACCATGGCCCGGGTGATACCCTCTTTTCGTACCATGGGCACAAAACTTGAGTAGCGGTTCAGGGCCAGGGCTGGAGAAAATCCCGCGCCAAGGGGCTGCCCCTTAACACGATTGTCGGTGCTGCCAACATATTTTTCTACTTCCGCAAGACCAAGTTGAGTACCAGAATCAAAAAGACCCGGCGTTACATAGGCGCCACCGGCATCAATTACCTCATCCATTGATTCAGGATTTATTTCCTGCGCCACTTCCACTATGCGGCCATCAACAATGTGGATATCGCCATTTTCAATTACACCCTGCATACCCATGGTGACGAGCCGGCCATTTTTGATGAGATAACTGTCAGCAAAGAGCGCCTGGGAGAAGAGCAGAACACTAAGGATAAATAGTCTCATGATCATAGCCCCCTGACCCGATGGCCCAGTTCGAAATCAGAGACCGGTTTGAGGTCCTTTTCGAGGTCATAGACAAGGGATCCATCAATATAGACTTTTTCCACCCGCGAATAGACACTAAACGGACTACCATTCCAGACCACAACGTCGGCCATCTTGCCTTCGGCAAGTGAACCTGTTCTCTCATCTATACCAAGCGCCCTGGCCGGATTAAGAGTAATCCAGGCGAAGGCTTCTGCCTCCGAAATATTCAGCCCCATTCGTCTGCCTGCAGCCAGAGATTTTGCCGCTTCCTGGTTAAGCCTTTGGATACCGGTGGCGGAATCCGAATGTACTATCGCACAGGCGCTAGCCTTGTGAACCAGTGACACATTTTCCTTAACCGCATCGAACGACTCGAGCTTGAATCGACCCCAATCGGCCCACATGGCTGCACAGATGTTATTCGCAGCAAGCAGGTCCGCGACCTTATATGCCTCAACGGCATGATGAAAGGCCGTGATCCTGTAGCCAAACTCTTTACTCAAATCAATCATCTGTGCCATCTCATCCGCACGGTAGCAGTGGTTGTGCACCAGAATCCTGCCCTCCAGAACCTCCACCAGGGTTTCCATGCTGAGGTCTCTTTTAGGCGGTGAGGGCTTTTTCTTCTCCTTATCCTCTTTAGTGGCGGATTCGAACTGTGCCAGATCTTCCCGATAGTTCTGCCATTTTGCCTGGTATTCCAGCGCGTTGATCCAGGCTTGCCGATAGCCGGCGAAATTCCCCATCCTGGTCTTGGGGCCTCCTTTTTCACCATAGACAAGTTTTGGATTTTCGCCGCACGCCATTTTCAGGCCATGATGCGCACCAGGGAACTTCATCCCCTGCACTGTCCTGGAGGAAACATTCTTGACAACGACACTTCGGCCGCCAAACAGGTTTGCCGAGCCCGGCAGTATCTGCAGAGTTGTTACGCCGCCGGCTAGTGCCAGCGGAAATTGTGGATCCTGCGGCCACACACTGTGCTCTGCCCAGACCTCTGCAGTCACAGGCGCGGTAGCCTCGTTGCCATCCAAATGTGGTCTATACCTTGGTGAGGGGTAGTCACCAAGATGACTGTGCACATCTATAATCCCAGGTGTTACCCATTTACCACTGGCATCCAGCGCCGTATCAAGATTATCCAGAGTCGCTGGCATACCCGAACCGACTGCCTCGATTGTTCCGCCCGCCATTTTTATATAGCCAGCTTCAATTACTCCACCATCGCCAGTGAACAGCGTGGCACTATGTATCAGTGTGTCCGGAGCCTGGCGAGCCTTATAAGTAGACTGGTACCTACCCTCTTCCGCGGTGGCATGCGTCACCAAAAACAGCAGTACCAGATGCAAAGAAACTTTTAGACGGCTTACTTGGTTACCCATAAGATCTTCCTGATCGCTGTTTCCTGGAACCCAAAGATAGCATAAACACCTGTTATTCAATCTCATACCCCATTTTGATATAGGGACGGTGGCTGTACAATCTGCATCCAGATTCACATAATGAAGCCCTCGCCTTCCTTTGCCTTTGAGGCGAGCGCCGTTTACCGCCTCCCTCTAGCAGCAGGCCTGAGCAAACAAGGACCCTTTGTGACCATTAAGAACCATGACAGACTTACCAGCGTCGAAGTAATTCAGGATAACTTTGAAAAGCGCGGCTATATCTGCAATCCGCAGATTGCCACGGCCGTGTTCCTGGCTTATCACCTGGAAAAACCCATTCTCATAGAGGGACCGCCCGGTGTTGGCAAGACTGAACTGGCCAAAACTGCAGCAGAAATGCTTGAGTTGCCATGTATTCGTTTACAGTGTTACGAAGGACTGGATGAATCAAAAGCCATCTACGAATGGAAGTACGGCAAGCAACTCCTCTACACCCAGGTACTCAAGGAGACCCTGAGTGAAATCCTCGAAGGTGCCAAAGGACTGACGGACTCCGTTGCCAAACTGCACGAATTCGGCGATGTCTTTTTCTCGGAAGATTTTCTCGAGCCGCGACCTTTACTCAAAGCCCTAAAAGCTGAAGATAGCTGCGTACTGCTCATAGATGAAGTCGATAAGTCCGATCATGAATTCGAGTCCTTGCTGCTGGAACTGTTATCCGACTACCAGTTGTCCATCCCGGAAATAGGCACTATCGTTGCCAATCCCGACCGTAAACCCCTGGTATTTCTTACCAGCAACAACACCCGTGAGATCAGCGATGCTCTGAAACGTCGCTGCCTGCACCTGTATATTCCATTCCCGGACGCCACCCTGGAGAGTCGCATCGTCCATGCACGGGTACCTGATGTGCCCGAAAAACTGCGTACCCAGCTTGTCACCTTCATCCAGGAACTGCGGGAAATGGATCTTAAGAAGGTTCCAGCCATCAGTGAGACCATTGATTGGGCGCGAACACTGATCCTGCTGCATACGGAATCCCTCGATAGCGAACTGGTCAGGCAGACGCTGAATGTCATACTGAAATTTCAGGAAGATATTGAGACGGTGGAAGCAGAAATACAGAATGTGACCAATAAGGCGCTGAAACAGTGACTCAGATTGCGAATGCCATCCAACCGCCGAGTTGCTGATGGATAGAACCCTGGTTGATTTTGTCAAGGTACTGCGTACCGCAGAGATCAAAGTCTCACCGGCCGAAACACTGGATGCCATGCAGACCCTTAATATCGTGGGCTACGAGGATCGTCAGTTTCTCAAGAATTCACTCTCCATCGTGCTCTCCAAAACCCCCGAAGAAAAGGAAGCATTCGATTCATGCTTTGACCGCTACTTTTCATTCAACAAGTTCAAACCCGAGGAAAGTGAGCAAGAGTCCTCGGACGATCAGTTCGATGATGGGGAGTTTGACCAGGATGCCAAAGGTGAAGCTCAACCCGGTGGCAAGGGCAGTGGTCAGGCTTCTGGTCAAGGTGGTGGGGAAGAAGCTAGCGAAGAGGATCAATCGCTTCAGCCTACATCAGAACTTGGCAAGCTGCTGCTCTCCGGTGACAGAACCGAACTCAGTATTGCCATGGCTGAGGCAGGCAGGCAAGCAGAAGTTAATCAGATCGTTGTTTTTACCCAGAAGGGTCTCTACACGCGCAAGATCATGGATGCCATGGGTCTGAAGGAATTGCAGGACGAGATTTCTGAATTACAATCCGAGGGTGGTCGGGAACGTCAAAACCTGGCAGATAAGTTGAAAAAAGCTCGCGACAGACTGCGCGAGCAGGTTAGAGACTATGTGGAAAAACAGTTTTTTCTGCACGCGGATGAGTCAGGCAAGCAACTCCGCGAAGAACTGCTAAAAAAGGTAAAACTCTCCAACCTTGAAAAACGCAATTTCAAGGACGTCCAGGAGGTTGTCTTCAAAATGGCCAAGAAGCTCATCTCCATTCACTCCAAGCGACGCAAAACATACAAGCGCGGACAACTGGATGTACGCAAGACACTTCGCCATAACATGCAGTACGACGGCATGTTTTTTGATATCAAGTGGAAGGCTTCCAAGGTAGATCGTCCCAAAGTTATGTGTATTTGCGACGTCAGCGGGTCAGTAAGTAATTACTCACGTTTCTTGTTAATGTTTCTCTACAGCCTGGCGGAGATCCTGCCCAAGGTGCGCTCATTTGCCTTTTCATCAGACCTGGGTGAGGTCACTCGCCTGTTCGACAACAGCAACCTCGAGGATGCAATGGCGAAGACCATGCGCGACTATGGTAACGGTTCTACCGACTATGGGCAGATGCTGATGGATTTCAAGCACCAGTGCATGGACGATGTGAACAACAGGACTACCATTATTATCCTTGGCGACTCCCGCAATAACTACGGTGATGCCAAATCAGAAATCCTCAGGGAAATGTATGACAAGAGCAAACGGGTTATCTGGCTGAACCCTGAGCCAAAAATGAGCTGGTCCGTGGGAGACGCAGAAATGAAGAAGTATGCCCCCTGTTGTCACCAGGTAGAAGTGTGTAATTCCCTGACCCACCTCGAGAGGGTCGTTTCAAACCTGCTCCGATATGCCTACTAAAATCCCATGTGAGTAGATAGCTGGCAGCACAGAGGGTTTCCGTGCGCCCAATATCAGTGAGTTGTTCCTGGGTCAACAGAATTCGGCTGAATCCTATACGGACCCCTGCCGCAACTATGGCACCTCAGGTACCGACGCCAATACAGTTGCAAATTGCATAGCAGATGGACTGCCACCGGATTTCAACTTGGCTACGTTTCAGGCATCGACATTGCAGGGCGGTAACCCGAACCTAGAGCCGGAAACTTCCGAATCATTTACGTTCGGCGTTGTTTTCACACCTAGGTTCGCTGAAAACCTGACGGTATCCCTGGATTACTACGATATCGAAATTGAGAATGCCATTTCTACCGCACCGACTTCAGAGGTGATCTCTGGCTGCTATTCTAGTCCGAATTTCTCTGATCCGTTATGTGCCTTGTTCATTGGGCCTGATGCTCCTGTCATCGAGGAAACACCCTCGCCTTTGGCACCGACGCGTCGAAACTCCAACCAGCAGATATCGGGTATCCTTCAAACCCAGGCTAACCTGGCGTCGTATGAAACCCGTGGCATCGATTTCCAGGTTGACTATGGTTTTGATAGCAGCTTCGGCCTTATCGACCTGCGCGTAACAGGAACCTACCTGAGCGACTATGATTACCTGCCATTTACCGGCGGAGAAGTGATAGAACTAGCTGGTATGTTCGGTGGAGACCCGGCATGGGGTAGTCCAGTTGCATTCGCAGAATGGCAGGTGAACTCCAGTGCAACTCTGACTCGCGATAACTGGGGAGCATTCATATCCGCCAAGTATATGGGAGCAACTGACGACATCGATGCTGCTCCAGCAAATCTGGAAAATACGGCTGATTCCGTCGTCTACTGGGATGTCCAAGCGTACTACCGGTGGAATGATGTCACTTTTACAGGCGGAATTCGTAACCTGACTGATGAGGAACCCCCTTATGTCACCGCCTATGATGACATGAATACGCTCCAACTCAGCTACGATACCCAGGGTCGTTACTACTATGCAAGGGCACAACTCGCTTTCTAAGCTGCCCTTCTGTGGTCTGAAATCAAACCCCCGGATTAAACCCCGGGGGTTTTTTGTGCAACAATGAGTAAAATCGGGAATATGCCACCTCATGAAAAAATTACTCCTGCTGGCAATACTGTTTGCCCATTCCGCTTCGGCGACCGACGGCTCATTGTTCGACTGTCGACAAATCGAAGGTACCGAAGAGCGAGTATCATGTTACGACCGAATAGTTGATTCACAACTCCCGGTTCGCCAATCAAAGAAAGAAGTGGTGGAGAACACTAGAGTGGATGGGAGCACCGGAGAGGACGCTCCTCCTTCTGTACCAGACGCCCTGTCACTTTTTGGCAAGCAGGATGCTGAGGCCAAGCGCATGGTGCAGAAATCTCTGGCTATCAAGGAAATTGACCAGATAAAGGCAACGGTTTCCAGTGTTAAAAGGTCTGCTTATAAAAAACTAACCGTAACACTTGATAACGGTCAGGTGTGGCAACAATTGGACAACGAACCACTACCGCTCAGAACCGGAGATTTGATCACCGTTCGATTGGCCAAACTTGGATCTTATCTGCTTAAAAAACAATCAGGTAGCGGCAGCATTAGGGTAAAACGATTGAACTAGCGGCGAGTTCAATCGGGAGCTAAGGGCCTGCAACTTCCGCTCACAACCCGTAACGAGCCAGAGCAACAAACAGATTCGAAAAGGATAGGCAGTTTCCCTGACGGCTGTGATATGTCTCACTGGCTGTATGGGTCAGGTTCGGGTCATAATCGAAAGCATCGTCATTCGATGTTAAACTACAAGAGTTCAGTGAACTGTGAAGTGCAGATGCATGTTCACTAACCCATGTTCGAAAAACTTGAGGAACATCACTCTGTCCCCAACCTGTGCGTGTGTGACCCCAACCTGCACGTGATACAATCCAGCATCATTCCTAGGTGATTCGGTTCCCTATGAAATTTGTTCTGGCCGTAGTTCTCCTGCTATTGATACAGGCAGCCAACGCTGAGGTGGATGCAACATCAGTAGATTTTAAGTCACAGACTATTACCATTGCGCTCACCCAGGAACCACCACAATTAAATGGCATGAAAGCCACCGATCAGGTCAGTATTACGATCCTGGGACATGTGATGGAGGGCCTGGTTCGCTATGATCGAAGAGGCAATGTCGTTCCTGGCGTGGCCGAACGCTGGGAGATAGACGACAAGAGCGCCACCTTCTGGCTTCGTGAAGATGCCCGCTGGAGTGACGGCTCTCCGGTTACCGCCCACGACTTCGTTTTTGCCTGGCAAACGGGCCTCGCCCCAACAACTGCATCGGAGTATGCCTTTATTCTCTACCCCGTAAAAAACGGGGAAGCCATCAACCGGGGGGAAATGGACCCTTCCCAACTAGGGGTGTTCGCCGAGGATGACAGGACACTCAGAATCGAATTCGCCCGACCGACAGGATACTTCGTTAAACTTACCGCCTTCATTTCATATTTCCCGGTGCGGGAAAAATTCTTCAAACTAAAAGGGGACCGTTTTGCAGCGGACGCTACAGACCTCCTCTATAACGGGCCGTTCAAACTGACGGAATGGACTCACAGTGCATCGCTGAAGATGGTGAAGAACGATAACTACTGGGACAGAGACAAGGTTCATCTAAACGTCATTAATGCAGATTACATTACGGCGGACACCCGCGCCCGACTAAATCTGTTTATCGATGGCAAGATTGTACATACCCGACTCGATGGTGAAACCTACAAGGATGCCTTAACCCAACGGTTCCGGATCCGCCGCTTCTCTACCGGATCTGTGTTCTTCCTTGAATACAATCATCGACCGGAACGGGTGACTCGCAACCGGAATCTGCGTAAGGCAATCCAGCTGGCATTTGATCCAAATGAAATGGTCAACAAGGTCCTGGCAACACCCGGCAACCTGCCCGGGGCCAGCCTTTTCCCCATCTGGCTGAATGGAGTTGAAGACAAGTTTCGACGCGAATACCCGGCACCGGTATCGGATGTTGATGTCAAGAAGGCTAATCAATACCTGGAAACAGCCAAGCGTGAGCTTAATCTTGAGTCGATTCCCCCTCTGGTGATGCTCTCCAGTGACAGTCCAACCGCAGCCAAACAGTCTGAATATATGCAGGGTCTGCTAAAGGCAAAACTCGGTCTTGATATCAAGATCGATATTCAAACGTTCAAGCAAAGACTGGCAAAGATGACCTCCGGGGACTTTGATATGGTCACCGCCGGATGGGGGCCGGATTTTGACGATGTCATGACGTTCGGTGATCTATTCGCTTCATGGAACCTGAATAACCGCGGTCGATACAGCAACCCGGCATACGATTCACAGGTGCGAATCGCTATGGGCAGTTCCATCCCAAAAATCAGAATGGACGCCATGGGTGAACTACAGAAAATTATTCACGATGATTCTGTTGTACTTGCCCAGTACGAGCAAGGCGTCATCTACCTGATGCATCCAAAACTCAAGGGCGTTGTTCGCCGCGTAATCGGTGCGGACCCTGACTACACCTATGCACGAGTTGTGAAATAGTCCCTCAATGCTGGCCTATACCCTAAAGCGGCTTCTCGCAGGTGCTATCACCGTATGGTTTATCGCAACCGCCACATTTATAGCGATGCACCAGGTCCCCGGAGACCCCCTGATGAACGACAAGGCGGTCTCAGCGGAGATTCGCAAGAACCTTGAACAGAAGTATGGTCTTGATAAATCAGCAACGGAACAGTACTTCATATTCATGGGAAATATGCTCCGGGGTGATTTCGGTATCTCATTTACACAGCAGAACCGGCGAGTAAATGACATCATTCGCGATCACTTCCCTGTCTCAGCGACCCTCGGGCTGCTAGCAATTTTCTTTGCGGCCACTGGCGGCGTCCTGTGGGGAGCACTGACGGCAATCTACAGGAACCGTATGCCCGACATTATCATCATGTTCCTGGTGATTCTGGGTATCTCGGTACCAAGTTTTGTATTTGCAGCGCTGGGTCAGCTATTGCTGGTCAACATCAACAGTATGCTGGGACAATCTCTCATCCCGGTGGCCGGATGGGGAACCTTTGCTCACATGCTGATGCCTTCCCTGGTTCTCGGTCTTGGAACCATGGCATTCCTAACCCGCCTGATGCGTTCTTCCATGCTCGAAGTTGTCAATGAGGACTACATTAAGACCGCCCGTGCCAAGGGGCTCTCTCCCGTTCGTATTTTCTTTCGACACCAGTTGCGCAATGCCATCCTCCCGGTAATTACAGTACTCGGACCACAGATCGCTGCTATTACAACCGGTGGTTTCGTTGTAGAGCTGGTATTCGCCATCCCGGGTCTTGGCAGGTATTTTGTACAGGCAGTCCAGCAACTGGACTACACGGTCATCATGGGCACGACGGTCTTCTATGGTGCTTTTCTGGTATTCATGGTGATACTCGTGGACATCATCTATGGCTTTGTTGATCCGAGGGTACGGCTGGAATGACAGACACCACAAGTTTTCAACCGACCCATGAAGATTTTGCCCGCGTTAAAGCCGACCTCTCAATCGAACAGATTTCCCGTCCATCTTTATCCTACTGGCAGGATGCCTGGGTCCGTCTGAAAAAGAACACCCGGGCCACCATTTCCCTCTACATTGTCATAGCACTAGCAGCTTTCACGCTCCTGGGTCCGGTCTTCTGGCAGGTAGATTCATCCTTACAGGATCTAAACCAGATATCACAAGCGCCATCGCTGCCCAAAACGGCCGCCCTTGTTGGCGCCTACAAGCGCTGGGATGGCATCATTCTCGAAGACTTCCCTGTGGAGCCAGAGGCGTATGTTGAATCAGTGACGCCGGTGGCTGAATTGCGAGCCTTCGAGGCCGCGACTACGCAACAGGTGAGACTCATCTGGAATCCGACGGTTGGAGCCGGGGGCTACAATATATACAGGAACCAGCGCGCCCCGGAAGATTTCAATGACCTTGGGCTGCCGCTGGGATCAACCTATGGTGGCAATGAAGTCAGTTATGAAGATCGCCTGAGCCTCGAATCCCGTGACTACTATTACTCGATCGTGCCTACTGATGGCTACGATGAGTATGAGGTCTTCACCGTCACCGAGATCACGCCACGAATGATTATCACCGTTAGTGATGCAAGGGATCGGAACCTGATTTCGGCAGGAGAAGAGGACAACCTGGGCCAGGAAATTCGCCTTGAGTTTCACCCCTTTGGCACCGACTATCTTGGCCGTGACATGCTTGCCCGACTAATGGAAGGTGCCCGGGTTTCACTTTTTATTGGCATCGTAGCACCCTTTATTTACGTCATATTTGGCATTATCTATGGCGGGTTTGCTGGATATTTTGGCGGCAGACTCGACGTATTGCTGATGCGCTTCGCAGATTTTGTCGTCGCGCTGCCGTTCCTGTTGTTTATGATTCTTTTTAAGATTGCGTTCGGCATTGGTCCCGGTGAGAGCGGCATCTTCCCAATGCTGGTTGCCCTCATCCTGCTTCTCTGGCCCGCGACTGCAAGACTGGTACGTGGCCAGGTTCTACAAATCAGGGAGCAGGGATATATTGAAGCAGCAAAGCTACTGGGAGCAAAACCACACTACCTGATCCTCCGGCATATCATCCCCAATACCATGGGCGTCATACTGGTTACTCTGACCTTCGCGGTTCCAGCTGCAATATTCACAGAGGCCTTCCTCTCATTTATCGGCATGGGCGTTGCGCCACCAACGCCGTCGTGGGGATCCATGTGTAATGAAGGTGTAAAGACCATGCTGAGCCACCCCCACGAGCTTATTTTTCCAGCCACCTTCATCAGCGTGACTGTTCTCGCCTTTAACCTGCTTGGTGACGGTTTAACTGAGGCGCTGGATTCAAGAATGCGATCAAGGGAATGATGCAGTGAGCAATCGAATCCTGGAAGTTGAAGACCTCTCCGTAGAGTTCTCAACCTATGGTGGTGACGTCAAAGCCGTACGCGGTGTAAGTTTCGGCGTCACACGAGGCGAGACCCTGGCCATCGTTGGTGAGTCAGGCTGTGGCAAGTCAGTCACCGTGCAGGCAATAATGGGCATTATTCCCATGCCACCGGGGAGAATTACAGGCGGGTCAGCAAAACTTGATGGCAATGAACTGCTCGGGTTGTCCGCGAAGGAAGCCAATCAATTTCGCGGCATTCAAATCGGTATGATCTTTCAGGATCCAATGACATCCCTGAATCCGACCATGAGAATAGGTGACCAGATTGCGGAGACACTGGTTGTACACCGGCACAAAACCTATGCTGAAGCATCTAGGCAAGCCATTGATTTACTTGAGAAAACTCACATTCCTGAGGCGGCAAAGCGGGTAAAACAATACCCGTTCGAATTTTCAGGCGGCATGTTGCAGCGGGCCATGATCGCGCAAAGCCTGGCATGTAACCCTTCCATACTGATCGCTGACGAGCCAACTACGGCGCTGGACGTAACCATCCAGGCTCAAATTCTGGAGCTTATGTGCGAGCTTCAAAGAACAGAGAACATGTCCATTATTCTCATTACACATGATTTAGCTGTGGTGGCGAGAATGGCGAACGAAGTCGCCGTCATGTATGCGGGTCAGATAGTGGAGTCAGGTTCCGTTGAAGATATTTTTTACGAGTCTTCGCACCCTTACACGCTTGGTCTCAAAAGTGCGATGCCTTCCAATACGGGCGATCGGGACAAAAAACTGACGCCCATCATTGGCAGCCCGCCCGACCTTTTTCCACCGCCACAAGGGTGTGGCTATTTCGCACGATGCCCTTATGCCATGCGCATGTGTGAAGACAGGCAACCGGTAAACTTTTCGGTGCAGGGGTCAGAGGATCATTATGCCCGTTGCTGGCTGCAACACGAAGCCGCACCGGCGGTCGCTGAAGTAAGCCAGAATAGTCAGGATCAGAGCCATGCTGGTTAGAACAGAACAACTAAGAAAGTACTTCACTCTCGGTCGTGGGCAGACACTGCATGCTGTGGATGGCGTTTCACTCCAGATCAGCGAAAACGAGATCCTCGGCCTGGTGGGAGAGAGTGGATCCGGCAAGTCAACTTTCGGAAAAGCACTGATCGGACTGCATGAACGGACATCCGGGGAAGCTTTCTACAATGATGAACTGCTGCCAACCAGGTTTTCAGCAGAGGACCATCTAAACTACTCCCGCAACCTGCAGATGATCTTCCAGGACCCTTATTCATCCCTGAATCCGCGGATGACTATCCTGGAGATAGTCGGTGAAGGACTACGCATCCAGGGCAAATACAGGAAATCCGATATCAAGGATCAGGTTGCTGACTGGCTGAACAAAGTGGGTCTCAATGCAGACCACATGTCACGCTATCCACATGAATTTTCGGGCGGCCAGAGACAACGCATTGGTATAGCACGAGCTATGATCATAGGACCTAAATTCGTTGTTTGTGACGAACCCATTTCCGCACTGGATGTTTCCGTCCAGGCCCAAGTGATCAACCTACTTGAGGATCTGAAGCAATCCATGGGGTTAACACTTTTGTTCATCGCTCACGACCTTTCAATGGTGCGCTATGTTTCAGACAGGATGGCGGTCATGTATCTCGGTACAGTGATCGAGACGGGTCCAGCCAATGACGTCTTCTTTGAACCAAAGCATCCCTATACGCAACTCCTCATCGAATCCAACCCGGAGCCGGACCCACGACTGGAAAAAACCAGGGATCACATTCCCATCAAGGGTGAAATCACTTCACCTGTAAACATTGAAGCTGGATGCCGTTTTGCAGACCGTTGCCCGAAGACGATGGAAGAGTGCAAGACGGTCACGCCGGCGACAACATCCCTCACCGATTCTCATTCTGTGTCCTGTCATCTGTATCAGTGACTATTCCCACTTCATGATGTTGAGTTGTATGTCAGCCGTCTGAGCTGGTTTTGAACAAGATTGACCGAGTCTTACTCCTCCGCTGCTCGCGGCCTTCCAGGCTTCCTTCACTTGTTCGAGAGCCCTTTCAGGTCTCCCTCCGGCGTTCAGCGCTTCGCTTGACGGCTTCGGCGAAAGACTCGGTCAATCTTGTTCTGAGCCTCTGAGACCACTGCGTTCCAGCCAAATGCTATTGGACTAGCACCTAAGGAAATATCAACTGGGTGATTTTGCTGAAGCTATAAAAGCGCCGCGCCGAATAACGAGTGAGATCCGTAGGAGCTCAGGAGGCAGTGAGGGAAGCCGGGAGGGCCGCAAGCCAGCGGAAGCAAGAGCACCCAGTTGATATTTCCTGCCCTGGTGAGTACAGAAACGGTTTTCGAGATCAGAGGATTTTGAATTCGGGTACTAATACTACTGATCTAGGTCATTTTGCGGAACACAACAAGGCTCGCCGACCCGTGTCTGCTAGAACCTAAGCAACCGGCCTCAATGATTTGAGGTTTTGATTGCTTTCTTCATCGAACAAGTCAACCAACTGCTCGGTCATGGCATCGCCCAACTGTTCAGCATCAGTAATGGTGACAGCCCGTCTATAGTGATGCGTTACATCGTGGCCAATACCAATCGCCACAAGTTCTACTTTCGAGTGATTCTCGATTCTGTCGATGGCAAATTTGAGATGTTGTTCCAGGTAGTTACTCGGGTTCACCAGCAACGTGCTGTTATCCACCGGTAAACCATCTGAGATCACCATCAGAATCTTTCTGTCTTCCTGTCTGCCCGCCATGCGGTTATGGGCCCAGAGCAAGGCCTCGCCATCAATGTTTTCCTTCAGCAGTTCCTCTCGCATCATCAAGCCAAGATTACGCCTGCATCTTCTCCAGGGCATATCCGCGGCCTTATATATGATGTGACGCAAATCATTCAGTCGCCCCGGTTGTGCTGGCTTTCCCTGCTGCAACCACAGTTCCCGTGCCTGTCCACCGCGCCAGGCTCGAGTGGTAAAGCCTAGTATCTCTACTTTTACCGTGCAGCGTTCAAGCGTCCGCCCAAGAATATCTGCACACATGGCAGCAATAGTGATGGAACGCCCTCGCATGGAACCTGAACTATCAATGAGCAGGGACACGACCGTATCCCTGAACTTCATATTCTTTTCCTGCTTGAAGGCCAACGGGCTGAATGGATCCATAATGACACTCGGTAACCTTGAGCAATCAAGGGTGCCTTCTTCAAGATCGAACTCCCAGGTCCTGTTCTGTTGCGCCATCAATTTGCGCTGCAGGCGATTTGCCAATTTGCTGATTATGATCTGTGAGCTTTGCAGATGTTTGTCCAGCACGCCACGCAACCGCTCAAGTTCTACGGGCTCGCATAATTCATCTGCGAATACCACTTCATCAAATGCTTCAGAGAATGCCTTGTACTGGCTTTCCTTCGGGCGAAGCCAGTTCTTGTCAGACAACATATCCGGTGGAGCACCCGCCTCGTCCTCATCGCCTTCGGCCTCAGCCATGTCCATAGCATCCATGTCAGCAGGAACTTCGCCTTCAATGGCATCCGTCATATCGCCATCAGCTGACATTTCCTGATCTGATGTTTCATCACCGGCTTCGGATTCTGAATCTTCTTCCTGGGCCTCCTCGGATTCAGCATCTGAGTTTTGCTCTCCCCAGTCATCTGTCAACCCAAGGTCCGAGATTATCCTGCGGCTGATAGTTGAGAATTCTTCCTGATCAAAAATCGATGCATCAAGATCATCGAGCTTATCGCCTATTCGCTCTTCGATATGGTCTCGCCAGAATTCCAGTACTTTTTGACCACCGGGTGGCGGTGGTTCACCAATTATCTTTTCTCGGATGAGCATACCAACCGCCTCACCAAGTGGTGCCTGGTCCTGGTGCTCAATACGATCATACCCATGGTTGACGCAGTGCTGATTCAGTTGTGCCTGCAGATTATTTTGTACACCCTTCATCAGGTAGGAGCCGATTGAGGCAAGACGTGCCTCCTCCACCCAATCAAAAACCTCCTGTGCAACTCCGCTATAGGGGCGACGTCCGTTATGAAAGGCTTCATCGTGAAACCGGGTTCGCAGCGAAAAGCGATCTGCCGTCCCCCTGAGGGCAGCAAGCTGAGCTTCCGTTAAGCCTGAGTCCGGCAGGGAAATCCTTGCCTGGTTACCCTGCAGGTAGGGTTTGCCACGACCAAAACTGACATTCAGTTCATCGTTACCGGAAATAGCCCGCATGGTTGCGGTGGTGGCTTGCTTAAATAACTCTGTCGCGTCTTCTAGGTGAGGCACATCAAGGATCCTGGTATAGCAGGGTCAGGCGAGAACCACATTGGCGCTCGATTCAGGCAGTTCCTCACCCATACAGCGCTGGTAATACTCAGCAACAATCGACCTTTCCGTTTCATCACACTTATTTAGGAACGTCAGGCGAAATGCAAAGCCCAGGTCAGAAAAAATGTTCGCATTTTCCGCCCACATGATGACCGTCCTGGGCGACATGACAATAGAAATGTCTCCATTGATAAATCCCTGCCTAGTGAGATCAGCGACGGACACCATGTTCGCCACTGTCTTGCGGTCCATATCTGGAAGTTTTGACATAACGATATCTATTTCTTTCTCGCGCTCCAGGTAGTTCAGCGTGGTGACAATATTCCACCTGTCCATCTGCCCCTGATTGATCTGCTGGGTTCCATGATAGAGCCCGGTTGGGTCACCAAGACCAATCGTGTTGGTGGTTGCAAACAATCTGAATGAGGGGTGTGGGCTAATCACCTTACTCTGGTCAAGCAGTGTCAGTTTCCCTTCAACTTCCAATACCCGCTGAATAACGAACATTACATCGGGTCTGCCCGCATCATACTCATCAAATACTATGGCACATGCGCGCTGCAGGGCCCAGGGGAGCAAGCCTTCCTTGAATTCAGTGATCTGTTTCCCATCTTCAAGAACAATGGCATCCTTGCCAATCAAATCGATACGACTGATATGACTGTCCAGGTTAATACGAATGCAAGGCCAGTTCAGTCTCGCAGCAACCTGCTCAATGTGTGTGGATTTGCCAGTGCCATGGTATCCCTGGATCATACACCTGCGATTGTGGGAAAAACCCGCGAGGATGGCTAACGTCGTCTCATGATTAAAAATGTAGCTCTCGTCAATCAGTGGAACATGTTCAGACGGTAACGAGAATGCCGGTACCTGCAGATCAACATCCAGTCCAAATACTTCTCTTGCGTCAACTTTTGTGTCGGGTATCCCCGATCCTTCCAACGCATTTATTTTTTCTTCCATTACAACAACACCTTATACCAGTTCAAACGACTTAAACCCGACACCCGCATCGCTCTAGAAAACCAGCCAGACAACCTAGATGGGTACCAGTAAATACTCAATCTATCCTGGGAGCCTTGCGGCGTGATTTTAATCGAGGCTTAGCGGGGACGCAAAGAATAGCCTTTATATGCAAAAAATGCCATCGCTGGACAGGCCCGGGCACTTGATATAATCACCTACCACAAAGCCCATGGAGCAGCATATGGCGATCATTTACATGGCCCGACACGGACGTGCAGCAGGATCGTATTCCGATGATCTGGACCCGGGTCTCGATGAACTGGGACACACCCAGGCAACACGGGCTGGCGAGCAACTAGGCGGAAACCAACCCCTGTCGATTCTGTCCAGCCCGTTACGAAGGGCACGGGAAACAGCCGCCCCCCTGGCGTTGTCACTAGATGCGGAAGTATCCATCGAAGATCGCGTATCAGAGATACCATCACCGGGATTGTCCCTTCAGGAGCGGGGACCCTGGCTTCAGACCGTAATGCAGGGGAAATGGCAGGACCAGACAGAGGAACTACAGCAATGGCAACAGAATATGGTGAACTGCCTGCTCGCACTAAAGCAGGATACGGTGATATTTACACATTTTGTCGCCATCAATGCCATGGTGGCAGCAGCAACTAACAGTAGCGAGGTCCTGATATTCAGACCCGACAATGGATCCATCACCCAATTTGATACCAGGGGTGGAAAACTCCAACTACTCGACCTTGGAGATGAAGCGGTAACCAGTGTGAACTAGCCAGGCTAGCCGATTTGCCTTGGAGTCACCGCGGCACCGGCCAACGCCATGACAACCGAGGTAAGTTCATCCCACGGATTGCCGTTCAAAATTCCCTTTACCATTTGATCGATATCACTGAGCCTGGACAACAGTTCCTGAAATTCGCGCGCAGGATGATCGCGCAAACACCTGGACACAGGTTCCCTGCGTTTGGCCCAGACCCGGCCTTTCTTCAAGGCGGCATCCAGGGAAGTTGCTTTCAGTTCCCCTGCCATGGATGCCAGACTTCGGAGTTCACGGCTAAGCATCGCCAAAATATATAACACGTCAACACCTTCAAGTTTCAGCCCCTGAACAATCTTTAGCGTTCTTCTGGTATCACCAGCTACGGCAGCATCCAACAAGGTAAATACGTCATACCGGGAGCTATTGGCGACACCTTCCACTACATCTGCTACATCAATAGTGCCATCAGAAGAGAGCAGTTTTAATCGCTCGATTTCCTGTACCGCAGCGAGCAGGTTGCCTTCGATTCGTTCAGCCATGATTGCCACGGCTTCCCTTGATGCCTTCAGCCCAGCCTTCCCAAAACGGGTATTTATCCAGCCCGGCAAATCCTTCAATTCTATGGGCCAGATCTGAACAAGTGCTCCGGCCTGCTCAATGGCTTTGAACCATTTGGTCGCCGACACCTTTTTTTCCAGCCGCGGCATGACCAGCAGAATTATGGTTCCCGGCGCTGGATTTTCAACGTACGCCTGCAGTGCGGCGCCCTTGTCTCCAGGTCTTATTGAGGACATCCGGATCTCAATAAGCTTTTGTTCAGCAAATAACGACATACTGCTGGCGCTGAATAAAACCTGCTGCCAGTCAAAGTTTGCCTCCGCGTGAAATAATTCTCGCTCCGTATATCCCGCATCTTTAAGACCGGAACGGATCTGATCACATGCTTCCTGCACCAGCAGTGGTTCATCGCCACTGACGATATAAATTGGTGAATCAGTATTTTTAAGATGGGAAGCGAGTTTTTCAGGGTAAACCTTCACCTGCTTGCCTCAAAAGAGCGGACCGATGCATCAACCCTGCGCACAATCTGCAGCACCAGATCTGATCTCATCTCTTCCAGCAATGTAGCCTGTTCTTCATTGCTGCCAACCAGGCTGCTATTGTTAAATGTGAAAATGCGTTCAGTCACGACTGCGGTGGATGGAATGACTGGTTCACCCAGCGCGTTTACAAGCGTTATATCCACTTCGAGCCTGAGCTCATATTCAGCAACACTGATCGTGCTGGTCGTGGACACTGGCCGCCGAGAATACTCCTCCGCTTCAATAGCGAGAATATAATCAGCGCTGACTGATGCGCCTACTACGGAGACACCAGACTGAGTGAAGCCGCGCTCCAGGTTCTGGTGCAGATCCCCGTACCTATTCCCGGCCGTGATTTGAAGTGTAGACAGCGCTGATTCAAAACTGCCACTACCTCGCAATTGAAATCCGCAGCTACTGACGCCAATACATATCAGCCAAACTAATAAAGTAAGTCGCATGGTCTCTTTACCCAACTACAAAATTGACGAGCTTGCCAGGGACATGAATTATTTTGCGAATTGATTTTCCCGTAAGAAACTTCTCAACATTTTCCAGCGCCCTTGCCTGCTGTTCAATTTCTTCATTGTCCGACCCGGTCCCAATAGCAAGTTTTCCTCTCAATTTGCCATTAACCTGGATGACAATCTCAACCAGCGATTTTTCAAGTGCACTTTCATCCACCGGCAGCCACTTGGCATTCTCCAGACTCTCGTGGTGCAGTTTCTCCCACAGCAAATGAGAGATATGTGGCGTTATCGGTGACATTATCAGTACTGCCGCGCTCAGGGCCTCGCGCATTACAGCTCGCCCCTGGTTTGAACTATCATCGAACTTATGGACCTTATTCATCAGCGACATGACAGCGGCTACAACCGTATTAAAAGTCAATCTCCGGCCATAATCATCGAATGCTTTGGCTATCGTTTCGTGGGTGGTCCTGCGAATATCTTTCTGCTCCTGGTTCAAGCTCGCACTATCGATAGGCGGCACATCGCCCTCCTCGAGATGCTCAACTACCGGTTTCCACAATCTTGTGCGCAGCCAGCGGTTGGCAGATTCCACACCATTTTCAGACCACTCGAATGATTGTTCAGGTGGTGCAGCAAACATCATCGCCATACGCACCGCGTCTGCACCAAACCTCTCCAAAAGATGCTGTGGATCACCCGCATCACCAGCCGACTTCGACATCTTCACCCCATTCTGGAGCACCATGCCAAGCATCAGTAATTTCTCAAACGGCTCATCGGAAGTTACCATCCCTTCATCACGCATTACCTTGTGAAAGAATCGGGCATACAACAGATGCAGAATGGCGTGTTCTTCACCACCAACGTAGTGGTCCACAGAATTCCAGTACTTGGCACGATCATCCAGCATTCCACTTGCACAATCACTCGATGCAAATCTCGCGTAGTACCAGGAAGACTCCATAAAGGTGTCAAACGTATCGGTTTCCCTCATCGCCTCTCCACCACATTCCGGGCACCTGGCCTCATACCACTCAGGCATATTCTTTATGGGAGACGCTACACCATCAAATTCGACTTCAGTTGGAAGAACGACCGGCAGTTGATCTTCCGGTACCGCCACAGCCCCACACCGCTCACAGTTGATGATGGGAATCGGACACCCCCAGTATCGTTGCCTTGACACGCCCCAGTCCCGTAACCGGTAGTTAACCTGCCGTGAGCCAAGTCCCTTTTCCTCCAGCGCATCGGCTATTGCATCAAATGCGGTCTTGAAATCGAACCCATCAAATTGGCCAGAGTTCACGAGAACTCCATAGTCTACAAATGCCTCAACATCCAGATCGCATAGCGCTTCACTTTCGGGTGACGGTGCAATCACCTGCTTGATCTGCAATTGGTAGTTTCTGGCGAATTCCCAATCCCGCTGGTCATGGCCGGGCACAGACATGACAGCCCCGGAACCATATTCCATGAGCACAAAGTTGGCCACCCAGACGGGTATATCTTCACCTGTCAGAGGATGCCGAACCAGCAGCCCGGTAGCCATCCCCTTTTTTTCGAGCTTGGCCATATCCGCTTCGGCAACCTTCACCTGATTACATTCTTCCAGAAAGTTTTGCAGTTCAGGGTTATTTTCTGCCGCCCTGACAGCCAGTTCGTGCTGCGGCGCCAACGCAAGGTAGGTGACGCCCATCAATGTATCGGGACGAGTGGTATAGACAGTTAGTGCATTTGTTTCTGGTCCAGCATCAGCCAGCGGGAACGAGATCTGCACACCTTCAGAGCGGCCTATCCAGTTTCGCTGCATGGTTTTTATCTTTTCCGGCCAGCCCGGCAGCTTGTCCAGGTTTTCCAGTAGTTCTTCCGCATAATCTGTAATTCGTATAAACCATTGAGTCAATTCACGACGTTCAACCAGGGCATCAGAGCGCCAGCCACGACCATCAATAACCTGCTCATTAGCAAGGACCGTCTGGTCGACCGGATCCCAGTTCACCCATGCCTCTTTCTTATACACCAGTCCTTTTTTGAACATCCGTGTGAAGAACCACTGCTCCCAACGATAGTAATCCGGGTCGCAGGTTGCCAGTTCACGAGTCCAGTCGTAGGCAAACCCCATGCTTTTGATCTGCCTGCGCATGTGCTCAATGTTTTGCAAGGTCCATTGTGAGGCCGGAATCTTGTGCTTGATAGCGGCATTTTCTGCGGGCAGACCAAATGCGTCCCAGCCCATCGGCTGCAGCACATTCTTCCCATGCAGCCTCTGGAAGCGACCTATGACATCCCCCAGCGTATAGGTTCTTACGTGGCCCATATGTAATTGCCCGCTGGGATAGGGGAACATGGCAAGGCAATAGAATTTTGGTTTCTGGCTGTTTTCAGAAACCTCGAAGGTTCCGTTTTCCGCCCAATAGTCCTGTACACCCTGTTCCGATACCGAAGGGTTGTATGTCTGGCTCTGCGTCTTTTCGTCCATCATTAATGCTTTAGAAAACTCAAACCGCAATTCTACATGAACGCCGGCCAGGGGAGTAAACAACCGGTTCATTTAGGGAGCCTGTACCAGGCAAAATAGCCCCCACTGGCATCCGTGCAGAAAGCTAACCCGGATTGGGTGACTCCATACTTTTCCAATACGCATGGATACCCGCTAGGACAAGCAACAGCAGCAGGCTCAAAGCCAATACGGGTGCATGACCGTACCGATGGAAAGGCGTCATTCCGGTCATGACCACCGCATCTCCTCGCAGCACACCGGCTTCTGATTGGGGCAGTGACTTAACTATCGCACCCTTGTGATCAATCAATGCCGTAATACCATTATTAGTTGCACGAACCAGGTAACGCGCATTCTCCGCGGCGCGCATCTGCGCCATCTGCAAATGCTGGGCAGGTCCAATGGATGTCCCGAACCAGGTGTCGTTGCTGATGGTGACAAACAAGTCGGGCGAACCTGTCGTCGAACGCACCAGCTCTGCATAGACGACCTCATAACATATTGATAATGACAGGGTAAGATCCCCTGCCCTTAATGCTGGCTGTAGAGGTTCTCCCGCCTCGTTGTGGGACATGGGCAGATCAAAGAAGGTGATGATACCGCGCAACCAGTTTTCCAGGGGAACATATTCACCAAATGGTACCAGTCGCCGCTTGTGGTATATCCCTTCCCCTTCGCCGACCGCTATAGCGGTATTCAGGAATTTCCCTTCGTCGTCGCGATCAGGAATTCCCAGTACAAGTGTGGATCCAGACTCCTTGCCCTTTCGATCAAGCTGTTGCAAATACCATGTAGCCTTATCCCGAAATAGGGTGATGGCAGCCTCTGGCCAGACAATCAGTTCAGCCCCCCATTCCGGCTCTGTTAGGTCAGTGTAGGTTTTTAGTATTGGCATCACTGATTCACGACGCCACTTGGTATGCTGATCAATATTTCCCTGCACTGCCACCACGGAGACCCTGTCATCAGGGCTTACATACTCTAGGTGTGACAGGCCGTAGCCTGATAACCAGATGGCTGTAACAGCAATCAGGTACCAGTGTCTCCCATGGCGCAGAGAGTGATAGAGGAGGCTCGCCGTCAGCACAGCAAAAAAGCTAATGGCAAATACACCTGCCAAGGGGGCAAACCCAAGCAGAGGTGACGACAAGTGGCCGTAGCCGAGGAATAACCAGGGAAAGCCAGTCAGGAACCAGCCACGAAACCACTCATCGAGCACCCACATTGCAGGGAATCCCAATACCAGGCCAAGGGGCAAGCGTGAAATAAACTTCCCGTAGACATACCCATGCAGCAAGCCAATAAGTGACCACCACATGACAAACAGGGCAACAAGGGAAACCGCAAGCACCGGCGATGCACCACCATAAACATTAATGCTGACATAAATCCAGGAAGCCCCCACACCAAACATGCCGAGGTTGTACATATAGAAGCGCAACACCACTTTCTTTGTTGATTCGCCATCTATACAGGCGAGCAACAACAGCACACTCAGGATCCCCAGGGGCCACCAGTTAAATGGAGCGAGCGTGAAAGGAACAAGTGCGCCACCGGCAAGCGCGACGACATGGCCAGCAGACGGGTACTTCCGCAGCAGGCTGTCTATTTTCAGCAAATTACTTTTCCCCACTCCGGGTCATCTGCAACAGTTTAATCTTTCGACCGTCCGCACTCACTACCTTGAAGTCAAAGCCACCCACCTGAGCCTGTTCACCCTGTTCAGGCAAATGCCCAAGATGGTGAATGATCATTCCACCGATCGTATCAAATTCCTCGTGGCTAAATTTACAATGGAAGTGATCATTGAAATCGATAATAGGCATCAGTGCCTTGATGTTGAAACTGTTTTCAGAATGCTGCTTGATAAAGTCTTCTTCATCAAAATCATACTCATCCTCAATATCACCGACGATTTGTTCCAGCACATCTTCAATAGTAATGATGCCCGATACGCCACCATATTCATCATAAACGACAGCCAGATGGTTACGAGTTGTCCTGAACTCTTCCAGCAAAACATTCAGTCGTTTACTCTCTGGAATAGCGGTGCATGGTCTTAGCAAATCACGCATTTTAAAACGCGTCCCTTTCTCCTTCATGGCAAGAGGCAGCAGATCTTTAGCCATCAAGATACCAACAACATCATCCGGATTTTCAGTCACAACCGGAAAACGTGAATGACCTGATTCAATGACCACCGGGAGAACTTCATCGAAGTTCATTTCCTGCTGGACAAATACGACCTGGGTTCTCGGTACCATGATCTCACGCGCCTGCATATCCGAGACAAGAAGAGCACCTTCAATAATTCCAAGTGCCTCAGCATCCAAGAGGTTCCTTTGTTCAGAAGCTCGCAACAGCTCAATGAGTTCTGCTCTTGAACCAGGCTCACCACTCAAGACAAGCGAAAGTTTCTCAAACCATGAACGGGATCCCTCTTCACTCATAGGGGTTGCCATAGCCAAGATTTTCCATCAAATCAATTTCAATCCGTTCCATTCTATCAGCCTGATCATCTAAGAAGTGGTCATGTCCCTGCAAGTGTAGAATCCCATGTATCAGTAGATGAGCGAAATGGGCTTCAACTGATTTCCCCTGTTGTTTTGACTCAGTAGCGACGACCTCCTGGCAAATCACTATATCACCAAGCAGGATACGGCCATTTTCATCCAGGCTGTCATTGGGGAAAGATATTACATTGGTTGCCTCATCCCTGCCCCTGTATGTCAGATTAATAGATCGAATCTCACTCACATCTACAATTCGCAGACAGACTTCAGCATCCCCGTCTATAAGCTCCCTGAGACAAACATTGGCCCAGTGTCGAATGAGGTCTTCACCCGGCAGTTGTGTGTGCTCTGCCACACACCATTGAATATCAAGCTGATGGTCAGGCATGGGTACTAGCCTGGACTTATCTCTATATTTGGCCTCTTGTGATCACCACCGGCTTCTTCATGGCTGTCATAAGCCTCAACAATCCTTTGCACCAGCGGGTGCCTTACGACATCTTTTGGGCTAAAGCGGGTAAACGAAATACCCTTTACCCCCTTCAAGACATCCACGACCTGCTTTAACCCTGATTTGGTACGATGTGGCAGATCAACCTGTGTGATATCACCGGTAACAACCACATTTGATCCAAAGCCGATTCGAGTCAGGAACATCTTCATTTGCTCAACCGTCGTGTTCTGGCTTTCATCGAGGATGATAAATGAATCATTCAGGGTACGGCCCCTCATGTAGGCAAGTGGTGCTACTTCAATGATGTTCTTTTCGATCAGTTTCTCGACCCTTTCAAACCCGAGCAGTTCGTACAAAGCATCATATAAGGGCCGAAGGTATGGATCGATCTTCTGGCTAAGATCCCCAGGTAGGAATCCAAGTTTCTCACCGGCTTCAACGGCTGGTCGAACCAGCAGGATTCTCCTTACCCTTTCCTGCTCAAAAGCTTCAACGCCACAGGCAACTGCAAGATAAGTCTTGCCGGTCCCGGCAGGACCAATACCGAAGTTGATGTCATGGGAACGGATACAGCGAACATAGCTAACCTGATTGCGCCCCCTGGGTTTGACGCTCTTCCTGTGGGTGTTGATCAAGTCTTCAGCATTGTCTGCTTCCTGATTCATCATCGCATCAACACCAGATTCCTGCAGAAACAGGTGTACAGTATCCGCTGTCAAACCGGTTCCGCTATTCACTTCCCGGTACAGGTGGACAAGTATTTCGCCTGCCGCCAGCGTCCTTGCATCCTCACCCATAAGTTGGAAATTATTACCACGATTCTTAATCGTGATTTCCAGCCTCTTTTCAATCTGTCGCAGATGCTCGTCGAAAGGCCCGCATAAACTTGCAAGCTTTTGGCTGTCGTTCGGTTCCAGCTTTATCTGGTGGGGTTGAGCGTTCGCTTCTTGATTCATATTTTATCTATCACAGAAAATTCAGGATATACCCTCGCCACAGTGAGTGAAAGTGAAGTTTTATAAGCCTACGGAACAACCAGCAAACCGCGTAAGGAGTTCGGCAGTGCTTCAACAATCTTCACCCGTACAAAATTGCCGATCAGTGCCGCATCATTGGATGGGAAATTAACCACCCTATTATTCTCGGTTCTGCCCTGCAATTGGCCCGGATCCCTCTTGGAGACCCCAGACACCAGGATTGTATGTTCCCTGTCAACCATCGCCCGGCTAATGGTCATTGCCTGCTGACTAATTCGGGTTTGCAGTATTTGCAATCTCTCCTTTTTCACTTCCATTGG
>CETX01027831.1_pt1 | contig 25940 bp, 23 predicted proteins | sample 356501 | NCBI WGS metagenome assembly CETX01 (sample SAMEA2623390, study PRJEB7988) | marine metagenome | biome: marine biome (ENVO:00000447); feature: mesopelagic zone (ENVO:00000213); material: "saline water (ENVO:00002010), including plankton (ENVO:xxxxxxxx)" | depth 450 m | reverse complement strand
GGGCACGGTTTGCGCTTAACTCCAGCAGCCACGTCAGCACGGTCTCAATTGACCGAATCATCGACGAGTATGTGCCAATCATGCAAAGCGCATCTCGAAAAATCACTGAAGTTCTGCCCTGATAGAGTGGCTTTTGGGCCATTCTGACACACCTCTGCTACCGCTCCTGTTTCTGGTTATCACCGCGAGGGCCTGATCTGGCCCTCGTCATATCCTCGCCTGAGCTGTTGCTTCTTCAGGTTTCCCGAACCCGCCGTCGGTGGTTATTACTGACTTGCACATAAAAAATTCTTGCACGCCTGTGATGAATATGTGAGATTACTGCCGCGAACATTTTTCGAACATAAGTTCGATACGCGAACAACGAAATGACCAACGAGGATAATCACAAAAATGATCGAATTATTTGGGCTTCGTCTGAAACGTAGTGTGCTCGGCGCAGTAACTGCTGTATCTCTGGCTTGTGGTGGTCTGGCTCAGGCCGAAGAGTGGCCTGACGATAACATTCGATTGGTCGTACCTTACTCTGCTGGTGGTACGACGGACCTGCTTTCGAGAAAAGTGGCAGACCTGCTTCAGCGTGAGTTGAGCACGGTGGTGGTTGAGAACCGTCCTGGTGCTGGCTCAACGGTTGCTACCGGCCAGTTGGCTCGTGGTGGGCGCGGTTCCGACCATATGCTTCTAATGGCATCCCCGGGGCACACCATCGGCGCGTCTCTGTATCCGAATCTGCGATACGATCCAGTTGCTGACTTTGCGTTCATTCGCAACGTGATCAATATTCCGAATGTGATGGTTGTCCCTGCGAGCAGTCCGTACAACACCGTTGCGGAATTTGTTGAAGCCGCGCGGGAACAGCAGCTTTCTTTCAGCTCTCCGGGCATTGGAAGCTCTATTCACATGTCTGGTGAGCTGTTCAAGAACCTGACGAAGACGCAACTGGTTCATGTGCCTTTCCGAGGTTCCGGTGAAGCGCTGCCCGCCCTGCTGGCGGGTGATGTTGACGTTGCGTTTGAGAATATGCCGACCGTTTATCCGCATATTCAGTCTGGAAAACTCAAAGCCCTGGCGGTTACCACACCACAGGAGTCTGAGTTTCTACCGGGAGTTCCCACCATGCAGCAGGCTGGCGCCGGGTATGGTCTTGAGGATTACGAAACGTCTGCCTGGTTCGGTCTGATTGCTCACAAATCCTTCCCCGAGTCCGGCCTTGAAAAGTTGGAGTTGGCGCTGGAGAAGATTATGTCTGGTGATGACTTCCAGAACTTCCTGCCTCAGTTTGGAGCGGTAGCGGGTGAAGAGGTCGGAGAAGACTTCCGCGCGATGGTAAAGAGCGAGCTTGCTAAGTGGTCCGAAGTCGCTGAACAGGCGAACCTGAAACGTTAAAAAAGAATTGCCGTATCGGGCGGGACAGTGCCATTTGGTCGTCCCGCCTTTTTCTTTGAGGCTGAACTGCAGAGGTCATCATGGAACTGTCAGACGATCAATCCACCCACACTGCTAACGACGAATACGGTCGGTTGAATCCCAACTCGTTACTGGGTGGGCTGTTTTTCGTGGTGTCGCTGGTTTTTCTGTTTTATGTAATTCCGAATTACATCAACTTGCCGCCCTATATGCAGCATCCATTGCTGTCCCCCCGGTTTTTGCCGCAATTGGCGGGCTGGCTGGTTTTGATTCTGGCGTTTGTCCTGATGGTTAACGGTTTGTTGTACCCGCCAAAGCGTGAGGAGGCCGATGAACTGCGGCAGGGTGTGCCCGTTCTTCGTCAGGTTTTGATGCTGGCGGCCGGCGCTATTTACGCGGTTTTCTTCGAACAATTTGGGGCCATCGGAAGCGGAATATTCGCAAGTGTTCTGCTTTTCATGGCCAGCGGTCTGAAAAGCGCCTGGATCTATGTATTGGCAGTGCTGTTTCCTGTTGTTGTCTCGCTTCTCTTTATTCACGTCCTGAATGTGCCCCTGCCCGTAGGAACGCTCTGGGAAGCTCTCCTTCAATTTTAAGGGCTGTTCGCCGGGTGATTTGACCATCCGGTGTCAGCATAAAGCTATTTGTCTGAGGTCAGACAGAACGTTTTAGGTTAATAGCAATGGAAAACATATCAGAAGTTCTGACGCTCTTTCTGAGTATTGATAATTTTATGGCCATAGCGGCCGGTGTGCTGATTGGCGTTGTGGTAGGCGCGATTCCAGGATTAACAGCGACCATGGCGGTTGCGTTGGCCCTGCCTTTCACCTTCTCGATGGAGCCAGTTACTGCGATCCTTTTGTTGGTTGGGATATACAAAGGGGGTATGTATGGAGGCTCTATTACCGCCATTCTTATAAGAACTCCGGGATCTCCAGCAGCCGCTTGTACATTGCTTGACGGCTACCCGATGGCGCAACAGGGCCAGGCTAAGAAAGCCCTGAAAACCGCCTTGTATTCCTCGGTTGTTGCCGATCTTATCTCCAATGTTGCGCTGATCTTCTTCGCGGCTTACCTGGCGAAAATCGCACTGAATTTCGGGCCGCCTGAATACTTCTGGTTGATCTGCTTCTCTCTGACCATCATTGTCTCGGTGTCCGGCAACTCTGCGATTAAAGGGCTGATTGCTGCCGGGTTGGGCATCATCATTTCCACAATCGGACTGGACGCGGTTTATGGTACGCAGCGTCTGACCTTCGACAATTACAACCTGATGGATCGAGTGTCCTTTATACCGCTACTGATCGGTTTGTTTGCCATTCCCGAAGTCATCGATTTCTATACCTCCAGGGTCGCGCCCCATATTCGTACAGCGGTATCTGGCGCCTCTCTGACGTGGAAGGAGTTCAAAGGCTCCCTGAAAACCGTCATTCGCGGCAGTGTCATTGGGGTCATTATTGGAGCCATCCCGGGCACCGGGGCAACATCTGCAGCCTTTATCTCCTACAGTGAGGCGAAGCGAACCTCTCCCCGAAAGGATAACTTTGGCAAAGGTGAGGTTGAAGGCGTGGCCGCGGCTGAAGCCGGAAATAACGGGGTCGCCGGAGCAACGCTGATTCCGCTGCTATCGCTGGGCATTCCCGGTGATGTGATAACGGCGATTATTCTGGGTGGATTCATGATTCATGGCCTGACACCGGGCCCCGTGCTGTTTCAGGAAAACCTGCCCCTGGTCTACGCGCTGTTCTGCGGTATTCTGGTCAGCTCGTTTGTGCTGGTTTTTGTCGGCAACGCCGCTATCCGGTATTTTTCGATTATCGCGGATATTCCCAAAACCATCCTGCTACCTATTGTGCTGATGTTCTGTATTTATGGTGCTTACGCCGTGAACAACAGCACCTTCGATATTGGGCTGATGCTGGCGTTCGGTGTTCTCGGTTTTCTGTTTAACCGAACTGGGGTTGCTGCCGCTCCGTTCCTGATCGGGTTTATACTCGGGCCAATGTTCGAGGATAACCTCAGGCGTACTCTGCTGATCAGTAAAGGTGACCCGACTATCTTCTTCAGGGGGCCTATCGCCTGGGTTTTCATTATGCTCACAGTTGCCTCGGTAGCCTTCGCTTTCCGGCGTTACTGGATTGCCCGGAGAGAGCAGGCCTGACCATGTGGCCTGCGTCATGACAGCCCAGACTGAAAGCCGCACAGCCAGGGAGCGTTGTGCGGTTTAAGGTAGGCCTTGGCCGTTCAGCCGATTGCTGTCAGCTGGATAACGAACACTCCGAGGGTAATGGTCACACTCGCAAGCAGAGTAGTCAGCGCGATAATGTTCGCTGCCATGCGATCGTTGCCGCCAAGGGCCCTCACCATCACGAAGCTGGCCGCTGCCGTTGGGCTGGCGAAGAACAGGAACATGAGCCCGAGCTCCCGCCCTTCAAAGCCAACCAGCCAGGCAGCAAGAGTGCACAGTGCCGGCAAAGATACCATCTTCCAGATGGATGAACCCACGGCCGGGCCGCTGTCGCTGCGTATGGATTTCAGTGAGACCGTTGCGCCGATACAGAGCAGGGCGAGAGGCAGCGTTAGCGAAGCAAAGTAGTCGCCGCTGGTCATTACCCATCCTGGAAGCCTGATTTCAAGGGCTGCGAAAGGAATGGCCAGCACTACGCCGATGATCAGTGGGTTTCTGGCAATGTCTCGCAGGGTGTTGGTCAGGCTCATGGTTTTACCGGGCTGATACGCCAGCAACACGATCACCGATAACGAGTTGTAGACCACAATCACCAGAGCCAGGAGCAGGCCCCCGGCTGAGAGCCCATAGTCGCCGTAAAGGTTGGCTGCCAAAGCCAGACCAACGATGCCACAATTGCCCCGAAACGCGCCCTGGACATAAACCCCGCGATCCTCTTGCCGGACCCGCTTTGTTGCCCAGAACCAGACAAGGGCAAAACTGGCCAGGGTCGCCAGGAAGTAAAAGATCAGCATGCTGATGCTGAGGGTGGTATCCAGGTCGGCTCTGATAATGCTCAGGAAAACCAGGGTGGGGAGCGTGGCCTTGAAAACCAGAGCAGAGGCGGTGGCGATGAAGCCCTGGTCAATCCAGCCAATGCGCCGAAGACCGATGCCGATAAAAACCATGGCGAATACCGGCAGCGTAGTCTCCAGCGTGTACAGAAAGGTATCAAGAAGACTGCTCAATGTGTGGTCCTGAAGTCAGCGAATTCCTGAGTGGCGGGCAGTTCCTGGGTTGCAACCTCATCGACCACAGCGCGTTCCGGGCCTTCGTGACGCCATTCATGCAGTGCCTTGAGCTGGAGTGGCTCGCCCTCTGCCATGATTTCGACCCTGCCGTCCGGTAAATTTCGTACCCAGCCTGTGAGGCCCATTCCCGGGCTTTCTGTTCGGTGGATGCCCGGTAGTAAACGCCTTGTACTTTGCCGCTTACCAGCAAGTGCCAGCGATTGATGGTCATCGTGTTCCTCCTTGCGTTGATTGCAAGCAAAAAGGCCTCCGCAAGGGAGGCCTGTGACACCGAATTATAACGTCTGTCAGTCGAATGTTCTCGACCGCACGGTGTCTGGTTTAAGGAAAGGCTTGTCTCCGGTGTTGTCGTGGTCACCCAGTAACTTGCCATCGGATTCCCGAACCTGACCATACATGGAATGTTTGTGGAAGGTAGGCCCGAATTTTTCAGCGGTTTCCTTCACATCGCCCGTGTAGCGCGGATCTTGTGGTCGCTCCTGGCTGTCCATGTAGAAGGCGATATCCCAGGCTTCCTGATCGGTCAGGGAGTTGGGCTGCCCCAATGGCATGTTGTTCTTGATAAAGCCAGCTGCGGTATGCAGGCGCACAATACCAGCCCCCCAGTTGTTGGACATATCTCCCCAGGGGGCCGGGAATACTGTGTGGCCGTCGATACGCAGGCCTGTCCCATCTTCAGCGTGGCACACCGCGCAGTTTTCCTGATATAGCTTTTCACCGTTGGTGTAGCTCAGTTCAGCCGGCCGCTCGGGCGCCGGGAAACCCCGGCCATAGATGGGCTGTTTGGGGTACATCTCCACACCTGTCGCCAACCACTGATGGTAGGCAGACAGTGCCAGCATATCGTCACTGCCGTACTCCAGCGGCTTGCCGTTCAGGGCATAGGTGAAGCAGCCTGCAATCCGTTCCTCCAGGTTGTTTACATGGCCGTTCTTGCCGCGATAGCCGGGCAGGGTGACGGCAGCCGGCCAGATAGGCGCGCTGAAAGGCATCCGGCCTTCGCCCAGATGGCAGCTGGAACAGTTCATATTATTGAACACGTTCTTGCCACGCAGTTGCTGGGTGTTGGTGAACAGGGCAACTGATTTTTCCTTCGCTTTCCTTGTCTTTCCTTACGTAACCTGGCACCGGCGAGACAGTGCCTCACGGGTTGGTTGCTCGGTAGGGAAAAGCCCAATAATCGGCGGCGTGTAGTAGGAGGTTGCGGGCCGTGAGCTGAATAGACCGGAGGCGGGTCTGGTGTAGTAAATTGATCGACCGGTTGGTTGTTAGACGATTAGAGGATAGGGGGCTGTTATTTAGACGGTTTCGCGCTGCCTGACTCGGTCAGAGCCAATCCGATTAGGTAACCGGCGCCTACACCTACGAGCGCTGTCACCGGACCAACCATTCCGCCAATAAACATCAGTACTACGCTTTTCATACAGACTCCTCCCGCCTTCCTGGCAGCTGTATTGTCTTGAGTGTAGGGCATTTTGCTAGACCATGGGTTGACCCGACCCAACAGTCTCTCCAGAATACTGTGTATTCAACCAGCATTCGGTGTAAAGCATGTTCTGCATTCTGCTTGGCGACTACGAAACCGTCTCTCGCCTTAACACCCCAATGTTTCTGGAACGGGTATCTGCGGGTTTCCCATCTCAGCACCCCGCCGCCACGTTCTTCGTGCGAATTCAGGGAGAATCCATGATTGATGCTGGCATCTATCCAGGCGATGTACTGGTGGTCGATCGCGCTCTGCGAGCGACCCACGGAGATATCATCATTGCGAGCCTGGAAAGCGAAATAACGGTGAAGCAACTGCAGCATTCAGGTGTTCTCCTCCAATTACACCCTTTACGGCGATATGAGCCAGCGCGTGATGACGACATTAGAGAATCTGGCTCCGAAGGTGGATGTGTATTCAATTGATGAAGCCTTTTTGGACCTGACCGGTATAGACCGCGTGGTGTCCTTCGAGGAGTTTGGGCGAGATGTGAAAAACACCGTATACCAAGACATTGGTTTGCCGGTCTGTGTAGGCATTGCTCCTACACGCACACTGGCCAAGTTAGCCAACTATGCCGCGAGGAAATACACGGCAACCGGCGGTGTGGTCGATCTGACGAATCCTGCACAGCAGCGGCGGTTGATGGCCCGGGTGCCGGTTGAGGAGGTTTGGGGTGTTGGGCGAAAGCTCAGCGCCAGGCTACAGGCACTCGGCATTGTCACGGCGTTACAGCTGGCGGATACCCATCAGGCAACCCTCAGAAAGCAGTTCTCTGTCGTGCTGGAACGAACAGCTCAAGAGCTCAATGGCATTCCCTGTGTGCCGTGGGAGGATGTGCCGGCCCCGAAAAAGCAAATTATGTGCTCCCGATCATTTGGTCGGCCACTCCAGAAACTGAGTGACCTGGAGGAAGCCGTTGCACACTTTGCGACCCGGGCGGCGGGAAAGCTACGGGCAGGTGAATAGTATGCCGGAGAGTTGATGGTGTTCATCCGCACCAACCCATTCAAGGCCAGCGCACTGCAGTATTCACGCAGTACCAGTGTCAAGCTCATCAAGCCGAGCCAGGATTCCCGGGTTATTGTGCAGCAGGCCCTGAATCTTCTCCGACTGATCTATCGTGAAGGATTTGATTACGCCAAGGCCGGCGTCAGGCTCGGTGAATTGGTGGAAGATGCGGGCGTTCAAGAAGATCTTTTCCAAGCCGATCTCGAGCAGGCGCCAGACAATGGAAAATCGGAACGCCTGATGGCCGTTTTGGATGCCATTAACCGAAAGGCCAAGGCTCCGGTCTATATGGCCAGGGAGGCCGTGCTGCTGCCTATGCGATGCGACTCGGGCATTTGTCGCCGGCGTATACTACTTGTTGGGATGAGTTGCCGAAAGTTCGTTAAAAACAACATGGCGTCGGGCGGTAGTCGCGGCTTACCAAGAATTGAGCCCGATATACTGGCGAGATTTACGGTGACCCGCGGATGACCAAGGAATTGACATGGAAATCGACCAATTTGTCAGAGACTTTTCCGATGAACTCATAGATGCCTTCTCAACCTACAGCTGTAATCGTGTGGCACAGAAATTCGTCACTCCCTGCCTAATGGTTGGGGAGGCAGGCGAGAGTCAGGTTTTCCATTCGTTTCCGGAAATAAGTCGATACCTCCAAGCCTATCTCGATGATTATGAGGCTAAAGGCTGCAAAAGATGCCACTACACGAATTTTGTGGTTTCGTGGTTTAAAATTACAAAAATTCTGGCATGCACAATACCGAAATTTAGTGAATATTAAACCTTTTGACTTTTTCGGTTTAAAAATTCGTGTATATTGGGATTATGAATACTGTTAGGAAGGCAAAATTAAACACACTTTTGAGCTCGCAGCCCGCAGGCATCGTGCTGACGTCTTCATGGCTGGCCGGGCAAGGCTATAGCTTGGAACTGCAAAAGCAGTATCGAAAAAGCCAGTGGTTTGACTCGATCGGTACCGGAGCATTGGTGCGTCATGGCGATCCGGTAGACTATCTGGGCGGAGTTTATGCCCTGCAAACTCAGCTGGGTCTGACGGTACATCCTGCGGGCAAAACCGCCTTGTCGATGCAAGGCAAGTCTCATTATCTCGAGCTGTCCGCAACAAAAGCGCAACTCTTTGGCGGGGTCGATGACGCTTTGCCGTTGTGGTTCAAAAAACATGATTGGGGACTCAGCCTTGATTGCAAGCTGAGCTCGTTTCTGCCGCCCGAACTCGGGCTCGTTGAATACGCGCATAAGGGCTTTAAGGTCAAGATATCCTCACCCGCCCGGGCAGTGATGGAATGCCTGTATCTGGCACCCAAGGCGCAGCCAATACTTGAAGTGTTCGAGCTGATGGAAGGGCTCAATAATTTGCGCCCCGCCGTTGTGCAAGCGCTCTTAGAGGGCTGTAACTCGGTCAAGGTGAAGCGGCTGTTTTTGTATCTGGCCGATAAGGCCGGTCATGACTGGCTGGCGTATCTCAAGTTAGACAAGGTGGATCTGGGCTCGGGTAAGCGCGCCATCGTGTCCGACGGTGTTTATGTCTCTAAATATCAGATTACCGTACCAAGGGAGCTGGAAAAGCACGTATGAACGAGGCATACAAAAAACAGGTCCAGTTGCTGTTAACGGTCGTACCAGAAGTGGCCAAAGAAGAATGCTTTGCCATGCATGGCGGCACGGCGATTAATTTGTTTGTCCGTGATATGCCTCGGCTCTCGGTGGATATTGATCTGACCTATGTAGAGCTGAATACCCGGACGGAGGCGCTGGCCGGGATGAACGCCGGATTACGCCATGTCAAACAGCGCATCGAGGCATTGCGCCCGTCGATCCATGTTCAGCATAAGGCGGATGTGTGCAAGCTCCAGCTTGAAGAGGGTGGGGTGACGATCAAGATCGAAGTGAATACGGTCGGGCGCGGTCTGCTGGGTCGCCTTGAAAAAATGCCGGTCTGCGACGCGGCGCAAGACGCCTTCGATGCGTTTTGCGCAATGCCAGTGGTGCCATTGGCGCAGCTTTATGGCGGTAAGTTATGCGCCGCGCTTGATCGCCAACATCCTAGGGATCTATTTGACGTCAAATTGCTGCTGGAAAACGAAGGCCTCAGTGATGAGATCAAGCGAGGTCTGTTATACGGGCTGATCTGTTCGAACAGACCGACCCATGAAATGCTGGATCCGAATTTGTTGGATCAGCGCGCCGCTTTTGAAAACCAGTTTGAAGGGATGAGCGCTATCGCGTTCAGTTATGACGACTTTGAGGCGACGAGGTGGGCTTTAATCAATCAGGTCAGATCTTGCTTTGATGATCGGGATAAGGCGTTTTTGTTAAGTCTTAACCGTTTGCGACCTGACTGGTCTATTTATGATTATCAGGTGTTTCCCGCGGTGAAATGGAAGCTTCGTAACCTGGAGCGCTTTAAAAAAAACAGGCCGAATGAGTATGCTCAGCAGCTCCAAGCCATGGACGATGTGTTGAGATCCTGAGGTCGGGCTTTTCTCACTTCGGAGACCATTGACTGGTTGTGTGCCGAACTCTTGGCGGTCTTCATCTCTCGTTGATGTCGGGAGATGATGCCAAACGAATGCAGGCACGGCGACAGCTTTTCCATTGCAGCTTCGACTCTATTCCGTAGCCGCGCATGCTGGCTGGCGTTATCGCCCAATCTGAATGTTCGCTTTGCGACCAAACCCAACTTCGCTCTTCAGTCACCCAAGCATCTCCAATTGCCAGGCAACCCACTTTGGGGATGCGAGAGTCGCGACCAGACTGCACTCTAAAGATCAAGTTTGCGCGTTGTTCGAAGTGCCCTGAATTAATTTATGGACTGCGCGTAAGAGCAGTAGACGTGTCTCGGTGATATTTACAGGAAACCCCACAGCCACTGGGCTACAGGCCGATCCAAAACCTCCTGAACTAAAATGAACACCGCACCTGGTTTAACATAATGTTTATTATGCGTAGCAAACGAAGTATTAGGATGTTAATGGAGTGCGCCTCGACCTCTTAGTACTGTATAAAAAAACACGTATGAGCCCTTTCGTCACATGTATATAGTGAGGTGGAGTTAGTGATCAGAGCTCTTTAACTTTAAACGAAAACATTGGGGCAGCGTGATGGAGTTCGGACTAAGGAAAATCGTCCTTATTGACAGCTATGTTGAAGGCAGAGCCTCAGAGCTTGATGTTTCTGGTCACACCAATATCAGTGGTGCTAACGGGATTGGCAAAACCAGCTTCTTGAAACTGATTCCGATATTTTACGGGGAGAGTCCCCGGCGCCTTACCGTCGAAAGCGCCAATGGGAATGAGAGTTTCAACTCTTTCTACCTGAAGCGGAACGGATCCTATCTGGTGTTTGAGTACCTGAGTCATGGGCAGCCCAAGATGGCGGTGTTCTGTAACCGGCGGAACGAGGCCAGGCACCGGCACGTGTTCATTGACTCCCCATACCGGGAAGACTTATTCATAGACGTCGAGAATGAAGAGATCTTCCCTGCCCACACCTTGTTGTCTCGCCTGAACGCAGAAGGCATTGGTCACATGAGTGTGGACACGACGCAGCAGTATCGGCAAATCCTGCTCGATGGAACGGTATCAAAGGCGTATCACTTCAGCCTTTGCCCCAGGAATGGCCGGATGTCCAAGCTGACGCCCCTGTTTACCGGCATGTTCAAACGTTCGGTTCAGTTCGCGGATCTGTCCAAGGTTATCCAAGAGTATGCCATGGACAAGCTGGATGATGATGCGCGGCAGATTCTGGAGAATTTTTCAGTCCACCGGGATCACCTAACTGCTACTCTCACCCAGTACGACGCTTATCAGGCACTGGAGAAGGCTCGCCCGGAAAGCGACCAGCTAAGCATTTTGCTTGATGATTACACCCTCACGAACACAAAACTATCCGCCGTGGTGGTGGCCTCCCGTGATCGTCAGACGGCGCTGGAGCTCCAGGTTCGCGCCTACGACGAAGAGAACCAGGAGATTGGCCAGAAACTATCTGATGAAGACAAGGCACACTCCAAGGCCCTCGAGGAGCTTGATAAGCAGAAGAAAGCCCATGAAGACCAACGCGGCCCCATAGCCACGCGAATCGACAACATCCAGCGCAACAAGACCTCCTATGATGAACAGGAACTACCCAAATGGGAGAAAAAGCTGGCCGGTATCTGGGAACTGGTCGGCCGTCATGAGAGTTACGCCAACCAACTGAAGATCCTCGCTGATAAGTCGGAAGAGGTACGCCGGCCTATTGAGGCGGAAATCAGTACTACCCGGGAGCGGGCCCAGCAGGAACTCGACCGACTGGAAGGCCGCTACAAGGAACTGACTGGTCAGCAGCAGAGCGAGCGCAAAGTCATTTCGGATCGCCAGAGCCGTGAAATCCGCGAACAGGCGAAGAAACAGCAGCAGTCAGCCAGCACCCTCCAGGCAAGTCTGTCTGACCTGACCAGCAAGATCAGTCGACTTGAGGAGCGCCGAGATAACCCACAGGCGTCAGAGGAACTGGTTCGTCAGTTCACGATTGCCGAGTCGGCCAGAGACAAGGCTCAGGAAGCATTCGACACGGCTCAGACCGACAACTTAAATGCGAGTCAGCGATTCGAGACAGCGGACAATTATTACCGGGCAGTGGACCAACGGTTCACCGACGCCCGGGAGTGGTGCGAAAAGCTTGAAGAAGCACATGCCAATGCCCTGAGTCTCGTCAACGGCAAAGAATCTTCGCTGATCTACTTCCTCAATGAAAACAAGCCCGGATGGCAGAACACCTTGGGCCGCGTTCTTGAGCCAGAAATTTTGCGCAATGAGAACCTGTCACCTTCTCTGGACCGGGACTACCCGGACAGTCAGGGCCTGTGTGGTGTGTCCATTGATTTTTCGAGGCTCCCTGAGCAGGAACTCACTCCGGCTGCCCTACGCTCCCAGATGGAAGAAGCTGCCGAGGATTTAGGCAAGGCCGAATCTGAGGAAGCGGCTGCCGAGAAGGCCCTGGCACGGGCCAATAACGATCGGAATGACGCCAAGGAACATCTGAACAAAAAGAAAGCCGCCTTTCAACGTGCCCATACCGAACTCGAGAGCGCAAAGGACACGTTGTCGACTATCCGGCAGAAGAAAGCGCAATCCGAGCTGAATAACAAGGCCGAAACCGAGCGTGAGCTGAGCAAGCTTGTCGCTGAAAAGGGTCAGTTGGACAAGCAGATGGAGGCGCTTGAAAGTTCTCAGGATTCGGAAGCCGAACAACTGGAGGCCCGTCATGAAGAAGAGATTGAGGCTTTCGATACGGCTTATAAAGACGCCCTGACGGCAATTGAGGCCAGTAAGACCCAGACCAGAGATACCCGGGATGCCGACGTTAAGCGCCTTCAGGAGCAATTGGATCAGGCCCTTGCTGGACATGACATCGACCCGGAAGAGATGGAAAGGCTAAGCCGTTCGGTAAAGCAACTGGCCGAAGAGATTAAAACGATACGCGCCAAAGAAATCCTCGTGAAAAGCTACAAGCGATTCATGGAGGAAGAATACGCGCTACTGTCGGGCCTGAAAGAAGATGTTTCCTCCCTGGACAAGAAGCTGAGTTTTCTCCGGGATGAGCGGGCCGAGGCAGTCAGCAACTGGAACGCACGGCGCAGGGAGCTTGAGGGGCGCATAGAGAAGAATAACAAGGCCAAGACCCAGGCCAACACCGATATGACAACCCTGCAGGTTAGCATTCTGCAAACGGCCGAAGACCGGGAACTGCACGTTTCAGAGCACAGTGAAAGTCTTGCTCTGTTCCGGGAAATGAACGCCAACAGTCTAACTCATGAGTACCAGATGCTGCTCCAGCGGGAAAGCAGCAAAATCAACGAGCTCAAGAAGGTGGGTACCCGGTTCGCGACTATCTTTGAGCGGTTCACCGGGACGCCAAGCACCCAGTATTGGCAGGAGGCCGAGCTGGATTGGGACGGCACGGCGGCCCAGGTCATTATCCGGGCCCGGGCGATTCTTGAATACTTCCGGGGCGGGAAGCATGACCTGGTGCGGGACACGCTGGCCTCTGGATTCAGTAATCTAGACCAGATCGATATCTACCGTCGCGCCATGGAGGGCTTTGATAAACGCATCAAACGCTTCAACAAGGAGCTTTCGAGCAGCATAGAGCAAAACCTGAACTTCAAAGCGATTGAGCGGGTGGAGCCAACAGTTACCTTTGAGCTTGAGGAACTGGACTATTGGAAGGACATTAAATCTCTGGCCGATAGCGTTCGAACCTGGCGAGAAAACACTACCCTGAACAGCCTGCCGGATGAAGACCTGATTCTGAGTCTGCGGAACTACCTGGACACCTTTGAAGAGTCTCGGGCGAACGTGACCGTTAAAGAGCTTTGGCGATTGATCCGGTTCCGATTCTTCATCATCGAAAATGGCAAACCAAAGACCGGTTCTAGCTCGAAAGATCTTTCTGGAGATGAAGGCCTGTCTTCCAATGGGCTCTCGTACATCGTCATGATTGTGCTCTTCCTTGGCTTCGTCAACATGCTGCGCAAGGGCCAGCCTGTTCACCTTACTTGGTCCCTGGATGAGCTGAGTGCCTTCGACAACGACAATAAACGGACGCTGCTGGCACTGCTTGCTGAACACCACATCAGTCTGATAACCGCCTGTCCGGACATGGGCGATCGTCAGCTGGGTATGTTCAACCAGGTTTACCGGATGGAGCGTTGTGATGGCGGCAAACGCTTTGTCCGCTGGCGCATGCCCGAGCCCGGCACCACCGCAGCGAACAACCCGTTCAAAGATATCAGCCAGGGAGAAGTCTGATGGTCGATCAAGTCACCCCAGCCAACGAGAGCGTTGCCAACTCGGAAACCTATCGCACCCTGCTTACCCGCCTTCTGGCCGGGAACGTTGTCTGCCAGTGGTCAGCGCCTTCGCTGGCGAGGTTGATAGAGCGCGAGGACATTCAGAACCGGATTAACCGATGGAGCAGCGAACTGGGAATGGAACTGGCTGAAACTAGCTCCGGAAACGGTCGGTATCTGGTATACCAAGGCTTCGACAACACCGTGAAACACGTGGCCCGCGAGACTTTCACCAAATTGATGAAGAACCTGCGCTTCTACGTTCAGACGCTGGAAATGCTGATGAACGCGCTGCATCCGGAGTCCTCCCTGCTGCCAGGAGAAGAGCTACGCTTTCACGATCTGCTCAGCCAGGTCAGCCAAAGCCCGAGTCTGCAAACCCAACTGAGCAACCTGCCCTCTTCCAGGAAGTACACGGCTTACAAGGAACAGCTGGAAGGCCTGTTCTCACAACTGATCAAAGAAGGTTTGCTGGTCGAGGCCAACGCCAAGCACTCGATCTATCAGGTAACCTCCCGAATAGAACTGGTTCAGGACCTGATCATTTTCATCCAGGATAACGAACACCTCCCTGAGCCGGAGGTGGACACTGCAAGTGGTCGGCAAGGGCAACTGGCATGAGGGGACCGAACGGCCATCATCCACTGCTCGATCTTATTCAGCAGCTTTACAATGCCCGGGAACTGGTTGTAGATGCGTATGAGCGCTCTGGCGTGGATCTGGACGACAAAGCGCTAAGTCAGATAGAACCCCTGATGAAAACTCACCTGCTGCGCAAGGAAGGGTCCTCGGGCATACGGCTGAATCAGAAACTGCAGAAGGTGTTTGATGCGGCGCTACGCAAAGATCGGATAGCGGCCATCAATACTGACCTCAATTCAGAACTGCAGGCAGCGGAACTGGCTATGCGTCAGCTCCAGGATGTGAAGTATCAGGGCATGTTCGATGAAATGCTGGCTGCTCGGGACGAGGTAGAACAGCACCTGTTGTCCATTTACGACATTCTGGATGACAGCAGCACGACTATCTTCAACCGGGTCACCAGCAGTTACGGGATCCGGAGCAATCCGGATATTCGGCGCCGTGAAAATGAACTTTACAGCCGGCAGCTTGCGAACCTGGTGGAAAGCTACAACCAGATGCGTTCAAGCCTCAATGACGAGCCGTTCTCGCTGGATCCGGAGATAAGTGGGTTTATCGCTAACCTCGATATCCGGTGTATGGAAGTGGTGGACCGGATACGCCGGACTCAGAACACCATCCGGGACAACCTGTTCAAGGTGCGAGAGCTTGAGGCACGAGCTCGGAAGATCCGAGCGGTTGCCGATCATATGCGGCACAATCCGGGATTCGAAGCCTTGAGGACACAGGATGCGCTGGATAAGCACCCGTATTTCAGGACCATCAATCCCTTGCCGGCGGTGGCCATACCCAACCTCAACGATGTCGGGGTAGAGGAAGCCTGCACTGAGCTGGTTGGACGGCTCAGCGAGACACTTAAGTACGAAGCCCCGAAGGTTACGCGAGAAGATTCCACACTACGGGAGAAAACTCAGGCAGAGCATGTTGCCGAAGTGTCCCCGCTCGACAAGATGGTTAAACGGATGCTGGCACAGTGCATTGAGAACAACGCGCCAATTTCTGCGCTTGAATTCTGGAACTCTGAAGGGCGAGACAACGAGATTGCCGATCTGGACGAAAGTGAATGGCTTTATGCGATTGCACTGTATATGGATGGCAATCCGGTATTGCCCAGCGGCCAGGATACCTCTCATTTTGTAGGTATCTACACCCATGCGACCTCAGCTCACCCACTGGCTGGTTCTTGTGATCTAGTTGACCTGTATGTGTACCCGGTCGGCATTTCCCTTGAGGATGTGAAAAGGAAGGTGCACGAGGCTCCGAGCCCTGAGGTTTTCTCATGAAACCAACACGCCGTGAAATCAAACAGGCGCTGAAGGTTGCCCAATCCCCGGAAACGACATTCACGCGAAACAAGACACTGGAAAGCCTCGCGGCTCGAGGCCTGGGGTTCGTTAACGGCAAGGCTTATTCGATTTCCCGGCAGCAAAAGCAGGACTTGAAAGGCTGGCTCTCTCACCAGTCGATTGCTTGGACCACCCCATGGTCCGCTTTTGAAGGTGACCGGTTGGAGACGGCCGAGGTCGCTACCGATGAGAAGCTGTCCGCGTCTACCGATAATCGGGAGCGGGTCCTAGTCAGCGCTATTGGGCCCACTGTGAGGGTAAACAGTACCACCCTCCCCGAGCTAGAGGGTTCTCATGTTTCACTGGTGACCGAATTCGTCCGCACCATAGAGTGCGACCACCTGTTAATTGTGGAGAACCTACCTGCCTTTAACTCCCTGTACCGGTTATTGCTCAATTTCCAGGGCCAAAGCGTTCTTGCCGTATATAGAGGCGATCCAACGCGGCCTATGGGCCAGACATGGGCAAAACGTATGTCTGAGGAGATGGACATCCCCCTGGCTGCCTATATGGATTACGACCCTGCTGGACTTGTCATGGCGATCAGGTCTGGCGCCCAGACCATTATCCTTCCCCGTGTATCGGATTTGGAAAATGTTAATGGTAGTCAAACCGATTTCACCAATCAGCACATTCAATGGGAACAATTGCGCCGGATGGGGGTACCAGGCCAACTCTCAGACCATTGCGATTACCTCGGAGCTCGCAAAAGAGGGTTTACGCAGGAGCGGATGCTGGCTCTGGGTATAGTTCACCATTGGCTTCCTATCTCCCCGGGGCCAGCGCATGGCAAATAAAAGCGATTTCCGGGAGTTTTCAAGACAGGACCGGTACCGGGCAATGGAAGTACTTCTGAACTGGGAAGGGGGCTGCAACGCCTCGCGGCTTGGGCGCTTGTTCAACGTCCGGCGTGAAAATGTCACCCGATACATTCAGGATTACCGGGAAACCTATCCGGGACAAATGTGGTATGACTCGGTCGGCAAGATCTTCAAACCGACTACTACGTTTACGCCGAAGTGCACGCGGGGCATCATCAGTGAGTATATCGACTTCGCCCGGCGGTTCCCTGCTGAGCACGGTGGATCTTTTAACGGAGGAAGCTGGCTGGATTGCGGTCCACGGCCCCACATTGAGCCAGAACCGAGTGTGTTCCGGACAATCGTTCAGGCGATCAAGGAAAGCCAGGTTATCGCGGTCCGGTACCGTTCATGGAACCATCCGAGCGGCCTGGACCGAAAGGTACACCCGCATGCCCTCGCCTATTCTGGCCTGAGATGGCATTGCAGAGCCTTTGATGAAGAGACTCAGAGCTACCGAGATTTCCATCTGGGAAGGTTCGAGTCGATTGCTTTGGCGGGTAATGCCGGCGATGCGATCACGGGAGAAGCTGATCATGACTGGCATCAGCAGGTTGATTTACTCCTGATACCGAACCCGGAGCTTAGTGAACAAGAACAACAGCTCGTTCGTGCAGATTACAGTATGGACCGGGGTTGCTTGACCGTAAGATCGCGCCGCGCTATGGCGCAGTACGTTCTGACGAGCTATCAAGTCTCCCCCAATGGAGACATTCCAGAAAACCCGCGGCAACAGCCCCTAGTGTGTTCCAACCTTGATATTATTGCGAGTGTGTTGTTTTAGTTAATACACATGGCCTGACTTCAGCTTTCACCTCTAACTCAGGGTGCTGCTTTATACGGTGTGCCATGTGCCAGTCGACGTTTCATACTCTGCAACGCCAACAGCCACCAGAGATTGCAGACCTTCCTCAACCGTTTTCACAGGTTTCCGTTTGAATAGCTCGGCCAGGCTTTCGGTGGTGTACGAGCGTTCGGCTAAAGCCTCTCGGAGCACTCTAAGCTGATCGGGAATGGCTTTCGGGAATGTTGCTTTGCCTTTGCTGGTGACGGCTTCCGTTTTCGCAGCGGCTGCCTTCGGCGCTATATCTACTTCTGTCTGCACAGCATCGGGTGCCTGGTACTCTGGGCGGAGCCAACGAACGATGCCCCGTGATTCCTCCTCGGCACGCTGCTTGTTGAGCTCGACCAGGCGCATTAACAGTTCTTCTTCTGCTTCCGCTTGGCCAGCCGGCTTATCTGGAAGCGGCGCTGTGGCGCCTGGGCGACCTACCAACTTTTCGGCCAGGTCCGACCAACCGTAGGCCCGAAAAACAGCATGGTCTAACTCGTCATGCAGTTCTTGGAGTACGGAAACTAAGCCCTGTTGGTGAATGGTTTTTTCTTTGTCGGTGAGTTTTTCGCTCGCGCGCAGTTTTTCCAGCACGTTGTACATGCCTGTTAGTGTCAGTGAAGGATGCTCAGTTAGTTGGTCTTTTCGGTGTGCATCAACACGAGTTGCAAGCTTGCCAATTTGAGCCACTGCTGCTTCGTCCAGAGCAGGAAAGGAAAAAGCTTCGAAGCTTTTTGTTTTTACATACGTTGGATCATTGCCGACCCCAAGCGCACTTCCTGCAGCAGTGGCCCAGCAGGTATGAACCCGGGAGGAGAGAACCCCCAATATTTCTGGCTGATCTAAAGTGCAGGCAATTAGTTTGCTGTCGGGTAGCGTGTCAGAGCTCACATACTGAAAAGTTCGGTGCTTTGCAGTCTTCACCGTTGCAATGTATCTGCTCAGCGGCGGAAGAGCGGCCCTAAATTTTGGGCAAGGTTCGCCAAATATCCACCATTTGTCACGGCGGCTAGGTCGAGGGTTGTGATCGCGTTCCGGTTTTATTCTTTCCTTTACCCATTGATAGACTTCTGGAAATCGCAACTTCACGTCATCGATTTCTAAACCAAATAAGTCGATCACTAGAGCATTTCGAGGCTTACCAGTTAGATCTCTACCATTCAGATAGGGGCGAATATGGCTTTCCAGTCCAGAACGTTTTCCAAGGCCTAACTCTCGAGCTTCATCGGGGGAAACGACAAAAGCTTTCCCGTGTGGCTCAATTCCGGGGAATGTTAATCCTAAATTTGCAGTTAGTGGTAGCGCTGAAGCCACATCAGCGCCAATTGTGAGATCTGAGAAGATCTTTCCGGTAACTGACGCTATATCTACTTTTCGTGTTTCACTCTCAGATTTCATCTCACTAACAATTCGATTCAAGGAACCTGGTTGTGTTCCTTGAACGCCAACCGTCATTGCAATACGAACGGCAGCACCATCATTCCCATCTACCCATGGATGATCCGGTACCGCAAAAGCCAGCGATAATGGCATCTTTGAATCATTTAAGTGCGGCTCTAATACGCGTCGGTTAAAGGTCTGCTTCAAACTGTTGGTGGTAATGAACCCAAATCGTTGAGCGTTACCCTTTCTTACGTTTTCGGCCGCTGTATGCCACCAATACATCACGAAGTCGGCAGAATCCGGAACCACGCCTTTGAAGACCTGGCGCACAGCGTCAACGTATCCATCACCCAAAGAGCGTCGCATCGTTGAAGCGCCAATGAACGGCGGGTTTCCGATGATATAGTCAGCTTTTGGCCACTCGGCTCGGCGTGGATTGTGATACCGGTACACAGTGGCGCGGCCTGTTTCATCGGGGATTAGCTCACCCGTAGTTGGGCTGGCCTTCATACTGATGCCATCCCAGATGGTTACTGGTTGTCCATTATCATCAAGCTCGGGTTCCCGGCTGTCGTACTCGATCAGAGCATCCCGACACTCAATGTTTTTAAAGTCCTTCAGAATTGGTTCGGGCAGATCCAGGCGGTCATTCAGCCGGTAGTGCCATTGCAGGTAGCCAATCCAAAGCACGAGTTCAGCGATCTGGGCCGCCCGGGGATTTAGCTCCAATCCGAGAAATTGGTGGGGATCAACGGTCAGCCCCTCGCTCTCCAAGACACCCTGGCCTCGTGTCAGCTCGGAAATAAAGCCCAGGACCTCCCCTTCGAGTCTCTTCATGTGTTCCAGGGCAACGTAGAGAAAGTTGGCACTGCCGCAGGCCGGATCCAGCACATGAGTTTGGCAAAGTTGATAATGGAAGGCCTGGACCTGCTGAAGCGCCTTAGCGTCTTTCCCCTGACGCAAAAGTGTTTCCGCAGCTCCTCGGATGTCGCCCCACTGCTCGCGAAGCGGCTCAATCAGGGTCGGCATTACCAGACGCTCAACATAGGCTCTGGGCGTGTAATGGGCGCCGAGTTTGTGGCGTTCTCGGGGATCCAGGGCTCGTTCCAGGAGCGTCCCAAAAATGGCTGGTTCCACAAAGCGCCAGTCCGCTCTCGATGCGTCAATGAGTAGCTGGATCTGGCTGGCGTTCAGCGGAATGGGATCGATGTTTTTGAACAAACCACCGTTGAAGCGTTTTACGGTCTGCATTAGACGTTCGCTGTAACCGCCGGCATTCATGGTATCCCACAAGGCTTTGACCGCCTGGGGGAATGCCTCGGGATTCCGGTCTTTAATGTCTACAAGCAAGTTCTGAAACGATTCTCTCGGCAGTAGCTCAACATCCTCTGCGAACATCGTGAACAGACATCGTTTAAGGAAGCTGGCCACCCTTTCAACGTCATACCCGCTGCGCTCCAGGGATCTTGCCAACTCTGCCAGTTTGGTACTGACCTCCCGAGTGACCTTGGCTGCGTGTTTGCTTGGATCAAGCTTGTCGGGATCGAGCCAGAGCTGGCGAAGACGATGTTGGATCTCTGGCTTGTGCAGGTCGTCCAGACGGATCTCAAAATGTCTGGGGTCTGGAAATGGCACATAGTTTCCGCCCGTCCGGGTGAATTCCGAATAGGTGTAGATGGCATTTCCGACGTCGACAATAACGATGAATGGAGGACGGCCGTGCTCCACTTCCTCGAAGGGCAGCCCCCTGATGTACCGTTCCGCCTGGGCTACCGCAGCGTTGATGGCATTCTGGTGGCTGCGAGAGGCTAGTTGTTTGCCCGTCTGCTTCCCTTCCAAAACGAAGCAGTCTCGACGGTATAAATCGATGTATCGGCTTTCAGTGTTGCCATCGACTCGCGGAGAGGCGATAAACCGCTCAAAAACGTAGGAGTTCTGACTGGTGTCCCCCTCCCCCGGGTCTGGCAGTGGAAGATCCAGGAGCGTGCAAAGATCGCGCATGAACGATTGGAAGTTTGAGCGTTCACTCCCCGAGTTGCCTTTCCAGCGTTCGAGAAAACTGCTTACAGCGGAAGAGGTTGCGATCGCATCCAAGCTTACTACTCCTTAAGACACAGGTTCAGAAAATATTACCCTTTCTGGGGAGGGTTACGCGAAGCGCTAGAGTCATTCCCACTCTCCAGCGTGTCAAACTTAATTTGGAATCGGGAACATTGATGAGAAACAGTTGGATTTCAAGATGGGTCGGTTCACACCAATGTCATGAACCACTTCGGTCAGTCACGAGCGAACCAGCTGGGTACGGTGTCCCCTTTCTCGCGTAAGTTCTCGCAAACGAATCCAACGAATTCGCTCGCCGCCTCATGAGCAGTCATGTTATGTGGGATTCGCTCGGCAGCGTAAAAGGCGTCATCCATATTAATGAGCGTGCCCGTCGCAGAGAATATGTGTCGGCGCTCTTTCGCACTACTTTCCAGACTGAGGTTAATTGCATTGTTAATCAGCGCCGTTTGCACTTCGGTAATGAACTGGAATTTTTTCCAGTTGAACTCGTCAGTCATTTCTATCAATCCTTAGTCTTCGCGGCACGGCCCTGGAACTGCGCTGATTAAGTCAGCCCTAATCATCCCTCTGGCCTTATTTCCCGATGTTCACTCGGTGCTGGAGCCTTGGTATCTCTCGACTTGTTGATTGACCGAGTAGTTCAAAAATTCAGAGTAGCTGGAAAACTTCTCTCCCCTCTCCTTTTCTGCGGCAACCAAATTACGGAATTCTGCTGGAGTTGCGCAATCGTGAAACAGCGGATGCTCAGGCTTCGATTTTGTAGACTCGGTCTTTGGATCCTGGTCCTGAGCAATGGCGTCCAGAGGCAATTCCGGATCTGCGTAATTTTCTTTTACTGCAGTGACGAACCACCCTGCAGGATTGCTCAAGGTTTGAGACCGATGGTGAGCTTTGGCCAGGGCCAGGTTTCTCACAATGCGATCCTCATCGAACTTAGAGAAGATTTCTCTGCAGGTTGCGTCGGTGACGCCGAGTGCTCTCAGATCCGAATAAAGAGGGTGATTAGGCAGATCTTCCAGAGTGTCGATGGTCTTCCACTCGAATTCTAGGGCAACCGTTTTACGGCCGTGCTTGATTTTCTTTACGTAGACCTTTTTGAACTCAGTGAACTGCTCGATTTGGGCGATCGCCGGTTGAAGTACCTTCTGATTGAGATTGGCGAACCGCTCGTATGTCTCGTGGTTATAACCCATCAGCTTGGAAAAATTGTCCCAGCCGTTACGTGTCGCCAATTTGGGATCGAGTCCAACCACGCGGTTGCCGAACTTGCGATATTGCTGGAAGAGCTCGTAGAGTCGAATCGCGTAATTCGATTTCATCTTAAGAATTCGACCAAGTTCATAGAGAGTGAAGCGACCCACCAGGCCAATAAGGAAGGGTTTGAGCTCTTCGCTGAACTTGATGCCGAATGTCCCTCGCTCGCAGTAGGCTTTGGAAACCCACTGGTACATGCGCCACTCGCCGGTATCGTCGTTCCGAATGGTGACTTGCTTACTCATAATTCCTTTGGAAATCCGGCGAAGATCCCGGTAAGCATTTTTCGGATTCAGCTCCAGATGCTCGACCAGGTCCTGAACCTGAAAAACCTGTTCATGGAACTGGGTCTGATCCTTACGGATCTGCGCCATGGCAACCAAAAGAAGTTTGTGCTCTTGGCTGGTCAGCTCGAATTGCGCCTCAACGAGGGCGTTAGCCTTCGCAACCCGAAGTTTTGGGGTGTTCTCGTTCAGCGGAATTAAATCCAGCTGGTGACTGGCTTCAGCTGCTTGACCCACGATGAACCCCATATAGATAAAATGATGGTTTGAACAAATATCACCCAACTGGTTTAGCTTCAAGGGCTCAAGGCCAGAAGCAACCAAAGGAGGGTCAAAGGCAACCTGATGACGGTTTGAAGGCAACCAAATGAGGCTCTGAATAGTCGATGAAGCAAAAGCTGGCTGATTTTTGCGCGAACTGAGCTGTGCCCAGGTGTCCATCGCACCTATTTTCCACTTTTGACCGTCATCAGGTTGCCTTTTAAGACATCAAAGTGCTTATCCGCGTTGAATGACTCAGGAATTTTTATTGTGAAGCCTGAAACCACCGTCTTGGGGTTGCCCCAGCGTGTGATTTGACCGTCATCGAGTTGCCGCTCGCGGCTGAAGTCTTCCGTATACCGTCATCAGGTTGCCTTTAGAGCACTTATTCACTGGAGCAGTACGTTCGACCATCATTTGGTTGCCTTTAAATCGACCGGTGGTGGGGATTTTCACCGTCATCAGGTTGCTTTAATGAATCCAGACCGTCATCAGGTTGCCGAATATTCCTCCGAAAGTCGCCGGCGCCGTCATTTGGCGACCCCCGGATGAGGCTCTTTGAAGTTGCCTCTGAAGGCGCCCTACACTCCAAGCCGTCATTGAGTTGCCTTTTGCAGTCCGAGACTTCCGGGAGCGTGCTGCCGGCGAGATTCCAGGCCTGACATCATTTGGTTGTGGATCTCCGTCATTGAGTTGCCTCCAAACGTCAGGCAACGGAAAACTCCCCGTCATTGGGTTGCCTCAGACCGTCTCCAAGATGCCGAGTTTTCATTCTGGTTGCCTTTTTCTTTCTAGGGCCATGTTTTTTGGTGATTTTTTTGTCATGAAACAAACATAACTTCATAAATTAGAAATAATACAAACATGGCCTTTACAGTTGCCCCTGGAAAGGAGGTTAACCCCAATCGGCAACCTGAATGAAATCGCCAGCTACCCTTCCCTCGTGTGGCTTCCACAACACTGCAAACTAAGAAATCTCTCTACCGACATACGGCCTACAGCTATCAGTTCCTTTGACAGCCGCTTCAGCCCCCTCCTTATGTGAACTTGTATCCGCCTTTTGAGCGCTAAAGCCCAGATCTTTGTCTTACCAACGATCTGCGTGGCATTGCCTGCCAGATCGACTTGACGGGGCTTTCAAAGACAGTCTCTGCGCCCCTCTCCCATGCCTGAACCCTTGGGGAGCGTGAGTTAACCACCAATCATGATCTGCCCATTTCATTTGTTAGTTAGTTTATTAGTTTGTTTGTTTATTGCTTTATTTCTTCTGAGTTTGACGCTATACTTCCCCCTATATTCCACTGTCCCGAGGTGTCTATGCGCCCTGCTGAATTTGAAGACGAACAGATCATCGAGGCGGCCAAGCGGCTTTTGAGTGCCGGTCGGCGCGTTACAGGCTTTGCATTGAGAAAAGAAATTGGGGGTGGCAACCCGACGAGGCTGGTGAGGGTCTGGGAGGATTACCGTCAGAGTCAGGAAGTTGTTGAGAGCGAACCGGTGCAGGATCTGCCTGTTGAGGTTGAGGAAGCCTTATCCGAAATGACCAGCACCTTTCTGGAGCAAGTCAGAACGCTGGCGCTCAATCTGAACAACCGTGCTGTTAAGACGGCTGAACGGCGAGTGGCTGACGTAATGAAATCGGCCAAAGAGCAACAACAAAGCGCAGAGGCGGAACTGATCGATGCAACAACCGCCTTTGATGAGATGGAAGAGCAGTTGCGGAGCCTTCAGGAATCACTAGAAGCCACCAGAAAAGAGCTTCAATCAACCAACGATGACCGAAAGGAACTCAGCAACAAACTGGTAAAGTTTGAGAAGGACCTGGCCATCGCGGAACAAAAACTGAACAAAGAACAAGAAAAGAATAGCGACCTGAAGGACGAAGTTGCAGGGCTCAAAAAATCCAATGAGAGCTTAGAGAGCGACAAATCAGACCTTCGGAAGCAGCGGGATGGCTGGGCAACGCTTGTGGAAACCCGGGAGGCTGAAGTCTCGACGTTAAGCCAGAAGTTGTCAGAGGCGCAGGGAGTGTTGCGAGAGCTTGAGACAGAAAAGAAGTCAATCACGGCGCAATCGGAAGAGCGAAAGAAAGAGCGTGATGAGGCTCGCTCCGCCCAAAGGAGTGCTGAAACAAAAGTCACGCAACTTGAAACCCAGTTGGAAGCGAGCCAACGACGGAATGACGAATTAAAGGCCGAAATCCGGGAACCTGAAACACCAGGGAAGGACTCTCAAGCCCAAGAAAAGAGCTCAGATTCAAGGAAAAGAGGAGGAAATTCGTGATTGGGCGCCGGCCGCTATGGTTACTGATCTTAGTTTTATCGGCTTTGCCCTTGATCGGGGCAGCCGATGTAATCAAAAGGTCCGGCTCTGGCATCTGTCATGGCCCGGAAAGTCCATGGTACGACGCGGTGAAAAACTACGTGGGGTTTACGGATCTCCAGTTGTGTATGCAGTCGGGAGGTCGACTGCCCAAGGGAACCAGAGCAAGTCAGGAGCAAATCAATGCTCAGGTTTACAGTCGTGGCCACTATGGAAGCGGATGGGCAGATGATGATGGGGATTGTCAAAATACACGGCACGAGGTGCTGGCAGAGCGATCCACAACTCCGGTTCGATACAAAGATGAATCTGAATGCATCGTCGTCTTCGGGCGCTGGATTAGCCCGTTCACGAACGAAGTCATCCAAGATGCCCGGCAACTGGACGCAGATCATATTGTGCCGCTTTCCTGGAGTTGGCAAAGGGGCGCTGATAAGTGGAGTGATCAGAAGCGAGAAAAATTCGCCAATGACCCCTCGAATGTCCTAATCGTAGAGTCGAGTCTGAATAGGTCGTTAGTGGAATAGAAAAAATATCCTAAAAAGCATCAAAAACCTAGGCCAGAAATCGAAATCTGGTTTTTTTTGAGCATGAACGCATATATAGTGGAATTACGAACATACCATTTTACTGATTGGAAATTGCGTGCTGAACAGCGTCTGCATAGAGGCAAATATCAA
>CETX01037636.1_pt1 | contig 25997 bp, 27 predicted proteins | sample 356501 | NCBI WGS metagenome assembly CETX01 (sample SAMEA2623390, study PRJEB7988) | marine metagenome | biome: marine biome (ENVO:00000447); feature: mesopelagic zone (ENVO:00000213); material: "saline water (ENVO:00002010), including plankton (ENVO:xxxxxxxx)" | depth 450 m | reverse complement strand
CGCTATTTTGTTACGGGAGAAACGCCTAGGCCGATTGGATCGCGCCATCCGCTTATCGTGCCATTCCAGGCGTTTCCTTCTCAAGATGGCCACGTTGTAGTCGCCGCCGGAACGGAGAAGCAATGGGAGCGCCTCTGCGATGTGATTGGCCGCCGGGACTTGGCCGAGGATGCGCGCTTTGTGGATAATCTTTCGCGTTGCGAGAATATACCAGCGTTGGTAGAGGAGTTGTCAGCGGTCTTCCGCATGGACTCGACTGCCACCTGGGTACAGGTGCTCTCGGCTCGCGATATTCCGTGCGCGCCGATCCAGGACATTGCGCAAGCGGCTGCAGATCCGCAAGTTGTTGCGCGCGAGATGATTGTGGAAGTAGACGACCCCCTCGCGGGGAAACAGCGCGTCGTCAACACACCGCTGCGCTTTTCCGAGACGCCTGCGGCAGTGACGCGTTCATCACCGCAGCTTGGTGAACATACCGAGACGATTATAGAAGAGTGGCTGGGGCATAACTGAAGACGGGAAAATCACGTTAATGAACTATCCCGTTGTCAAAGCCGTTTCCTACGTACTCGCGCATGTACCGCATCTGGCGCGATACGGTTCTAAACCGGTGCGTGAAGGCGCAGCCGATCCTGCCGTTCTTGATCAGATCGAAGATGCATTGCGTGGTTTTAGGGCTGCCCGCGATTACGCCCCGCATCAAATTTACATTGGGAATCACGCGCCGGAAACGCTTGCCAATCTCGCTGAACCTTGGCATGCCAACCCACTCGCTGGCAATCGATTCGGGCCGATGGGCGAAATCATGTCCGAAGCGGAATTCTACGGGCTGTTGCGCATTGCCGATACATTTGAATTGTTCCGCCTCGAACGTGATTTCTCATTAGAGGCCTGCGATCAGCTCAAGAACCACCCCCTCATCCGGCTGGATGAACTCGCCGTGCTGGAGAAGGGTCTGCCGCTGGAGCAAATCGAGGCGCTCATCTCACAGAAAGGCGCGCTACCCATCTACGGCGAAGGCAGGCGTCTGGTCGGCGCAATGCGCAATGCCCACGATCAGGACGATACGCTCACATCCAATGTGCTGCTGGAAAACCTGGCATGCAAAACCTCCGGCGCGTGGGCGCTGCGCCATCTGACCACTGAGGCACTCGGCATCGATCCGGCTGAAGTCGATTATTTGCTCGGCTGTGGCGAAGAGGCTGTTGGTGACCGGTATCAGCGTGGCGGTGGCTCACTTTCCAAGGCGATGGCCGAGTTTGCCGGTTTCGACATGGCCGGTGGCTCGGATGTGAAGGCGTTCTGCGCAGCCCCTGTTCACTCTGTGATCCTTGGGAGTAGTCTGGTGCAGTCTGGCGTTTATCGGAATGTTGTCGTCGTTGGCGGTGGTTCGCTGGCGAAACTTGGCATGAAGTTTCGCGGCCATCTGAAGAACGAAATGCCGATTTTGGAGGACGTGCTCGGTGCCGTTGCAATTGCCATCGGACCCGACGATGGGAAGAATCCGATTGTGCGGACGGATGCCGTCGGCTTGCACCGTGTCTCGGAGAGCGCTGCGCCACCTGCCATGATGAATGCGTTGGTGGTCCAGCCGCTGGAAAAACTCGGCTATAGCATGCTCGACGTGGACAAATATTCGCTAGAATTACACAATCCTGAAATCACCGAGCCAGCTGGTAGCGGCAATGTGCCATTGAACAATTTTCGCACATTGGCCGCCATGGCTGTGATGCGTAAAGAGATCAAAAAAGAGCAGATGGACACGTTTGTGGCCGAACGCGGCATGCCCGGCTTCTCGCCGACACAGGGGCATATCGCCGCGGCCGTGCCATTTTTGGGACATGCGCGTTTGCTGCTGCTGGCTGGCGAGATCGAGCGCGCGATGTTTGTCGCCAAAGGCAGCCTGTTTTTGGGACGTATGACCAATCTTTCAGACGGCAGCTCTTTTGTCCTCGAACGCAATCCGGGAGGGAATACAGATGGCGCTCGATGAAATAACAGGTGAAACATTCCATGATGAAGTACTGCAAGCCGATAAACCGGTGCTGGTAGATTTTTGGGGGCCGCGCTGCCAGCCCTGCATTGCACTCATGCCAGCATTGGAGGAACTGGCTGAAGAACACGTGGTTGCGTTAAAAGTGGTAAAAGTAGACGCCAGCATTCGGCCAAACTGGAAACTCTCCGGCGACCATAAAGTGCTTGGCTTACCGGCCTACTTGTTCTTCAAGGATGGCGCAGAAATAAAACGGGTGACCGGAAACGGAATCACGAAACAGATTCTGGAGGAAGCGATTGGAGAAGTGTTGAATTGAAGTATTTGGATCCCGATTTGGAGTGTCTCAATGGAATTGAAAGGTAAAAAAGTAATTGCACTGGGTGAGCGTGACGGCATCCCCGGTACGTCGATTGCGGATTGCATGAAGACGGCCGGTGCGGATGTCGTGCTGACGCTCACGCAGTGCTATGTCTGAACGGCCGCAGGCGCCATGGACCTAGAGGATCAGTCGCTCATTCAGCGCATCGCTGAGGAGCATGGGAGCGACACGATCGTCGTGCTGGGTCAGCCGGACGCGGACAGTGCGGAAATTACCGCCGAGACTGTCCACAACGGCGACCCCACATGGGTAGGTCCATTGGCCGGAGTTCCGTTGGGACTCCCGGTGTATCACATTCTCGAAGACGAGATCAAAGGCCAGATCGATGCCGATATGTATGAGAACGAAGTTGGCTTGATGGCATTGACTATGGATAAAGAGCAGATTGTGGAGGGCCTCGATCGGGCCCGCAATGGGCCATGAGTCATATCGATTGGGGCTGGATCAAGTCCGAGCCTTACCCGCTATTTATCGATGGCTCATTCACCGCGGCTTCAGATGGCGGCGTGTTTGAGATCATCAATCCTGCGACCAATAAGGTCATCGCTCTGGGCAGCGATGGGACTATAGAAGATATCGACCGGGCGGTGATGGCCGCCCGTCGCGCTTTCGACGAAGGCCCGTGGCCGCGGATGCCTGGGCGAGAACGCGGGCGCTATCTGCGGCGTGTGGCTGATCTCCTTGATGCGCAAAAAGAAAAGTTCGCATTCCTCGAGGCGGCTGATGTGGGCAAGACAGTCGCCCGCACGCTCGACTATGCGCTGCCACAAGCCATTGACGGCTACGAATACTACGCTGGCAAAGCCCGCGAACTCGGTGGCGAGGTTCGGCAAGTGCCTGAAGGCGAATGGTTCAACTATCGCATGTGGGAGCCGATGGGTGTGGTGGGAGAAATTCTGCCCTGGAATGGTCCGTTGATGATGGCCTGCCAGAAAGTGGCGGCGATCCTCGCTGCCGGCAATACTGCCGTTGTGAAGCCCTCGGAGAAGGGCAGTCTAAGCAACCTGGCATTTGCTGAGATCCTCGCGGAGGCAAACTTTCCGCCCGGAGTCGTCAACGTCGTGGCTGGGCAAGATCGCCAGCTTGGCGCCCGGCTGGTCGAGCATCCGCAGGTAGATATGGTTTCGCTTACGGGTAGCACCGCTACCGGGAAGAAGGTCATGGCGAGCGCTGCCAACACAATCAAGAAAGTCGCGCTCGAACTCGGTGGCAAAAACCCGAACATCGTCTTTGAGGATGCCGATGTTGAAGAAGCTGTTCAGTGGTCGATCTATGGCGCCTTTGCCGATCAGGGCCAAATCTGTGTTTCGGGATCGCGCTTGCTGCTGCATGAGCAGGTGTATGAGGATTTCCTTGCGTTACTGGTTGAAAAAGTTGGTGCTCTCAAGATAGGCGACACTATGGTGGATGATACTGACGTGGGCCCGGTCATCACCCGTGCGCACGAGGATAAAGTGCTCGACTATATCGAACTCGGGCAGCAAGAGGGTGCGAAGATTGTGCTGGGCGGCCATAAAGTGACAACCGCGCCTCTCGATAAAGGCAACTATATTGAACCAACTATCTTTGTCGGGACAACGCCGGATATGTGCGTTGCACAGGAAGAAATCTTCGGGCCAGTGTTGACGGTGATGTCATTCCAGACGGATGAAGAAGCCATACGGGTAGCCAATGGCGTGGAGTACGGCCTGGCGGCTGGAATCTGGACAAGGGATGTGGACCGCGCCCTGCGCACTGCGGCGCAGATGCACGCCGGGCAGATTTACCTCAACAGCTATTTCAGCCCGGCTATGCTCGACTCGCCGACGGAAGGCCACAAGCAGAGCGGTATTGGCGGCACTGGCATTCACAAATATATGCAAGAGAAGTCGGTATTTCTCCGATTACAATAAAATGTAGACGATATGAATGCCATAAAGACTTATAATCAGTTTGTTGTAGGTGATGTGTAATTCTCACGCGAAATGGGGATTGATGTTAAGGCGATGAATAATTACGGGCGCTCGCTGGTTGGGGGTCATTCGCAGAGTCCGGCCGGGATGCGCCTTGTCATCGAATATATAGGAGAAGTGGCTATTATGGGTTTCGGCCGTGGACCATTTGTTGGCTGTGCGGCCGGCGATACAGCTGCCGGTGTTGTGGTCAAGGTGTGCTAGACAGAAAGACGATTATGTCTAACGGATGCAAACTTGGAATTACGTTGCAAGGTGTCGAGCCGCCACAGGCTTTCCAGCAGCAAGTGCGCGATTTGGAAACGCGCGGTTTCTCACACCTGTGGGTAACGGATTCGTCCTTGCATGCCCGGTGCGTATATGCATACCTTACATTGGCTGCGCTCAATAGCGAGCGGCTCCAAATCGGCACAGGCGTGACTCACCCATATGCGCGCCACCCGGCTATTTCTGTGAATGCTATTTCGACTATTGATGAAATTTCCTCTGGGCGCGCCATGTTCGGACTTGGCACCGGCGATCGGCCGACCGCTGAACTCGGCTATTCCCCCGCGCGCCTGAAAGTGATGCGCGAGATGATTTCCGCATCCCGAAAGTTGATAGCCGGCGAAAAGATGAACTTTGATGGTTCGACGTTTAGTTTAGTCGATGCGAAGATCCATTACAAGTTGCGCGACCATGTGCCCATATATGTCGCCGCGAGCGGACCGCGCATGTTAGCGCTGGCTGGTGAACTGGCCGATGGTGTCATTATCCAGGTTGGACTCTTTCCAGCGGCAATTAAATTTGCCCTACAAAAGGTTGGTGAGGGGGCGGGCCGGGCCGGGCGAACATTGGACGACCTCGAAATCTGGGTGATGGCGTGTGGGATGGTGTCTGGAGACCGCGAGATGGCTCGAAACAAGTCGCGGACCATGGCAGCATGGTTTGCACAGACGGTGCCCGTATATTGTGAACTGGGCAACGTTGATCCGAGCGTCGTGAAGGGTATTCAGGATGCATATCGGGGCAGCGAATTTCACCTCGCCCAAGATGCGGCTCGGTTGGTGCCGGATGAAATGATCGGTCTCTTTACGGTCGGCGGCACGCCCGAGGATGTGCAGGCCCGAATTGGCGGACTAGCCGACTTGAAAATCACCGGCGTGAATTTTATGCCGATTGGCCCCGAACGCACGCAGTCATATCAACTGTTTGCAGAGGCTTTGATTCATTCGACGATTTAAGGGTGATGTTTTGAGCGACCTATCAGAATCCGAGTCCATCCTCGCTTTAATCGATCAGCAAGAACTCATTGATCTGACCCTAGCGCTCGGCCAGATAAATAGTCCGCCCGGCAGTGAGGCCGAGATAGCTGATTATGTGTTTGACTGGCTGGCGCAAAATGATATTCCGGCGCGGCGGCAGGAAGTACTCCCTGGTCGCTACAATGTAATCGCTACGCTGCCTGGCCGTGGCGGGCATTCACTCATCTTCAATAGCCATTTTGATACTGCTTACGGAGATCCGATGGATGTCTGGACGGTTGGCCGGCTCACAAAGGCTGATACGTCCGCGTGGCTCGAAGATGATCGGATATTCGGGCAAGGTGTCGTCAATGACAAAGCGCCGATGGCCGCTACGTTGATGGCGTTGAGGGCCATCAAACAGTCCGGCCATACGCTGCGTGGCGATCTCATCTTCACAGGGGTGTGCGGCGAAATCGGACGGGCTCCGATCGATGAGTTTCAAGGTCATCAATACGAGGGTAAGGGGATCGGGACGCGATATGCCGTGACGCATGGGGTCGTTGCCGACTACGCGTTGGTCGCCGAATGTACGAATTGGACCTTTACGGCCGTGGAATGTGGATGTCTGTTAGTGAAGGTGAGCCTTGCGGGAACCGCCGTCTACACGCCGTTCCTCATCCGGCCGGCAGCCACAGATGAGCATCCAAACGCGATTGTAAGGGCGAGCCGTTTTATCACGGCCTTCGAGGAATGGGCTGGAGACTACGAACGGCGCTTCACATATGAGTCGCGGACGGGGATGGTCGTCCCCAAAGCGTCTGTCGGCGCGATACGGGGCGGGCTGCCCTACAAGCCCATCGAAACTGCTGGGGTATGTGCTCTCTATCTGGACATTCGTGTGCCACCAAATATCCAACCGCTTGTTCCGCTCGAGGAGTTGCGCAAAATACTTGCAAACCTTGGGCTTGTCGGCGATATAGAACCGTTCCTCTTTCGACGAGGTTATGAAGGAGAGAATACGGATAGGCTTGAAAATGCCGTATTTGCTGCCCATAATAAAATCTTTTCTGAGTCTCCTAAGGAGCCTGACCCGCCAGTGAGCAGTATGTGGCGAGATTTGAATGTATTCAACGAAATTGGCATTCCGGCTATCACCTACGGGCCACCGCTCGGCATCTCCTCTGAAGGCTGGACATATTTCATCAAGACCAGCGACATCTTTCGGGCGGCGCGGCTTTACACCTTAGTCGCCCTCGATATCTGCAATCAGCCCAAGCTGTGACAATAGGAAATCTCGCGCGCCCAGCGGTCTCGGCCGTTGTTCTGGCAGCCGGTCTTTCAACCCGCATGGGCGCCCCGAAATCGCTGTTACCGTACGGTAATGCAACGGTCATTGAGTGTCTCGTCAATAAGCTGGCCTCCTGCACTTTAAGCGAAATTGTGGTGGTCACCGGGCATCGGCGAACCAAAGTTGAGGCTGCGCTCACCGGGCACAGTATACAAACTGTTTTTAATAAGGAATATGCCACCGGCGAGATGCTCTCCTCTGTTCAGGTTGGCCTAGCGGCTGCGTCTCCGGGCTCGGATGCCGTGCTAATTGTACTCAGCGATCAACCAGGTATTGAACGTTCGGTTGTAGAACAGCTTCTCAGGGCTTATCGGGTCGGGCAGGCTGCTGTGGTCATTCCGTCCTTCCAGATGCGGCGGGGGCATCCATTAATTGTGGGCAAAAAACATTGGCGCAGAATCCGTATGCTGCCCACGGGCGCCACGCTACGAGACTACATTCACATCTTGGGTACGGCTGTGCAGCATGTCGAAGTCAGCACACCTTCAATCCTGCGTGACATAGATTCACCCCGCGATTACGAGCAAGAACTTACAAGAATCAGAGACGAGGAATGAAGCGGGTCATATGTCAATCGGGGCAGGGCGGTCAGGCAGGGCGTCACTGCTTACGTGCTCCCAATATCTTCGTGTGACCAAGCGGCCCTGCCGGTGTGCCTCACCGGTGGGGCCGCTATCATGCCAGGCGCGGCTTCCTTTTAGGAAGTACCTGGGGGCTGTTTAGTCTTCCATCACACACCCGCCCCAAGTGGGTAAGCAAGCATCGCCTGTTCCGGTCCTCTCCTAATCAGAGGCCCAATGTCTCCCAACCCTGCCGGGATCTGAGCGGGTCATATAGTAGTAAGTAACAATAGAAAAGTGAACGTGCGGGGACCTTGCGGAGGCAGGTGGGGGGCAATTACTGGCAGTCGGTGAGAGAATGTCTGAACATGAGCGAACAACCCTCCAGATCAGGAGCGATCTCGCCCGTTTTCAGAGGGAGGCGGATGCTCAACTCAATTCCGATATCGATGACGCGTCGCTGCGCAAACTTGTGAAAGAGTGGAGGCAGGAACTGAAGAAAGGCGACCCTGACAGAGCAAAACAGGTAATCAAGTTGTTTGAGCGGGAGATCAGGGCGTACAAGCACCAAGGACTGGCGAAATACACCAGTCCTTGGTGGGAAAGTGCGTCTTCGCAGTGTGCCCCCACAGGGAGGCAGCCCTTATACGCAACACCTGCGGTAGCAATAGTCTGGGACAAAGCAAGAAAAGGGCAACCTGTTTTTTCCTGACCGATCGCCAATTCATACCACGCTAACAGCCACCATTATGGGGTGGGGCGTAGGTCGGGCCACCTAGGGGACAGACTATGTCATAGTCTGCGGTGGTAGTGCGCCAACTCTGGCCTGCAGATGAGGTTCTGGACCAAGACAGCGGTTCTTTTTGGAGGAGGAGGGAATGCGGACATGGATAACACCCCTGCTTACCTGTATTTCCCCTAAATCCAGCCTATTTCAACTAAATAGAGCCAAACCGAGCCACTTTGCGCGGGTTACAGCGCCTCGTCACGTCGATGACGGTGAGGTTGCCAGGGACTTCATTGTATACGTCCGGCTCACGCCTGGCCTGACGGGGGGAGTCGATTAACGGTTGCGCAAGCCCCGCATGGACGGTCCCTGAGGAGGTGACGACCAAAACAGGCCCGGCGGGCAGCCCGCTGATTTCGGATGCCAGGTCCGCGGCCGTGTTAGCTGAAATACATAATTTGACGGGAAGCGTGAAGGCATATCCCAAAATGATTCCTTAATCAAACTCGGACATCTCACAATCCAATGATTATCGAATGCTTGTCAAGTGCTGCTTGACAAAAAAGGGCAAATATTATACATTGGGTTGGCTGTTCGACCGAAAAAGGATTCAATTTGCCAAATCGGATAGATTTTGTTAGGAAAATCTGGATGATGTGTAAAGTATTGATTTGCAGATAGATTGATGGACGCCATCTGCAATCTGCGCACTTTCATTACGGCCCTTGAAGAGAACAACCTGCTGGTGTGTTGGCTATCATATACGGACCGGTGGGCAGCCATGGCCGAGGGCAAGAAACTTGTCGCGTACCATCTGGCTAATCAGCGCCAAATCATGCAGTCTAGCGGCGTGGACGCGGCGCTTATTGGAAAACCAACAACTGGTTACGGCTACTGGGAAAAAATTGCAAAATGACCAAAAACAATAGAACTGATAATAGATCGCGCGCAGAAGTTCTTGCCCTCCTTGCGGGCAATCGCAATCCACGCTTGCCCTGTTTCAGCGGTTTAATCAATGTGACTGCTCCGGGCCTTGAAAGCATTGGCTTGAAACTGTGTGAGGTACATGTCGACCCGGACATGATGGCGCGAGCTGCGGCTACGACGTACCGGCTGTTTGGTTTTGAGTCCGCAGTAGTGCCATTGGACATGTGTGTCGAAGCGGAAATACTAGGTGCGCGAGTGGATTTCCGCCTAGAGGCGCGGCATCCGGAACTCCCGAGAGTAATTGCACCCCTAGTGGACTCGCCAAACGAGCTCGAAATCAAGGCGCTAACCGATTTGACAAAACGCGCGCGTGTCTCAGTTGTGACGGAAGCCATCCGAATTCTGAAGGCAGATGTTGGAAAGGAAATTGTTGTTGGAGCTTGGGTGCCGGGGCCCTTTACGTTGGCGACACAACTAGTAGATCTGACAAACTTGGTCATGGGCACACAAACAGCGGCGGAAGATGTGGGGCGTGTGCTTGATCAACTAACTGATATGCTGTTGGAGGTCGCCGTAGCCTATCATTTGGCCGGGGCCGACTTTCTCACGGTGCACGAGATGGGTGGTTCGCCAGGCTTCATTGGGCCACCGACATTTGGGGAGTTAGTGCTGCCGCGCTTGCGGCGCATGCTTCAGGCGTTGCCCGCCCCGCGCGTGTTGAGCGTGTGCGGCAACACAAACCGCAGCATGGCTCTCCTGGCGGAGGCCGGAGCCGATGCGCTACATGTGGATCAGACAAACGATCTAGCGCAATCACGCGAAGTGCTAGGTCCCGAAACAATTCTGTTTGGCAATATCGATCCGGTAAAGACCTTGGTAGAAGACGACGATCCCAGCATACGCTCGGCAGTAACGAATGCAATCGAAGCACGCGTGGACGCAATCTGGCCCGGCTGCGATCTGTGGCCGCGGGTTCCAGCGGCCAACATGCGTTTGATGATAGATGAAAGCCAGCGGAGTCTCCGATGTGCTGACCGCAGACGGTGAGTGCCACTATGAAGAACCATGCATCGTCGGAAGTTCGAGCATACGGTCGAAGTGAGACGCATCCTGCAGGCGCTTGAAGAGACGCCTTCTGATGGTGAGGAAAAGTGTAATCGGATACGGGGTACCGACGGAGGACGAACCTGTACTCATGTGCAGCATAGGGGTGTTCATACTTCAATAATCTCATGGCCACTTCGCCACAAACACACCGTACCACCGCCCAAAAAACTGATTGACCGGCCATTGAAGAGGATTACGTCCGTGCGGGCAAATCGAGGGCGGTATGACTCAGGCGCTAGGCTGTGCCCTTTGCGAGAATATGCAGTGTGATGAGCGTGGTTGCCTCCTGATGGGCCGTTTGGAGCCAAAGCAGTTGCCGAGATTCGGATGGATGCAGTCGCGCCTGCCATCGCCAACGCCGTATTCAATGCCGTGGGTGTGCGCATACGTGAGCTGCTGCTGACGCCGGAGCGGGTGTGGCATGCGCTGCGGTCAAATTCCTAAAAAGGGGTGATGGGCGATTACTGAAGACGTTTCGATCGGCCTGAGAATAAAGCGGCGGCGCAATGAATTGGGGCTCAGCCTGCGTGAGCTCGCACGACGCACAGACGTGACGGCTTCATTTCTTAGCCAGGTTGAACTCGATCAGACGAACACCTCTTTGAATTCTCTCCGGCGCATCGCAGAGGCGCTAGACGTATCGATCTTGTACTTTCTGGAAGACGGTCCTCATCAAGACCCGGTCGTGCGCGCCGATAGCCGATCCCGGCTCAGCTTTGCCAATCTGGAGGTCGTCTACGAGTTGTTGACGTCCGACCTATCACGCAAGATGGAGATGTTCCTCGGCAAGCTAGGGCCAAACACTGGAAACGTCGCGCGCCGGCTCCGGGAGCCAACCGAGGAGTGCATTTACGTCCTAACAGGCAGCTTGCTGATTGGGCTTGATTCGGGCGAATATATCCTTAACCCAGGCGACAGCATCTATTTTGACGGCGTGTTGCTGCACAAGCTGGCCAACGCCTGTGATGACGAAGAGACGACCTGGATCTCCGTGGTCACGCCGCCGGTTTTCTGATCGGTATTTCAATAGCGGGCGACAGAGCAGATCGGCTAATGCGAAGCTCACCCATCGTGTTTGATCTCGTCATACAAGGCGGAACCCTAATCACCGCGTCGGAACAGTTCGAGGCGGACCTGGCTTTTCTGGATGGAAAGATTGCTGCAATTGGAACGCAGCTGCGGGGGCACGAGACGGTCGACGCGCGGGGCCAACTGGTGCTGCCCGGCGCAGTGGACGTGCACGTGCACCTGGAGATGCCAGTAGGCGCAACCGTGTCGAGCGACGATTGGCAGCGTGGCACCGTGGCGGCCGCGCACGGCGGTACGACCACCGTCGTCGACTTCGTCGAACCGGAGCCGGAGGAGTCTCTGCTAGAGGCCTACCAAAAACGGCGCCGACAGGCAGAGGGACGTGCCGCGATCGACTTTGGATTGCACATGACGCTCTTACGGGCGGATGCCGAAACTCTGTCGCAGGTGAGTGATGTGTCCGCGGAAGGGCTGACGTCGTTTAAGCTTTATACCACTTATGAAGGATTGTGTTTGAACGATATGGAGCTGCTCGCCGCGCTACGTGCCATTCGCGACGTGGACGGCCTGGCGATCGTGCACGCCGAGAACGACGCGCTCATTCAGTGGTTTACGCAGGAGTTCACTCAGGCGGGACTGACCTCGCCGCGTTACCATCCACGCAGCCGACCCGGTCCTGCCGAAGGGGAAGCTATCGAGCGTGTACTGGCGCTGGCTGAAGCAGTGAGCGCAACCCTGTACGTGGTGCACGTTTCCACCGCGCGCGGGAGCGCGGCCGTCGCCCGCGCGCGAGCTAGAGGCCAGCTTGCCTTTGGGGAGACCTGCCCGCAGTACTTGTTGCTCAGCGACGAAGTCTACGAGCGCCCCGATTTTGAGGGCGCGAAGTTTGTTTGTTCCCCACCGCTGCGCACGCCGGACGACAATCGCGCCCTATGGCTGGCGTTGGGAGCGGGCGGTTTGCAGACGGTGGCCACCGATCATTGCCCTTTCAATTTCGCAGGTCAAAAGGACCTTGGGCGCGGCAGCTTCGTCGAGATTCCAGGCGGCCTACCCGGCCTCGAGGCGCGTCTGGCGCTGCTGCACACTTTTGGCGTGTGTCAGGGCCATCTATCGCTCAGTCGCTGGGTGGATGTCTGTTGCACAACTCCGGCGCGACTGTTTGGTCTGTACCCGCGCAAGGGCACGCTATTGCCCGGCAGCGACGGCGATGTGGTGATTTTCGACCCCGAGTATAAGTTGACCTTGTCTCAATCCACGCTCCACGAGAACGTTGATTACACGCCCTACGCGGGGATGGAACTGTGCGGATATCCACGGACAACGATTGCACGCGGCGAAACCCTTGTACAAGAGGGGCGGTATGTGGGCTCACCGGGCGGCGGTCGTTTTCTGCGGCGGGGGCAACCCAATTTGCAGCGAGGGGGAGCGTATGCCTAATACGCTACTCTTGCCTGCGTGGCTGGTAAGTGACGTGCGCAAAGAGCCTTTGCACAATTGGGGCGTGCGCATCGTTGGCGATCAGATCGATGACCTGGGCCCGCACACAACGTTGCTCGAAATGTATCCGGCAGACGATGTGCAGCGGACGCCGGGCCAGGCGCTATTGCCGGGCTTCGTCAACGCTCACACCCATTTATATGGTGTGCTTGCCCATGGCATACCGCTGGCGCACGCGCCCTCGGGCTTTTGGGCCTTTCTGGAGGAATTCTGGTGGCCGCTTGTGGAGGACCAACTCAATCAGGAAATGATATGCGCCGCTACAGAGCTGCAGTGCGCGCGCATGCTAAAGAGCGGTGTGACAACCTTTTTCGACATAACCGAGGCGCCGTTAGCGTTGCCGGGCTGCCTGAGCGCCCAGACGGAGATTGTGCGCCAGTGGGGGATGCGCGCTATCCTGACCTTCGAGGCCACGGAACGCGTCAGTCCACGCAACGGGCAACTGGGATTAGAGGAGAACTTAGCTTGCATCGAAGCCTGTGAGGGCGAGGGTAGCCTGGTATCGGGGGGCATGAGTTTTCATACGACATTCACGTGCTCGGCAGAATTTATCCGGCAGGCGTTTGCGCTTGGGCGCGAGCGCGGCAAGCTGGTGCATATGCACTGTTCCGAAGGCACGCACGAACCGGCCTATACCCAGGATAATTTCGGCCTGAGACCGTTGCACTACTACGATAGCCTGGGTGTGACAGGTCCGGACATGCTCGCCTCCCAATGCGTACAGGTCGACAAGAGCGAGATTGCGCTCCTTGCAGAAAAGCAGATACGCATGACGCATATGCCGCTCTCGAACTGTGAGGTCGGCGGCGGCATCGCGCCTGTGCCGGATCTATTGCAGGCAGGCGTCGAGGTGGGACTGGGCAGCGACGGATACATCGATGATTTCTATGAAGTGCTGCGCGCGGCATTTCTTATCCATAAAGCAAGTCATCAGGACCCGCGCGTAATGCCAGCGAGCACGGTGTGGTATCTGGCGACCGAAGGCGGGGCCAAGACGTTGGGTCTACAGAAAGTGGGTCGGCTGGAAAAAGGCTGGCAGGCAGATATGCAGCTTGTAGACCTAGACCTGCCTACGCCGCTAGCCGCGCACAACTTCTACGAGCAGCTGTTGCTCTATCGATGCCAGGCAAATGTGCGCGCTACTTATGTGGCCGGGCGCAATCTTTTCCGGGACGGAGAGTTGTCCGGTGCTGACTTCCAACAGCTATTGGCACATGCACACCAGGCAGCGCACAAGTTATGGTCGCGGGCTGCTAATTGACACTCAATAGACGTGGATTCATTCGTGTTACACTCTTTGTATGGATCTTGATCGCATAGTCAACTGTACCCGGTCTCTGGTACAACAGCCGAGTCTTAGCGGCCAGGAAAGCGCGGTTGTGGAAACTGTCCTAGCCGAGATGCGTGCCCTTGGATTCGATCGGACTTGGGTCGACGACAATGGCAGCGCAATTGGCGTGATCGAAGGTGCTGAACCTGGGCCAACGCTGCTACTGGATGCCCACTGCGACACGGTCGGCATTGCCCCCGGCGTCGCATGGTCGCGCGACCCATTCGCGGCCGAACGGGATGATGTCAACATCCATGGTCGAGGTACCGCCGACATGAAAGGTGCGCTGGCTGCCATGGTGCACGCGGCCGCAAGTGTGGATCGCGAACGCTTGACTGGGCGAGTGGTCGTGAGCGCCACCGTAATGGAAGAAGTCATGGAGGGCCAGGGATTGAAGCCAGTGATGCAGGCCGTGCAACCGGACTTCGTCGTCATCGGCGAGGCGACCGACTTAAACCTGAACCGGGGTGGACGCGGGCGGGCTGAAATCCATGTCGAGACCGTCGGGGAACCGGTGCACTCGTCGTCACCTCACTTGGGCCGCAACGCAGTCTACGCGATGATGAATGTAATCGAAACCGTGCGAGCGCTCGATTTGCCAGACGACCCGTTACTTGGCCCGGCGCTCTTCGCGCTAACTGACATCATTTCTGACCCGTATCCTGGGCACTCCGTCATTCCTAGCCGTTGCCGCGTGACCTTCGATCGGCGGCTGCTCCCTGGCGAAACGCCGGACAGTGTGCTGGGCCAGATTTTAGAGGCGCCCGAGTTAAAGGGTATCGAGCTCAAAGCCGAGATTGCCGCAGGCGAGTACCGAGCCTACACAGGCAACACTATGCGAGGGTCAAAGTTTTTCCCCGCGTGGGTGTTCGATGAGTCGCATTTCTTCGTGCAGACGGCGTTGCGGGGATTGCGCAACGTAGGAGGCGACCCGCAGGTAGCCGCGTACCGCTTCTGCACGAACGCAGCCTACAGCGCCGGGGTGGCTGGAGTACCCACGGTGGGCTTTGGGCCGGCGACCGAAGGCGATGCGCACGTGGTCGACGAGAAGCTGGCTGTCCTGACGCTGGCCGCAGCAGCGCGTGGCTATCAGGGCATTGTCGACGCAGCGCTGGGTAAGTGTCCTTGAAGCGCAGCTTAGTTGGACGAGTTAAGACTGGACAGGATTGACTTAGCTTTTGACCGGCATCATGATGATGCCCAAAGGCCCCATCGAGAACGTGGTGGCCGTGGCTCGAGCCGCCTAGTAAGCCGGTTTCGTTCTCTGCACCTACTTATGGTTGCCAGTCTGCAAATGCATCAATCACTGGCTTGACGTTGTCCATCATTGGGTAGAGGATAGGACAGGTGACGCCGGCATCAATGTATTCGGCCACTTTTTCCTGACACGCTCGCGTTGTGCCGACGGCCATCAAGTTTCTCACCACATCGTCAGGAATTAAGGCGGCAGCGCGACGATAATCTTCTTCGGTAGCGGGCCAACCGACAAATTCCTGCACCTTTGTGATGAGGTCTTCATCTACGTTGCTGGCCTTCATAATATGTGGTTCAGTGCCTAGATAGTAGGCGACCAACGTTTTGCCTTCCGTCATCGCTGACTGAGGATCATCATCAGATAAGCAACAGACCAGTAGTTCGGGCCGGTCTACGTCATCGAGCGTTTTTCCCGCTTTTTTCGCCCCGCGTTGGACGAGCTCCACCGCGTGGCGAATGTACTCCACTGACACTACATAGTTGAGTACAACGCCATCGCAGATTTCACCTGATAGTTCCAGCATTTTGGGACCGGTGGCACCTATGTACAGCGGAATATCGCGGGCCGAGGTGTCGCCGTATGCCACATCCAGTCTCACCTGGTCCAACTGCACAAAATCGCCGCGATAAGTGACCTCTTCCATGGTGAACAGCTGCCTCAAAGCCTCGATGTGCTCACGCATTGCCTTCAAAGGTTGTTTTCGCCGGACCCCCACCCGCGAGGCAATGGGCTCCCACCAGGCTCCCAAGCCTAACATTATCCGGCTCTGTCCGTCAACTGCTCCGGCCAGTTCCCACATGGTACTCCAAGTTGCAGCAATGACCGCCGGGTTGCGCGTCCAGATGGGTAGAACGCCGGAGCCAAAACGAATCCGATTGGTCTCAGCCAGAAAGGCGCTCATCATTACCACGCAATCGCGGGCCAGGCGGGTGTCGGCTTGCCAAATCTCCGAGAAGCCACGCGTCTCAGCGTATTTGACCATCTCAATTTCATAGCGAATAGGGTGTTTGTCTTGCATGTAAAGGGCCATGCGTTGTGCCATATATGTCTCCCAAATATTTGCAGGTTTGGATTAGAGTTTGATTCTCATCACCCTAATCTTTTGACAACTATTTTGCGTTTTCGTAACACGTTCTCAATCATTATGGCTTACGATTGGCCGTAATCCAGGCCATGCAGTTTTCGTCATTACCAACCAACAAATCGGCTGCGAAGATGGATTTGCGAATTTCTTCTTCGTAAGGGTTAGTGATGGCACTGGTCAAGCCGTTGGCGATAGTCATCGACAGGAAATGGGCATTGATAGTGAGCCGGTTGGGTAAGCCAAACGAAACGTTGCTGGCTCCACAAGTAGTGTTGACCCCCAAATCTTCACGTAGCATCCGCAAGAGCCGGAAGACCTGCTGTCCGGCAGTTTGCATCGCTCCGATTGGCATAACCAATGGATCAATGACGACGTCCTCCTTGGGAATGCCGTGGTCCATTGCCCGCTCGACGATTTTCTCGGCTACGGCAAAGCGTATTTCCGGGTCTTGCGAAATTCCGGTTTCATCGTTGGAGATACCGATAACGGCCGCCCCGTGTTTCTTGACTAGGGGCAGTACGGCCTCCAATCGTTCATCCTCTCCGGTAACGGAGTTAACCAGCGCTTTGCCCTCGTACACTTCCAAACCACGCTTGAGCGCCTCCACGACCGAAGAGTCGATGGAGATTGGCACATCGGTGATGGATTGCACCAGTTGTATAGTTTGAGCCAGCACCTCCGGTTCATCGACTAAGGGGATACCGGCATTGATATCGAGCATGTGGGCGCCGGCAGCGATCTGAGCCAAAGCGTCTTTTTCGACCCGACTATAATCGCCGGCAGCCATCTCCTTGGCCAGCAATTTGCGCCCGGTTGGGTTGATTCGTTCACCTATAACCGTAAGGGGACGTTCCGGCCCGATAATGACTGTTTTGGCTTTGGAACTAATGATGGTTTCCATGAGTTGTTATTCTTCCTCCTGAAACAAACTATCAGATTTACGTAAAAAGTCTGCATTTCTTTTCATCTGCTGCACCTTGGGAACAGAGGCAGTTGCGCTTATGGGGCGCAATGCGGCAGCTTCCAGCCCCTGAGACTTGGGTAACGGGGCAGCTTCAGTGATTACCTCAGTCACCAACTCTTCCTGTCTATAAGCCATGCCATGTGCTCCCGCCATCCCTTCGATTTCACGAACCTGTTGAATGAGTCTTATGTTACCGGTAGACATCATACTCCCTGGTAGTGTCGATCCAGAGTTTTACCCGTGCGGGGTCGGCGTCATCCAGAACGGTGTTCGAAGACATGATGAATCCGCCATCCTTGCCTACGACCTCGATGAGTTTTCGGGCATAGTCTCTGATCTCATCCGCAGAACCGGTCCGTAATAGTGTGAGAGGCATGTTGCCGCAGAGACACATCGTGTCGCCCAGGATTGCTTTGGCTTTGAACAGGTCGGTGCGGTCGAAAAGGCCGATAGTCTTGCCCCTGGGAAACTCGGTGAAATACTCTAGGCGCGTATCCCAATTCCCCTGGAAGTGGATGACGGGCGTCAGTTCCGCGTCGACCAGCGCCAAGACCACTTTTTTAAACCCTGGCCAATAGAAGGTCTCGAAATGGTCGAGGGACATCAGCCCGTCGCCGCCCCGGTTGATGGCCATGAATACCCTTGGGTTGCCACTCATCTCCGCTAGGGCCAGCGCCGTGTTGATGGTCATGGGCAAGAGTTTCTCTGTCAATGCGATCAGCTTGTCGGGCTGGCGGTACATGTCCAGCATCATGCCCTGCGAACCTCTGATGACCCCTACAAAGTCCAGGGGAGCAAAGGTGCCCGATCCGGCAAGAACCGGGAAGCCAAGCTCGGCCAATTCCTGGTCGAGCTTGGCTTCCTTTGTGGCCCAATTGGCCGCTTCGCGTCCGGCTGCGATTAGGGCCTCCAGGGCGTCGAGGACGCCCGGGATGGTGACGGCCGAGACCAGACCGGTGGTGATATAGCCCATCAACAACCAACTGAGCGGTGGAATCAGGCTCAAGGACTCTAGTGCCCCATAGACCCGGGGCAAATAGGACCGTACAGTATAGTCAGAAATGTCGTCTAGGAGGGCGTCGAGTTCGTCGGCCTTGACATATTCTGCTTCATTGAACTGAAACGGGGAATCCGGAGGGATGCCGTGGCCTGGCCATCTGATCTGTTTCATGTCCAGGGCATCGAGTGCAGCCCCGGCTGTTTTGACTGGACTACCCGCGTTGAAGTAGATGTCTGGCGCCAGGTCCACTGTGAGCTTCTTACACGCCGCAAAGTACTTGTCGCTGTCGTAATGAGCTTCTTGCAAGGGCATACCCACGTACCGGCAGGGCAGGTAGCCCGAGAACAAAAAGAATGGTACCCGGTCCGGTACCTCCAACCGAACTGCGTCATCAATGCGCTGTGCCCTTTTCTGATACATTTGCTCAGGCGTGCTATCCATGTATCTCAATCCTTTCCTATCCATTTTTTGACCAGTGAAACCGCCGCCATGGCATCACTGCCGTAGGCGTCGGCGGCCGCGTAGGCCCGGATGTGCTCGTCCACCATGCCGCCGCCGATCATGATCTTGACCTGGTCGCGGATTCCGGCGCGTTTGATCCCTTCGACCGTCTTCTTCAACGCGTCAAAAGAAACCGTGAGGAACCCGCTCAGCCCTAGGACATCCGGATTGACCTCATCGATCGCTTCCACAAAGCTCTGTACGGGCACGTCGACTCCCAGGTCATGAACTTTGAATCCGTTCACCTCCAGCATAAAAATTACCATGTTCTTTCCGAGGTCGTGGATATCGCCTTGCACCGTCCCGATAACTACCGTGCCCGCCTTTCCATCCTCGGCCGAACTTTCCGATCGGACCATGGGCTTGACTAGTTCTGCGATCTGTGACAGCATCTTGCCTGCCAGCACCAACTCGGGGAGAAAGTACTCTTTTTTTTCAAAGAGGTCGCCGACGATGGACATAGCATCCCGGCAAAGTGCCAGGATCTCCTCTGGATCCTCGCCGGCCTCGAGCATGTCCGCTGCTATCTGCAATGCTTCGCTTTCGCACATGCCCGCGATGGCGTCGACAAGTTTATGGGTCATGATGTTGCCTTGTATACTCCTGTAGGGGTGGCACGACCAGTGGTACACTTGGCCATTCTGTCAAGTAACCAGGTCACTCTTTCTGGGTCGGCGAGCGTGACGCGAATGGTCTCCTTGCCCGCGTAGCGTTCGGTGGTTCGAACCGCCGGTCCCACGCCCACGATCCGGCACTGGTCGACCGCCACCGCACCATTGTTGTGGATGGTGTGGCTTTCATCCATGGTGAAAGCCACGCGATGGTGGATCAGCAGGTCGAATTCGATGGGATCTGTTAGTTTACTGCTCACGGCACTATTCCTTTGTCAGATATCGGCCAAGCAAGGATCCCTTGCGACGGCCTTGGGCAACACTGTCTCATGGGCTGCCTCTATGATTGGAGGTGCTGTCTCTTCAGCAACCGCCGGCGTGGGGCGATGCGCCCATCCTCAGTGCCCATGCTCTCCAAGAACTCGACAAATCTCGCATGTAGATCCTTGGCGATCGACTCGTTCTTTCGAAAGGTATTCTCAAGCTGTCCCGGATCTGATGCCGTGTGGTATAGCTCCACTGGATCACCCTCGATGGCATAGTGCAAGGTCCACTCGCCATCGGTGATGGCACTGGGCAGCGGTTCGACCACCCCTCGTTCGTTGTCGTCCACCACCCGGATCTTTTGCCCGGGGTTGTACAAAGGCCAGGAAGTGACCACGAAATCGCGGACCCGCTCCAGGTCTCTATGGAGCAGAGGGACCAACGAGAAGCCCTGCACGACCTCTGGCACCTCTACTCCTGCAAGTTCCAGAATCGTTGGCATCAGATCGGGCGGGGTGACCAGGGCGTCGATGCGGGTTGGATCTCTCTGGGGGAGGGAGATGAGCAACGGAACTCGTGTCAATTCGTCAAAGAGAGGCGAGCGGTACCACTGCCCGGGGGCGAAGGTATCCGTGTTGAAGCCATGTTCGTCTTTCTGCATGGCCTTGCCGAACAGTCCATGCTCTCCAAAATAATGCCCGTGGTCGGAGGTAAAGATGATGGTCGTGTCCTCCATAAGCCCCAACGACTCCACTCGTTCTAGGAGCCGGCCGACCCAACGGTCCACCATGGTGATTTCACCACAATAGGCGGCGTGCGCTCTCTTGACATCCTTCTCTGCAAGCCCGGCCTCCTCCCAATCCCAGTAGCAGGGCCAGTGGGCAGGCTGTCCGTCATAGCCTGGATACAGCGCAGCATAGTAGTCCGGTGGGTCCCACGGTTCGTGGGGGTCCCAGGTGTCGATCAGAAGAAAGAAACGTTCCTTGTAGTGCCGTTCCAGCCATTGTTCGGCTTTGGCCATCGTTGTCGGGGAAAAGTAGTCCATTTCATAGCGGCGGCCGTAGATAACGTCCTCTCGCGCAGGCGCCCAATAGAGTTGACCTCGAACGAAGTCAAAGTCGGCAAATCCTCGATCGTAGCCGTAACCATTTCTCATGTAGAAGGGTGTGTCGGCGATGCCCATGGTGCTGTATCCGGCCGCGCTCAGGATTTGGGGTAGGGTGATCTCGCTCCGGGGAAGAGGCTGCCAGCCCAGGTAGGTAAAGTTGTACCTGCCGGTAAGCACATCGGCGCGATTGGGCACGGTGGGAAATGAAGCCGCATAGTATCGATCGAATACGATTGACCGTTCAGCAAGCCGATCAAGATGTGGCGTATGGATCCAAGGATTGCCATAACAGCCAAGGTGGTCTCGGCGAAAGGTATCGCTGATGATTAGAATAAAGTTCATGTGTACATTCCGTAATGATTCTCTTGCCTAGAATGGCTAGACAGCTGCTTGGTTGCCTGAATAAAGAGTTTCCTCTGTTTCGGCGTCAAAAACGTGGAGGCTTTCCTCCTCAAAGGTGAGCCATACTTGCTGCTTGGACTCCAGTTTAGAATCGGCCTGGGTAAAGGCTCTGACAATCGCTTCACCGACCGTAGCATTAAGCAGCATCTCCCGACCCAATTGCTCCATCACGTACACGCTGGCAGGTATGGCACCTGGAGAGGGGCTTGAATGTACCACCAGGTCCTCGGACCTTACGCCTAGGATGCGCCTATCTGATTCGTCAGAGGCCACGCGTTTGGCTATTCGAGGGTGTATCTCGTGTTCGAATGATGCACCTACCAGCGCGCTTTTGCTCATGTCCAGACGGCAGTCGATAAAGTTCATCGGCGGGCTGCCGATAAAGCCTGCCACAAACCGATTCACGGGGAAGTGATAGATATCTTCCGGTTTGCCAACCTGTTGGATGGAGCCCGCATTCATCACGATCAGTTTGTCGGCTAGGGTCATGGCCTCTGCCTGGTCATGGGTTACATAGATGGTCGTGACACCGAGCTGCTGCTGGAGATGCCTCAACTCGGCTCTCATGGTCACCCGCAGTTTGGCGTCTAGGTTCGAGAGGGGCTCGTCCATAAGAAACACAGCGGGCTCACGGACGATGGCCCGCCCCAGAGCCACCCTTTGCATTTGCCCGCCGGACAGTTCTCGGGGTTTTCTAGACAAAAGCTCTTCAATCTGTAGGATTTTGGCGGTGCGGTGCACGCGCTCTTTGATCTCACTCTTGGTGGTCTTGGCGGCTTGCAAAGGGAACGCGATGTTCTTGTACACAGTCATATGTGGATACAGCGCGTAGCTCTGAAATACCATGGCCAGGTTGCGCTCCCAGGCAGGAGCGCCGTCAACTTTTTCCTCTCCGATATAGATCGAGCCAGCCGAAGGCTCATCCAGTCCGGCGATGGACCGAAGCAACGTCGTCTTGCCACAGCCGGATGGTCCGACGAGCACGGTGAGCTGTCCGTCCTCGAACGTGCAACTTACGTCGTCCAGTGCTTTCACCTCACCGAACAGTCTGCTTATGTTTTCCACACATATCTTAGCCACGAACAATACCTCTTATCTATGTACTCTCTATGTACTCTGCACAAGTCGCGTTTCCGTCTCAGGTTGTAGAGGTATGGCCTTTAGGCTCAAGCCAGAAGCAGCAAAGCCCAAGGACGCGTTTTCTACAAGAGTCTCAATATTTGACTGAGCCTGCTGTCAAGCCCTGGATTACCCAGCGCTGGAATATGAGTGCGACAAACACCATCAGACCCACCGACACAATAATGGCTGCTGAGATCCACGTCCACTGGTAGCGATATTCAAAAGACAGGTTGAGGATAGCGACCGGCACAGTCTGCACGTCGGCGATTCCCATACTCACGACGCTGGCCAGCATAAATTCGCCCCAGGATCCAAGAAAGGCAAAGACTCCGGCTGAAAAAAGCCCTGGCGCCGATAGGGGGAGTATCACCTTCCAGAAGATCTGGAGTGGTTTGTAGCCATCAACCTTGGCCGCATCCTCCAATTCCCATGGCAATGTGGAGAAGTAGATGGCTAGCAGCCAGGTTGCCAGTGGGATATTGTAGGCAATATTGGGCAGGATCATCGCTGGCAGGGTCTTGAGGAGACCGAACGTTCGCATGAGGACAAAGGTTGGAGCGATAACCATCACCGCCGGCAGCAAACCGCCAACCCATAAGAGCATCAGGGATTGGATCTTCCATTGGAAGCGCAGCCGTGCAATAGCATAGGCTGCCAGAGCTGAGACCAGCAGCGCACAGACCGCAACCGAGGTTGCGACGATTAAGCTGTTTCGAATCGGAAGGAGAAAGCCAAGGGTGGACGCTACTCCCACCTCCTCCACACCCGTGAGGGAGCTTTCTTGTGCATCCTCTCTGCCTGGCTCGGATATTCCCAGAATGACCTCATAGGCCTGTAGAGTGGGTTTGGAAGGCCAGAGCTCGGGCGGAATCAGGTATTCTGCTCCCATGGGTTTCAGAGACGTTGAAAGCACCCAGAACAAGGGCCCCAGGCAGAAAGTGACGATAGCGATGGTGACCACAACCTCCAAAAACCGGTTGAGAACACGTCTACGTTGATAAGGATTTGCGTTACTCATTCTTTGAACCTTAGGTTTCCCCGCACCCTGCTCACATAGATGATGGCAACGGCAAAAACGAAGGCGAATATTACCATGGCGTACGAAGACCCCACGCCAAACCTGGCGTAAGTAAAGAAGTACTTGTAGGCGAAGGTGCTAAGTGTGTCGGTGGTCGTGCCAGGGCCTCCGCCAGTCATTGCGTAGGAAAGCTCGAACATGCGTAGTGCGAGAAGAGCCCGAAACAGGACGGTGACCAGTATGGTTGGCACGAGCATGGGAAATGTCACCCGCCGGAAACGAAACCCGGTCCGCGCCCCATCTACCTTGGCGGCGTCGTAAACATCATTTGGGATGGACGCCAACCCCCCTAGCAGGAGAATTCCCATGATGGAGGCATTCTTCCACACGGAGGCGATGATGATACTGTGAATGGCCAACGTTGGGTTGGTCAGGAAGGGAGGAACGTTTTCGACCATGCCGCTGCTGGTCAGGAGGTAGGCAAACACTCCGGCATCAGCGTGAAACAGCCACTTCCACAGCATCGCCGAAACGATTGGTGGGATGGCCCAGGGAACCACTAACACAGCCCTCAAGATGCCCCGCAACCTGTGGTGGACCGAGAAGGTGGCAATGGCCATGCCCAACCCCAAGCTCAGCTCCAGAACAACCGTGAGGACTGTAAAGTACAGGGTAAAAAGGAACGAATCTCGAAAGGCCTCGCTTTTGAATACAGCGACATAGTTTCGCAGCCCCACGAAAGACTCGTTCAGCCAATCTACCGTCCGGTGCAATTTGAAAAAGCTGTAAAAAAAGGTTTGCAGTAAGGGGTAATAAAGAAAGAGTGCTACGAATATAAGAGCAGGCAAAATGAAGACAACAGCCAGAGCTGGCTCTCGCAGTCTGATTTTCATCGGCAGATCACTTCTATTTGAGACAATTGGCGTATTCATTCATCTAAAATGTTACTTGGCTGGTAAAGTTCTCTCAAATGGCAATGTTACCGAGGGAACCTTGTCCGGCGACAATATGATCATGCAGGAACAGTGAAAATATCTTCGCAGAATACAGAAACGTTATCGTAAAGCCGCCCGGAATGAGCGTGGTAACCTGTTGGATACGAAGGAAAAGGTCACTGGAGTTGCACCGCAAAACCTTGCTAAAGGCGATGAAACGTGAAGTGGGTGCGCCGTTGCCGGCGGCACAAGCAACAGGGGCGCTCTTTCATGTCATAGAATTCGTCTCTCTGACCTTGCCAGCGAGGATGCCATCTGGCTAGCGAAAAAGAGAGGTTGCCACCACCATCACGTGGTCGTTGGTAGTAGGTCTAGTTTATGTTGATCGCGTCGATGGCAGCGCAAGCGTTGTCGAGTGCATCTTGAGGAGTCGTCAATCCAGAAAGGGCCGAATGGATCTCGGCTTGCAGAATGTCAGAAACCTCGCCAAAGTTCTCGCTGGGCATAGGAGCCAGGGCGCTCTTAGCAATCTCTTCGATGAGAGGTAAGTATGGGTTGGCCTCAAGAACGTCCGGGTCTGTGTACACGTCCCCGTGACCCTGGATTGGTCCCCAAGCCAGGTTAAAGTTCTTCATAGTATCAAAGCTGCCCCACTCCTCCAGGACGCTCAGGGCCTCCTCGGGATTGTCGCTGAATTTGCTGATGGAGAATGCCCAGAACTCGGTGTAGCCAGAGTGCGTGCCGCCCGCTTGGGCCGGGTTCGGGATAAAGCCCCACATGTCTACAACCTTGGAGCTGTCTTCGTTGTTAATCCAGAAGAGAAGGTCCTGCCGGCCGCTGAAAAAGATTGTCTCGCCACTCGCAAACCGCACGTTGGCATCCTCTTCCTTCCAGGACAGCGCCTCCTCGGGGGTATAGCCATCTTCGAAGAGCCCGGTCATGAACTCGAGGGCCGTAACAGCCTCTGGCGAATTCATCCCGCAGGTTCCATCTTCGTTCAGGTAGGTACCGCCAAAGCCATGCAGGTACTCGGACCAGCGGTTGACCAGCACCACGTTTCTCATCGCAGGCCAGTCCCAGCAACCAAGCTCGGGATTGTCCGCTTGGATCGTGTCGCAGGCAGCAATGATGTCATCATAGGTTTCGGGTGGTTCGATGCCGTACTCTTCCAACAGGTCGGTGCGGTAGTACAGCCCACCGATGCCGCCCCACGAGGGACCGATACCCAGCAGTTTCCCGTCGTACGTAAATACATCAAGGTATGCGGGATCGTACTTGGCCAGGAGTTCTGGATCAACCAAATCCTTCAGGTCCACGAGCCAATCGGCGGCGCCAAACTCCGCTATCCAATAACCGGCGGTATACAACAGGTCCACCGTCTGATCCTCGGCCATGAAATAGGTGGTGAGATTGTCGTGCCACTTGTTAGCGTCCAGAGGCTGCAAGATCAACTGTACATCAGCATCGACTCTGTCCCGCATGTCCTCAAGGGGAGCAGGCGCGGCACCGAAAGACAAGTTGAAATACTGGTGGCCGGCAAACGAGAGCTGCTGACGTGCCCCAGCCACCTCAGCCTCTATGGGATAGATGTCGTTGATGTTGTCCTTGGTGAGCAAGGCAATATCCACGAAAACACAGACATCACGCCAGTCGGG
>CETX01047058.1_pt1 | contig 27869 bp, 20 predicted proteins | sample 356501 | NCBI WGS metagenome assembly CETX01 (sample SAMEA2623390, study PRJEB7988) | marine metagenome | biome: marine biome (ENVO:00000447); feature: mesopelagic zone (ENVO:00000213); material: "saline water (ENVO:00002010), including plankton (ENVO:xxxxxxxx)" | depth 450 m | reverse complement strand
CCAGTGCTGTGCTTTACGGTATTACCAGCTGTCTTGGCTGAAGAGGCCGAGGAAGGACAATACATCGAGGAGATCATCGTTCAGGGTGAACGGGGAGAAGTAAACGTCTTGGATAGAGCCATGACAGTAACCGGCTTCAACCAGCAGATGATCGAGCAACTTGGCATCCAGAATGAACAGGACCTCGAGGTCCTCGTACCGGGCTTGCAGATAGGCAACCGCAGCCAGGGCGGCGGTAAAATGGAAGATGACCACTACTATATGCGGGGTCTCGGCTCCGAGCGAAGCGTCAACTTCTTCAGCGACACATCAGTCGCCGTATATATCGATGGCGTTTGGACCGACCAGACCTATGGCAGTGACGGCATGTTCGATGTCGAGCGCGTCGAGGTCGCGCGAGGCCCACAGGGCACTACCGGTGGCCGGGCAGCCATTGGCGGGTCGATCAGCTTCCACACCCGGAAGCCGACTGATGTCTTCGATGTGAGGGCCGAGGCGGAGTTTACGGATCAGACTACCCAACGCATGCGGGTAGCCTTTGGCGGCCCGATCAGTGACAGTGGCTTCAGCTACCGATTGGGTCTCGGCAGATGGACCGGAGACGGTACGATTGACAATATCGGCTTTGGACCTGATGTGGGCGAACCGGATCAGACCATCTTTGCACCACAGTTGCGCTGGAAAAACGATCGCTGGGACATCACCGCACGCTATTCCAGACAGACGGACCGGGGCACGCCACATTCCTCGCTTCCCCTCGGCAGCGTGAATACGGTAGACCAATACATATTGAATGACGCGACCGGGGAATGCCTGACGGTTACGGACCCCGTGACCGGAGAGTCGGTGTGTCAAAGGAACCCGTTCTTTGGGAACCCGGCAAACCCGGCCACGGAAAAATGTAGCAACATCAACTCCGATGGTACCCGGGATGAACTCAATATCATCTGTGATCCAGATGACATGCAATGGGAAGTCGCCTTTAATGCACCGCTCGAACAGGACAATGAAGCTGAAAACGCCTCGCTTGATGTGCTTTTTGCCCTCAACGATACGCTGACTCTCAACTACAAGTTCGGTTGGCGCGACGTCGCGCAGCGTAACACCAACGATACCGACCAGGGCAACCGCACGGGCGGCGGTGTCTGCCCTGCGGAGCATCCCAAGGTAGCGGTGCCGGTGTACGCCGACTGGGTCGAGATTCCGGAGGGGAGTGGCAACTGGCTGGAACCAGGCACAGCCGTGGTTGGTGCGGTTGCTCAGCTCACAGAAGGTCAGACCAGCCGCTACTGTGCGCTGGATGGCGGTGGCAACGGCACTTTCAGTGACACCTACCTGTACTCCGTTTTTACATCCACGCAGACGAGCCACGAAATCACCCTGACCTCCGACTTCGATGGACCCTTTAACTTCACCCTCGGATACGTGACGATGGAGGGCGAGGAACCCAACTTCTATTCAGGCCCTGACCACGGTTCAGCGGCGCAAGATTATTTGTACGAGGACAACCTCGCTCAATGTGAAGCGGCGCTTGCAGGGCTCTGGGGAAGCGGCGGTACGTTGAGCGGTGGCACCAGCCAGTTGTTCAGAGACATCGATACGGATTCGGATGCCATGGCCCACGTGGGGACCGGGGCATACTCCTACGCTTGCGCAGGCGCACCGGGGATTTCCGCCTATGGCGACACCGGGGACAATAGTTTCAGTGCCAACCTGGACGGCTTTGGCTGGGCTTTTTTTGGCAGCGCAGACTATGAAATGTGGGGTGCTTACTTGAATACCGAATATGTGGTCAATGACCTATGGACGGTGTTTGGCGGCATTCGAAAAGACGAGGACGATAAGGATCGTACACAGTCCATGTATGCCTACGTCGAAGGCTACCAGGCCGATGGTACCCTGTGCAGCGATGCTGTCTCCGACGATTGCTTCGCTGTTGTGAGGGCGGGTCCGCACGATTCGAGCATCGACAATTACGCAGGCAGGGGAGATATGAACTGGGATGATATCACCTGGAATGTTGGGACCGAGTTCCGACCCAATGACGACATTATGGTATATGGTCGCATCTCCACGGGATACCGGGCCGGTGGCTCCTATGGCTATGGTACGAGCCAGGCACCATGGCAGTTTGAGGCCGAAGAGTTGACCAACTACGAAGTCGGTCTCAAGGGGATGTTTCTCGATAACGCCCTGCAGTTACAGGCCTCCTATTTCTTCCAGGATTTTGAAAGTCACTGGATGTACGCGAGCCGGTTGAAGACTGAAGCGGAGATCGCCATAGATCCCAACAGTGGCCCGTTGACCAGTGAAATCACGCCTATCTCCGGGACCGAGATTCACGGTATCGAGTTGGAGGGTGCCTGGCGCATTACCGACTCGCTGTCAGTACGTGGGTTCTACAACTACCTGGACACGAGTGTCGGCGACTACCCGTCGCTCTATCCATTCGCAGTTCCCGGTGAGGCCGGCGGCTGGATTGAACTCCCATGGGTCGATGGCAATGGCAATGCGCAGAGTTCATGGATTTTTGGGTCGGCCGATCCGGTCGAACTGGGTGGCAACCAGCTTGCCAATCAGCCAGAGCACAAGGGTTCGTTGACGTTGGCCTATGACGTGCCAATCCCGGCAGAAATGGGAACCCTGGAACTGCTGACGATTGTCAACCACCGCAGTAAGAAGTATGTGGAATTGGGGAATTTCGACGCATACGCCGTACCTTCCTATACCAGATGGGACCTTCGTGCAAACTGGCGGCTGGCGAACTCGGCATGGACGGTGACCGCTTTCGCTCAGAACCTGCTGGATGAGGCCGCCATATCGATGTGGTCGCCCCGTGAAGGCACCGGTAGCCCCTATGGAACCATGGTGGAACCAAGGCAAATTGGCTTGAGCGTCAGCTGGCAAAACCAGTAGTCCCAGTCGAGCCCTCCTAGCTATGGGCTTGACGAAACCATGAAGAAAGGCCTGCCATGCAGGCCTTTTTTCTACCCGTTCCCGGCGTCCGCCATTAAGGGGACAGTTTACTTAATTCGGGAATTCCGGGTTTCTTGTGAGCGGTGCCTAAGCTATTCACTGTCGGCGTCCGTTCCTCCGCCCCTCCTTAGTACCACGGTGCCGGCGCCCTTGAAGTCGCCAAATGTTTCCACGACGCCACTCGGCCAACGAACGGTAACGTTGCGAGCCGAGGACCCATTACCGAGACCAAAATGAACATGCGGATCGTTCGAGGCCAGATAACTCCCGGTGACCTGTACGTCTCGATGGATCCGTATCGAGCCGATGTCCGTCGAAACTGTGGCGGCGTAGGCATCCCGCCCGTCCCGGTTGAGGACACGGAAACGAACCCAGTTGCCGCGGTCGGGCACCTGGTTCATGAGCAGGTTCGTCGGCCCGTCGCGGTTCACGACTATAAGGTCCAGCCCGCCATCGTTGTCGACATCCCCCGTCGCCACACCTCGACCGGTGTAGATAAGCGCGCGCGCCGTACCGCCCTGTAATTCGACTTCCTCGAATGTCGCCCCCGGCAGCCCGCGAAGCAGAAGATCCGGCTGGGCGTAGACATCATCGGTGATGGACTCCCTGGAAAAGCCGATGGCTCCATTGGCCTCGTAGAGATCCAGTCGCGCATCGTTGTCAAAATCTGCCAGGGCCAATCCAAAGCGCGTGTAACGTTTTGTCCCAGTCGCCAGACCGACCGACACAGTGGCGTCCTCGAAATGGGTTCCTTCGTTACGAAAGAAGGAATCGGTCTGGGTGGCCAGGTTCACCACCAGGAGATCCGTATCGCCGTCGTTGTCCTGATCCACCGCAGCCACGCCCATACCTGACTTGACAACACCATGCTCGTCAACCGCACAGCCCAGTAACAGGGCATCATCCTCGAAGCGCAGACCGCCACGATTGAGCCACAACTGATTCATCATCATGTCGTTGGCTACGAAGACGTCAGTGAGTCCGTCGCTGTTGGCATCCAGGCCGACCACACCCAGCCCGTTACCAAAAGCCACGCCCAGACCGGCTGCATCGGAGATGTCTGTGAACGTGCCATCGCCGTTATTACGGAACAGACGATCACGCGCGGGGGCACCATAGGCAGTTGGCCAGCAATAGTCTGCCAGGTGCCAGCCGGTCGCTGTACTAAAGCAATCCTGTTCGATCGACAGACTCCAATTCACATAGTTGACCAGGAACAGGTCGAGGTCACCGTCCACATCCAGATCCAGAAATGCCGCAGCAGTACCCCAACCCGCATCGTCAACGCCGGCTACTGCGGAAACATCCTCAAACTCCCCATTGCCCCTGTTTCGCAGCAGCGCGTTGGGACCCAGGTTGGTGACATAGAGGTCAACATCACCATCGTTGTCGTAGTCGCCTGTCGCCACTCCCATACCGTACCCGGTATCTCCTGCGCCACCGGCATCTGCGACCGCCGTAAAGTGTCCATCACCACGATTGAGAAACAGTTGATTTCCAGGTCGATTCTCTGAAACCACTTTACCGCCCTGGACCAGATAGGCATCCAGGTCGCCGTCATTGTCAAGATCGGCGAGCGCGGCACCGCCGCCCATAATTTCAGGGAGGAGATATCGGTCTGAATGTCCCGAATCGTACCGGAAGTTGAGTCCGCGGAGGTCGGCCTGGTCCTCGAACCATGGCGGAGTGGACCCCCGTGTATCCTCGTTAGTTGACACGTCCTTGTCGGCGCACCCGATCTCGGCAAGGAGTGCACAAAGGATGATGGCGTTAGTACCTGTTCTCATTACTCTGACCTTTCTTCCAGTTCAGCCAGGTGTTTGAATGCTCCTTGAACATCGCTCTCGTGCGTTCCCAATGCATCCGCACGGTCAAGTGAGACGCGCGCCTCCTCAAGCCGGTTAGACTTGGCAAGGGCGAGGCCGAGATTCAGGTGCCCGAGGGTGAAGGACGGATCGATGCGAACCGATTCCTCAAATCGTTGGATTGCCCTGGGCAAGCGCTGCAGGATAGCTTCAACGTCACCTGCATAGAAGAAAACGTGAGGATCGGTCGCATCATTGCGCAGCGCCGACTCGAAAGCGGCCAGCGCGTCTTCATATCTTCTTTGCTTCTGCAGGAGTAGCCCCTTCCTGGTGTAAGGCAGAGCCGCCGCCGGCTTGAGCTCGATCGCCCGATCGAGATGCGCCAATGCAGTCGCCGGGTCACCCCGGTTCTCGTAGAAGGGCGCAATATTGAGGTGAATGGTGTAGTGGACAGGCGGTCTTTCGAGCGCTTTCTCTAGAGTCCAGAATGCCTTCTGCAGCTCACCATTTTTCACATAGGCACTGGCCAACGTGTTGATGACCACTTCGTTGTCAGGTCGCTCTTCAAGGAGCGATCTAAGTGATTGCTTCGCTTCGCCTGTCCGGTTCAGTTTTAGCAAGCGCTGTGCATGACGTACACGAGCCTGGAAGCCAACTTCATAGGTTCTCTTGCTGTCCTGCCAGTCATCTTGCCAAGTTAGCCGTTGCGCCGACTTGCCCCGCGCCAAGGCAACTCGTGCATCATCGAGTCGACCAGTCTCGCGATAGGCTCTGCCGAGTAGCTGAAACACACTCGGGTATTGAGCTTCCCGTGACAATGGTTCGAGCAGCGCAACTGCTTCGTCGGGTCGATGCTGATGCAGGCGTACGCGGGCTTGGCTTGCTTTGGCGACTGCGGCAAGCCCCAGGGCTTCTGCCTTCTTGAAGGCCTCATCGGCCTGGTCAACCAATCCCACGTCAAGCGACCAGGTACCGCGCCACATCCAGGCCGATGCATGGGTTGCATCGATGTCAATTGCCCGATCCAAGGCTTGCAGCGCCTTTTGTTGTTGACCCAGGCCGGCCAACATGAGCGCCTGATAATACGGCCACCGGGCTTCATCAGGATCGAGTAATTCGGCTTGCCCATAGCTGGCAAACGCGGCGTCAGGAAATCCGTTGACTTCATAGGCCATGCCCAGTTCACCCCGTGGAAGACCACTCTTTGATTCAGCACGTGCCTTAGCAAGAAGTCCTTTCACGAGTTCAGTCACCTCGGGTACGGATTCATCCAGAGGGACCTCAATGGGCGCTGCAGACGGAACAGTTGTCTCTTCCCCTGGATCTGTCTGTGTGTCCAATGAGCACGACAGGGTTACAGTTAACGGCAACGACAGCAGCAGGATTCTGGCAAGGTTCCCCATAGGGTGCTCTAGGGTATAGTAGCTGAGGTGGATCATAGCATATCGAAACACCCGCCAACGAAGCCACTGGAGTTGAACTGTTAGTGGATGCGTGATCCCTATGGAAGGAGGTGTCTACGATGGGCACCACGACGGTGTCGTATTCACTGGAGAGAACAAGATGGTCAGTAGCTGGCCAACGATGTGACCCGTGCGTATCCAATTGGTGGAGCTGTAATGTCCGGCTGGTGGTCGGCTAAATCCTGGTGACTATCATGTCGGTAAACCGACAGTCGACAGAATCATCCATTAATTCGGTTTCATCATGTAAGAGACTCGGCTCATCGGACTTTAGTGTTGTCTTGTCTGCCGGGGATAGTTTCTGCATGGCTTGCATTATTGCACCGTTGAGGTCAGGCGCACCGTATTTGTCCTCGAGGAGTGATTCAATCCTCCCGCGAGTGAGGTCTCTGACGACTTCCCTCACATAGGTGGTCGACAGCGCATCGTCGTTGAGGATTTCCTGCTGTAGTGTTTGCTGTGCTGCCGCCCAATTCTCATAATTCGGATACAGCAACATCTGGGGATCCCTTTTGTTGCCTTTTCCCAGGCCCTTGCCTGCCGCACCTTTCGCGCCAGCTTCTTTAGCTGCTTTGGCGCCTGCCAGGGCCTTTTCGATGTCAGCGTCCGTCATGCCTTTTGTCTTCATGGCAGCACGCATGTCGGTTTCAGTCCAGCCTTGCTTGGCAGCATTCATTTTCGATTTCTTGCCAGCCGCCTGGCTGATGAGTTTCTCGATACTGTCCAGGTCGAGTATCGAAATCGGACTGATATCGATCTCGAACTCCAGCCTGACCTTGAATTTTGTTGCTTGACTCATTTCCGGTTCCTTAATGTTTGAGTGTCAGTCGAGGATTTCGACGAGCCCTGCATCGCCGTCCACTGAAATTCTCTGGCCGCTCTTCAAGCGTTGTGTCACGTTGCCGAGGCCCAGCACCGCAGGGATGCCGAATTCCCGCGCCACAATCGACCCGTGGGCAAGAATGCTGCCGATATCCGTCACCAGAGCAATCGCGTGGGAAAAGAGCTGTGTCCAGGCAGGCGTGGTCATGGGACAGACCAGTATGCTGTTGGGTTTCATCTTGTCGAACTCAGCCGGCGTCAGGATGACGCTGACTTCGCCTGTAATCTTGCCGGGGCTGACTGCGAAGCCGCTCATCACGTTACTGTCCGGCGCGTTTAGTTTCTGCGTGGCGGCTGGGTTGGCGTGCCGCTCTATTGGTATGGCGCCGGGCGGATGAATTCTCTTGCGTGCTTCGCGCAGCTCTCTTTGTTCAGCGGCGAGTTGCATCAGTTCAGGCAGAGATCTATTGTTGGCTCGGGCCGCAATAGCCTTCTCGATATTTTCTGTACGCAGAAAATACAGATCGTCGGGCTCGTTGAACGTACCCACATCCACCATGCGTTGACCTAGCGCTCGCGCCATCTTGCGCAGTAACGGCCAGCCGCCGCCCAACCAGAAGACCACTTCTTCGCGATGGGGATAGAAGTTTCGGGCCTTCCACAGGTGCCAGCGAAATTGCGCCATCGCGTTGTCGTCGAGGACGTTACGAATCTCGCGAACTGCCTGCTTTCGCTTCTCGGATACTTCCGCATGATGTTTGGCGGGATCATAGTTCGTGTCCTGTACCTGGGCTTTCAATGCAACCATGATGGGAATCGGATCTTCCGCAGCGGTGGGTTCCGCGAAGTCGAGGGAATAAATCTGGTGGCCGTAGGTCTCGTTGTATTTGTCGATCAACTCAATCACGGCTCCGCCCGCCGGGTGCTTCCGTAGTGCCGTTAGCAGTTTCGGTGCGGCCGTGCGGTTCACCATATCCGTTAGTGACTCGTCAGACCGGATCACTTTGGACATTTCCCAGATGTCCAGTTGTGCCTGCATGGTTCTGGAAGGAAATCCCGAGAGGAACATGCCGCTGGTAAAATTGTGATCCGGTGCCGCGGCTTTAAGGAAGCCCTGCAACTGCTCGTCGGTGACTTTGGCCGTGGCGAATACTTTCGAGGATTCCTCCCAGTAAGCTGCGTCTTCGTTTGAGATTACTCTGATGCCATCCAGGAGCTGCGTGTCAGACGCGTTGGCAAGATCAAGTTTAGACCATTCATCTATCAGGGCCTTGTAGCCAGGCAGCCAGTCATCACGCCAGAAGTCGACCAGCTTGGTCCACCATTCCCTCGGACCTCTCTCATTGAATGCTGCCATGGCCTTGGGATCGAAGCCTTGCGGGGCCTTGAAGTCTCTGCGCTGATAGGCATAGCCGTTGACGGTCAGGTGAACATTGCCATTGGTCATATCCTCGATCCGGTGTGGCGCTTCCATTCGCGCCAGGCTGCGATTCATCCCGTTCTGCAAGCCGATTTCAAGATACAGTTCGTCAAATAGGGGCGATAGGGGATCCGGCATGTTCTCAACGATCTGGCGGCGCAGCAGCAGGACGCCGGGTGCCGGTGGTTCCCACTTGAGATCCTTGAGTGGCTGTGGTGGCAGGTTGGTAATGGGTCGCGACTGTAACAGGTATAGAGTGTCATCCTTGACCGCCCACTCGATATCCTGGGGGACGCCGCCGAAGTGCTGTTCTGATTTGATGGCCAGATCAGCAAGTTCGGCGAGGTGCTTTGCAGAGAGTGAAGAAAGGCCCCTTTTCGATGCTGACACCTCCTGCAAGATGGTGCCACCATCACCGTCAGAGACAATCATCTGCTCCTTGGCGCCAATCACGGTTTCCTTCACTCTGTTCTCGTTACGATCGAATACATAGGTGTCCGGAGTCACCTGGCCGCTGACGACTGCTTCGCCCAGACCAAAACTGGCGTTGGCGATCATCTCGGATCTTTCTCCCGTTGCCGGGTTCGCGGTAAACAGTATTCCGGATACTTCTGAAGCCACCATGATCTGCACGACTACTGCCATGGCCACCTCATCGTGTTCGATACCCATCTGCTGGCGATAGGTGATTGCCCGCGGTGTCCACAGCGATGCCCAGCAATCACGAACAGCAGCAAGCAAGGCATCGTTACCGATAACATTCAGGTAGGTCTCCTGTTGTCCGGCAAAGGACAGTTCCGGCAAGTCTTCCGCGTTAGCAGAGGAGCGTACGGCAACGGCAGGATTGTCACCGAGCTTCCCGTAGGCACCTGTGATTTCTGCAGCGACAGCAGGTGACATATCGAGGCCTGAGAAAAGTCTGGCGATGTTTTGTGATGCGACCTGCTCTTGTCCGGATGCCTTGCCGGCTTCTTCCAGGATACGTGCCTGCAGATTATTGTCTGCGACGAACTCCCGGTAGGTTGCCGTGCTGATATGGAAACCACCAGGCACCGGCAGCCCCGCCATAGTCATCTCTGAGAGAGATCGGCCTTTGCCCCCCACCACTTCAAGTAACGTGTTCTTGCCATCCAACGCTAGAATATAGTCGCCCATTTAGAGTCCTTTTGGGATGTAAGCAGCGGATATGCTGCCGGATCGGGATGTGCGTATTATAGTGAATTCACGTTGGCCGGACGAGCCAGGTGAAAAGGGAGATCCCCCATATACGGGTCGGGTAGAATGTCACAGGTTCTTGAGAACCGAGTCAGGTCTTCCTAACGGTGTGGAAGCCCCAAGTTGGCCAGTATTGAGGCACTGGTTGCTGTCTGCAGCATCTGATATGGCACAGCTTCCACGGCCGGGCCCAGTGGAAAACGTCTTTGCCCAGGATAAATGACTGTGATCCGTTCGAGACCCAGATCATTGAGCGCCGATGTCATGGACCGGGTCATGCTTGGCGCATCCGTGCGTTTGCACTCTATCCCCGACCACCTGCCGTTCTTTTGCAGGACGAGATCGATCTCGGCACCCTGATGGGTCGCCCAGAAGTAGGCCTCATCCGGTTGCACGAGCGTCAGCAACTGTTCAATGACAAATCCTTCCCAAGAAGCGCCCAGTTTCGGATGATTGTGCAGTTCGACTTGACTCTGGATCCCAAGCAGCAAATGCAGCAGACCGCTATCTCGGATGTAGACTTTCGGCGCTTTGACTTGGCGCTTACGGATATTCGCATGATAGGGTTGTAGTTGGCGGATCATGAACGCATCTGATAGCAGATCCAGATATCGCCGTGTCGTCGATGGCGCTACATCCAATGCGCGGGCTGGTTCCGCCGCATTCCACGTCTGACCGTGGTAGTGCGCCAGCATCGTCCAGAATCGCCTTAGCACAATCGCTGGCACGCGCACGCCCCACTGAGGTAAGTCCCTTTCCAGCAGCGACTGGATGAAGTTGCTGCGCCATATCGCACTGTCTGAATCTGTGGCGGCAAGATATGACAATGGGAATCCACCACGCAGCCAGAGCGCTGATGCGGATTCTTCCGGCAACTCGTTGAGGTGAAAGCCGCTCAATGACAGGTGTTCGGTGCGACCTGCGAGGCTCTCTGAAGACTGCCTTAACAGGTCTCCTGATGCGCTGCCGAGAATCAGGAATTGCGCAGGCGAATCCTGACGGTCCGAAAGAACCCGTAGGATCGGAAACAGCTCTGGTCTCCGTTGAATTTCATCGATGACAATAAGGCCTCGAAGAGGCGACAGGGACGTCATGGGCTCGTCCAGCCGTGCAAGACTGGCAGGATCCTCGAGGTCGAAATAGTTGATCGATTCCACCGGCACCAGTTCGCGTGCCAGTGTTGTCTTGCCACACTGGCGAGGGCCGATGAGGATCACTACCGTGCTTCTGGCAAGTGCGGAACGGATCCGATCGATGTGCGATGGTCTAGGAATCATGACGCCCATTCAACATGAAAATACGCTTCATAGCAACCGATTTTCATGGTTAGAACGGCAGTGTTGTGATGTGGGCATCAGAAGAGGATATTACAGATCCCTGAATTCAGGACCAATGGCCAGTTCGGGGAATTGCTGCTTTACGATTCGAAGAGCAGCTTCTGATTCCGGGAATTGGCCCTTGTCGCCGGTGTCTTCTATCCAGGCATCCAGCAGTTTGTGCATCTCTGTCAGGATCGCCCGGTGATCAGCATCATCGACCAGGTTGACCAGTTCGTGCGGATCGTTGTGCAGATCATACAGCTCTTCGGCCGGACGCTCGCCATAGGGCAGGGCTTGTGCATCCGTTAGTTCTCCCCTGTCATGCATTTCCTGTATTCTGACAAAGGCAGGCCATTTGGATCGATAGCTGGATTGCGCCAGAGGCCTGTCGGTCATAAAGTTGCGCATATAATGGTAGCGCTTACCGATCACCGAGCGGGTTCGATCGATGGCCCATTCGCAGCGATCCCGTGATGCAAACACGTGCTCACGCTCGAAGTCCTCGGCAAAGAGGTCTTTCGTATCCATGTATTCAGGAATCTCGATACAGGCCAATGCCAGCGAGGTCCCTGCAACATCAAGCAGGGCGGTCTGCTCTGAGCGTTCGCTACCTGGTGGTATCGTTGCCTGCATACCAGGCGCCGCGATGATCAGCGGTATATGTAGACCTTCCTCATAGCAGAATTGTTTGGCTCGTGGCAGCAGTGAGCCATGATCGCTGATTAGAAAAATGACGGTGTTTTCCCACAAGCCGTCATCTTTTAGTTTGTTGATGATTTCACCCACTTCGTAATCACTGATCATCATGGTGCTCAGTTGACCGGCGATTAACTCGCGCATCTCCGGAATGTCCGGATACTGGGGAGGCACCGTAACGTCGGCCGGGTCAACCGCTTTTGCATTTACCGTTGTCATGTATGCGCTGAGGTCACCATGGGAATAGGCGTGTTTGCCGCCCCAGGTTTGGATTTGTGCAAAGAACGGCATACCTTCAGGACACTCACTCCAGTTACCTTTTCCGGCCTGGACGCCTTTTAATTTACCTGGATCAACTCCTGTGTTACCGGTCGAATACAGTTTCGTTCGATCGTAAACAAAATTGTAGTCGTCCTTACCCCGATTAAATGTGAAATAACCGGCTTTGCGGAATACTTCCGGTACGGTCTCAACGCCGTCTGGAAGATAGATCTCTTCGCCGGAAAACCGGCTGGATCGCTGGTGCTGCGCGCCGACCCGAATGGCATCGCTGCCGGTAATAATGGCTGACCGGCTTGGGCTGCATACCGGCGCGGGCGAGTAAGCTCGTTGGAATAAAACACCTTCCGTTGCCAGCGCATCGATATTGGGCGTGTTGACCAGCTTCTCGCCATAGCAGCCGTATCGGGGATCCTGATCTTCGATGTAGATCCAGAGTATATTTGGAGGATTGCCGGTCGATAGCGGCATGCGACGAACCCTCTCAATCCAACAGGAACATTAAGGGGTATACCAGATGGGTGAAGAATAAGCCCGTTCCTGTGTGACCAGGGGTATTTGTTCAGACAGATCCGTCAAACCGTAGTACGCTGCGTCGTAAGCCGTCCAACGCGGTGTCGGTATCTGGATTGCGCGCACGTAATAGAATGCCGCTTCTGTAGCATCAAAATCCGGATCGGTCCAGGTGACTGACAATTCCGCCGCACCGATGGAGTTATGGTAAGTTGCGCTTGCCACGTCCACGCTTGTACCGACCGGCTGCAGTTTGCCATCCTTGCCAACGCTTCGCTCGTCTGACCAGGCTACGTCGTAGACGTTCTCGAAGAGTTTGCCCTTGGAATCCCGCCAGCCCTTGATGATCTGAACGCGATCCAGATTAGCACCTTGCGGATCCTTTACGGCACGAATCAGGAAACCGGGTGCCTTTCCGTTGGCCGCAAGTGTGAGATCCCCTCCCATGGGTACGCCTTTCCGGTAACCAACGGCAGCCACGTTCGGACTGGATGCATCAGATTCCGTGTAGTCCCAACCACCAAAGAACCGCAGCATGATACGAGGTCCGGTTGTGGCATAAACCTCCCGGCGTTTGAAGGCCGCGAACAGCGAAGCACGCGTATTCTCATGAGCCCAGACACCCGCATATCCGGAAGCCCCGTAGATGGATTGAAATACGGCGCGATAGCGACTGGGTTCATTCAGCCCCATCTTGCCCCAGAAATTGTCTTCGTCGGCTGTTGCCAGTCCGGTATGGGAATCGGTGCTGCCGATCATGCCGAACTTGAATGGATTGGTGCTGAGTTCAGCCTGTTGGTCCAGACCGAGTTTCAAAGCAGAACGCGCATATGATTGCCTGGCTAAATCATAGGGATCCTGCGGTGGCTTCTTTGCGGCTGCCTGGGGCAGTTTGCCGGTTTGCTTTTTCCCGGATTCGGAAGTTTGAGATTTCGGCTGCACTTTCTTCTTGGGGTCTGTCGAATATTTGCCTTTCGTCTTCGCTTTCGCCTTCATGCCTGCTGAGACCGGCTTCTTGGCTCCCGTTTTGGCGTTTTGCGGAGACTTTCCCCACCTTTCAAAATCGGCGAATTCATCCGACGGTGAGACCCAGGGGGCAGTCTCACTGTCACCTTTGATCTGAGTGACCTCGACGATTGGTTCAAATCGAGCACGGGTCTGTGCATAGGCTTTTGTGAGGGGTTCGCCAGCATAGTTATCAGGCTTGAACATCTGTCCCCCGCTCAAGTTGCTGTTGTGAGGGATGGAAATCACGTGGCCGCCGGTATGGTCCTCATACGTGTTGAGATGCTCCCACAACATCTCTACGTTATCGCTGTCAAATCGCGAAAACGGCAAAGTCTGCCCGGTCTGCTCGGGGCCGTCCGGGAAGAGGACGTTCCTGTGAATCATGGCAGGCGCTCGTCCACTCCATTCGTAACCGGCGAACGTTGTGAACGTGCCGGGATTGTTGTGCTTTTCTGCGATTGCCACCACTTCATGCCACACTGTGCGTCGGAAGTTTTCATCGATGCCATAGTCAGGTTGCCATGCCCCCTTGGCCTGACCCAGAGTCTGGTTGCCGAGGTTGAATGTTTCGGCTGAGTCGGCATTGAGGATTTCCGGCAACGGCATCAAGCCGGCAATGAGCTGTTGCCAGTAACGACTGACTTTCGTGTCGGGGACCAAGGCATCACCCGCTACAAGTCGCGGCAAGACACCGAGATTTTCAGCATGATCGGCTACCATCAGGAAGTCCAGCGAACGGCGCAATCGTACTTCCTCGCCACCCGTTGCACGAATCGTTTCGCCTTTGGCAAAACGATAGGCATCGTCAGGTGTCCGCAGTGTACCAAGGGTATAAGCGTCTCCCGATAGATAGGTATGGACGTGGGTGTCTCCCCAATAGACGTTTCCGGGATACGTTTGATAAACGTTGGGTGAGTAGGATTCCTGCGCGGTTGCCGGTGATGCCTGCATGGACAGGGCAACGACGATAAAGAACAGCAGGACTGTATTGCTTTTTCCATTGGCTGTATGAGTTTTCATTTCGTTCCTTGATCCAAAAGCGATAGGGCTGGACGCGACGCCGCTGAATACCATCCTGGGTTGGCGGGATCAACAGGCAAAAGGCTGCCGGACCCAGGGTTAATCTACTGCCACCATCTTAGCGTATGATCATCCAATTCTGACGGACTCCTACAGTCGCGTTTCAAATGACGCTGATATCTACTCTATAACTCTTCAAAGGCAATGGCCCTGATCCAACACCCGTCCAGCCGTTCGACGCTGAGTGGAAATCCGAAGTAAAAGACTCTGTCTCTTTTGAGCGAAGTGATATTGGATAGCGGATAGGTAATCGGAATGTTATTACCCAGCATGTTCCGATGCGTAGGAGAATTGTTGGGCTGAGGTTTCTGGGCATCTACTTCCCAGATTAGACCCGGTACCTGAACCGCAAGCATCTTGATCTTCTGCTCAGCCAGCCATGCTGATGTTTCAGCCGGCATATAGGGTTGCTCTGCACCCTCATAAGGACTGCACATCAGGACGATATCACCTTCCTGCACATTGCTCAGGTGTTCCGGCTTTACTGCCTGACCCCGCTGCACGGTTTCACCCTGATCATTTTTCGTCTCAACAGGTTTAAGTGCTGACAGATTGCATACGGCTGCCGGCCCAAAAAACTGCTCGAGGGGATACTCCCACAGACCCTTGACATCATCAGGAAGACCCTCCCAGTGGTCCAGGTGGCCTTTACCACCCTCCGTGTGGGAACCAAAATGACCGCTCAATCTCCACTTCCAGACCTTATCGTCCGGCCATCCGCCGATCCAGGTGTACTTGGTGTTATCGTAGTCGGCGACGCCCTCTTCAAGCACCCAGGGCAAGCCGTATTGGTCCGTGTTGCCTTCCTCAATGTCACCGTTAAGTCGCTTAATCCTGGCCACCATTCTTGGACTGAGATCCACCAGACGATACTTGTCTACATCAAACATAATTCCTCCGATAATTGCCGCTGGCTGTGCCTCGGCAGCCAGATTCTTACGATATGGGTATACCGTCTTCTTGTCAAAACGGAGGGAATGGAGTTCACCCAACAATGGGCAGATGGGTAACCGTCGCCCGTATCCTACAGATAACCCTCTTTGGCGAACCGGGTCCATGGCTCGTTCCGACCGATGCCATAGCCGGTGACCAGTCCCTGTTTAACCCAGTCGCGAAACTCGGGAAACTCATCCAGTGTGGCCATCTCATCCATGGCCTTGAGCCAGGGAGTGGCATCATACGCTACATGACAGTGACGGAATTCACCGTCCTCGAAGAGGCCGTAGCAGGCGACCATCTTGCCGCAGCGGGGCTGGCCTATGCTGCCCGGATTGATGAACTGCTGGCCATTGATGGTACGTTCAAACTGGATGTGTGAGTGACCGAAAAGCACAATGGGACAATCACTGCCATCTGCAAGAACCGATAGTCGATCGTCTGAGGTGTCCGGCAGGGCTTGTGCCGACCGGTCCGGAAGCACCCCGTGTTTGAGATGCATCCGCATTCCACCCACTTCGTATTCACCTTCCGGTTTCAACTTCTTGAGGAAGTCGTATGCTGTTGGCTCCAGTCGACCGATGACACCACGGTTGAAGGCGAGCCAGTTTGCCGGCCAGTTCGCAAATCGCTCTGGTTCAAGGACCTCGATATCGTGGTTGCCGATGATAAAGGTCCCGGAAATGCCCTCGAGCAGTTTAATGGTCTCGTTGGGCTGAGGACCCGGTAATACTGAATCACCCAGAAACACAGTAGTATCGGCGTCGTTTTCCTTTTCCAGGACGGCCGCCAGTGCGTCCGCGTTGCCGTGAATATCGGCGATGATCAGAATCTTCATTCAAACTCTCTCCTGCAAGAGTAGACACCCGTTGCCGGATAATAATTGCATCGCCGGCTGGTTGTTTCAGCTTCAGTTTACCTGGGCAGGATGGCTACCGTACCAGACATATCTGAGCCTGCCTTCCAGGTGCGTACAGAGAGTGGCACTGGAAATTTCAGAGTGTATCTGCAGAACTTAAAGCAATGATCACTAGTTGGCAAATCTCGCCCTGTGGAGTTCACCCAAACATCCTGTTAGTCGTTTCACGAGGTTTGTTCAGGAACCATAGTTGACGAAGGAGTGAAACGAATTCGGATTGTGGCAGAGATTCTGACGTCCTGTTCGAAAAATGGGTGGACTCCAATTTGACTAAGTCCTGCCTATGGCTGACACTCATGGTGAATCTGAAAACACGGGAGCGGGCAGCAATGAATGAACTACTGGAACAGATGAACAAGGAAGTAATTGGTACTGGAAAGTGGGAATTCGCCAGTGCGGAATGGTGTCAGCACTGTGGTGAATTGGGTGCCAGTCTGTTGCGGGAGTCGGATCTTGATCTCAATAAATACAGCTGGGGATTCAGTGAAGAATATACGCTGACGCCGGAAAGGCTCATGGCGGGTCGTAAGGCAGCCGGCTACTATTTTATGATATCCGACGGTGAAGTAAGTGGTGGCGCCGGGTTGCCGGAAGAGTGCCTGGCTTTACCCGGATTTCATATAAGGGCAAATTGGGCCTCGATCGCATCCCAATCTTCTTACTTTTATGACAGCGAGGGGAACCGGGGACGCGGTGCTGACGAGGCAAAGATGTGGGCGGCGATTGCAGAATTGAGAGGTGATAATGCTGAGCCACTGAAAGCGTTCAAAGGCAAAGGCAAGGTCGAGGACAAGAATGCACCAAGGTGTCATGTCTGTGGTTCTACGGATCATGTCAGGGAAAAGTGTCCGGTATGGCCACCCGGAATAGGTGAGGCATTGAGTGTTGATACGGCTGAAGGCAAGGGCCTACATAATCTGACAGCGCGAGCACTCAAACACTCTCCAGAATTGCTGGCGCTGCCTCAGTCGAGTTGGGGTGTACCGGACGTGGCCAAAATGAACGATGCTCAGAAGTCAGACTTTATGAAACTGTTGGGCGTCGAATAACAGCGATTGTGTTTGTTTCCCATCATCCAATCCCCAGATTGCCACGGTTGACGAGAAATCACAAAGTTGGTCAGGACCCGGATCTGCGGTCGTAACAGATCAGCGTTGCGATCCTATTCTCATGATCCCTCTTCGGATCCTATGCTTCCAGCATCTTAGACTTCAGCCGATCGATCTGCTTTGCGGTCAAGCCAATCCAGCGAAGATAGCTCTTCACGCTGCCGTATTTTTCTTTTAGATAACCCAGTGTCAGCAACATGGCTTCCGGGGGACAGACCATCTTGTATGCATAGAGCGGATCCAGAACGAAGTCTGTTTCCGGACTGCCCAGCGTTGGCCGTTTTGTCTTCGTTGGGTACATGGATGTCAGCGCATAATCCTCCGCGATGGTGTCATCCGGGACTCCGGCAATACCCAACAGCAATGCAGAAATAACACCGGTGCGGTCCTTTCCCCCGGCACAGTGATACATGGATGCGTTATTCTCAGCGTCCGCCAGTGTAGCCATGATCTTCCCGACATTGTCCCGGCATTTGGAAAGAAATTGCTGATACATGTAAGCGAATCTCTGGGCCGGGTTCGACAGTTCAGAATCCTTTCGTAGACTATCTTTTTTCAAGTCTGCCATCAGATCGAGATGATGAAAGACGACTTTGTTCGAGTTGGTGAATACGTTGGGTGATTTTTCAACTTCCATCGACATTCTCAGGTCGATGACGGTGCCCACGCCGTAGGCCAGCAGGGTGTCCTGGTCTGCTTCGGTTAGAAGATGCATGCCGTCCGACCTGAGAAAGCGTCGCCAGCGGGTGCGATCGCCATCCATGGTTGTATATCCACCCAGATCACGCACGTTTTGTGCACCTTCCAGCTCCAGGTGCCGTTTTGGATCCCTTGTCTCATCCACCGACTCAATCCTCTGTCAGTCCAGGAATTTTGACAGCAGACGGTCAATCTGTGCGTCGGACAATCCAATCTTGCGAACGTATCCGTCCACACCACCGTAGTTTTCATCCAGAAACTCAAGCGCCAATAGCATCGTTCCTGGCAGGCAACTGAACATGTAGAGTGGCAATGGCGCACGATCGGGATCCCGGATTGCATCTTCCTGTCCCGGTATGAACATGGGATCGGGATTCTCATGATCCCTCTTCGGATCCGGCAGATAAAGGTCAGTTAGGCCATAGTCGGCCGCAATGGTCTGGTGGGGAACACGGGCGATACCCAACAGCAATGCAGCGATCATTCCCGTGCGGTCCTTCCCGGCGCCACAATGAAACAGCGAAGCATGGTCCCCAGCATCGGCCAAGGTGCCCATGATTTCCCCGATGATACCCTCGCAGCGCACAAAACCTAATCTATACAGGTCAGCCATCTTTTCTGCTTGTGTCAGCGAGGACTTTGCGGACTTGAAGTCAGCTACCCGGTCTCCCCACAGATCGTGATGGTGGTAGGCAATGTCTTCCAAATTGGCAAATGAGTTGGGCCACTTCTCTATATCCAGCTGTGACCTTAGATCGACCACGGCTCCGATACCGTAGTTCAGCATTTCTTGTTGGTCTGCGTCCGTCAAGTTCCATAGACCGGCACATCTGACAAATCGCCGCCATCGAGTGGTACGACCGTCAGTGGTTGAATAGCCGCCAAGATCACGCAGATTCTGGACGCTCACCAGGGGGATGTGACGATTTGGATCCAAAGTTTCGCTGGTCATATCTTGCTCTCTATGTACCCGCAGTCTTGGTGGTAGTGATATCGATCAGAGCCTTGGGTCGCAATCTTATTGTGTCCGGCTCGCGTTCCTCACTTAGCCGCTCTGTTGGGTAGGATGATTGGATGCTTCAGGCGAGGGAATTCAGTTTTGAAGAAGCACCCCAGTAGAAGTAGGAAATTGCTCGCCTTGAACGGCTCGAGCGATTCTCTCCCGACCAGTGAACTGTCAGAGCACTGTGAATGATTGCGTCTCCGGCTGCAACCACTCCCGCCACGGCCTGATCCGTATGAGTGTCATAGTCAAGATACAGGGCGCTGTCATCATGTTTTGTTTGGTGTGAACCTTTTGCGTAATACAGACAGCCATTCTGCTGATCGGCCTCGTCCAGCGCGATCCATATGGTGCAACCGTTACGCGGTCTTCTCGGATTACCTATGGCATCGAAATGTGGTTTCAGCATGGATGAACTGCCCGGAGGTTTGTTAAACCAGGCGGCAGTGGCCGGCACCAATCCATCTTCGATAAGTGTTTCAATCAGCGCCACATGCTTTCCATTAACGAGTTGCTCCTGGAACCATGCATCCTGCTTGTTAAGGTTCTTGAGGATTGCCGTGTCGCCTTTCCCATCCATATATCGGTCAGTGCGTTCACGCATTTCTGACAGCTCGGCAGGGGTGAGATATTCCCGAAGTATGATGAATCCATCCCGATCGAAATCGTGTTTGATATCTTCATCTCTGACATCATGGGCTGACTGAGATTTATCGTTAGCCATGGTTTATCCCGGCGTTGCCGAAGTCCTTGTAGACTGCTAACAGTCCAGCTCTGCTGCCACGGGAGAAGTGCAGGCTAATCAACCGGATTGCTCCTCTTGCTCTGTAAATCTGGTTGGTTCATATACATCGGAGCGGGGCAAGCCGGGCGGGATTCGACCCATCTCCTGCAGGCGTCTGGTCACTTCATCACAGACCAGGATATTGTTGAACGATCTGCCTACACGGGTCAGGCCGGGACGATCATCCATCAGCAGGTTGACATCAAAGGTGTCGGCATAGTGAAACAGGATGTCTGCCATCTCCTCGGTTACCTCAACCAGCCAGTCGGCGGTGGGCGGTCGGAAACCATGAAAACCGAGCTTCCTCCTTGGGGGTAGGAAGAAGTAGGGTGTTGGAAACACACCGCGTGAAACCAGATCTTCGAATCCCTTTACGAATGTACTCATGGGCTCTACGCCCAGCACCACGGCAGCCATGGCACCGCGTCCCCTGCCGAATATTTCCGCCGAGGCTTCAGATGCTTCAATCCAGTGTTCGTGGGTCGTTGCTTCAGCCTTGCCCGGACAAATGGCTCGCCAGAATGCAGGATCCATGACCTCCAGGTCGAATGACGTTGCATTGATGCCAAGCTGCTTCCATTTGTCCAGCTCTGAAAGGTCGTTCGGGGGGTAGACGTTTGGCGTGATCTGCAGTTGCGACAGCACGTCGTCGTCGAGGGACTCGTGCAGCTGCTCCATCACTGCTTCGAGGCGATCTATCAGTCTGTCGCGGCGCCATGGTGGCAGGACGCCACCGGTCATCATCAGACACCCTCGCCAACCTTGACTGACCGCCTGGATAGCGGTCGCAGTCGACTTGGCGATGGCATCCGAAAGGGCCTGACCGGATGGAACCTGCTTGTTCCCAATAGTTTTCTCACAATACATGCACCCCTTCCCGGAGTCATGATTGTGGCATCGGAAGTGGACTGAGATGGCAAGGAGATCCGATCCGGCGGCAGAGGATGCCTTCTTGTACTCCCGCTCGTCATGAGACCAGCGAGTCGGTGCTGAACCGGTGCCGAGGACCTTGCCTTGGTCTGAAATGGTCACGTGACCCTTGTCGAAGACGACCTCGAGGCTTGAGTATTTGTTGTGGGGAGTCGTCACCGGTAACTCACAGCCATCGAGGATGACAGCACCCGGTCCCTTGTTCATCGCTTGTCTGAATTGCAGGCGAGCGCCCTCTGACAGAAGGCGTGCCTTGAGCCAGATGTCATCCTTAGTGATTTTACGTTTCTCGGTCACGGTGAGTGCCCTGTCTCTTGCCGGTACGGTTAATTATATTCTTCTAAGAATACTAATAGGATTCTCTGGCTTTGCAAGTTCACGCCGCCGGTACTTCCCCCATAATGGCAGTTTCTCTGATTATGGAATCCCTCTGTCAGTTTGGTTGCCTCGCCGGAATTGTTGGCGGTGCCTGAGACGAGGTGGGGTGTTGCCAAGATGAATGATGCTCCAACGGCCAGACGTTCTGAAACTGTTGGGGATTCTATAACAGCTACAGTCCATCTTCGCCATGGGTTCTCCTGGCATTACTCGTTGCTGTTTAATTTGTGTCGGATCAGCGCTGGTTTGCCCCAAGTCCGTCAACGGTCCATACTGATCGACTCAAATCCAGCATAAGGAAAAAGAGCATGATTAACGGAATTCACCACACAGCTTTGTCAGTCAAGGACATGGACAGATCTCTGGCGTTCTACCGCGACCTTCTGGGACTTGAACTGAGCATGGATAGAAGCTGGGACAATGCTGGTGCAGTTGGCGACAAGATCCTCAGAGTCAAGGGTACGGCGGCCAGGCAAACCATGCTGAGGATCGGCAACTCCAACAACTATATTGAGCTGTTCCAATTCAACAAGCCTGAACCAACACCCATGGCAGAAGACCGACCGGTCATCGATCGTGGAATTACGCATATCTGTCTGGATGTGACGGACGTTGATTCGGAATATGAAAGGCTTTCGGTAGCAGGAGTAATCTTCCACTGTGAGCCCCAGGACCTGGGTCTGGGATGTCGCACAACCTACGGAAGGGACCCGGACGGGAACGTCGTGGAGTTTCAGGAACTGTTCAATCCGCCTCGCAAGTCGCTATAGAGTACTTTATCTGGCACCTGTGTACAGCTGGGTTGTTGGGTACTAAAACCCGGACATAGTCTCGAACGGCTGCTCTGACACTAAACCGTGAGACGGGTCCCAACGTAAAGATGATGGGAGAATTCGATGCCCCAATACCACCCACACCATATCCACCTGATGAGCCACGATGCCATGGCGGCGGGTGCGTACTACGAAAAAATGTTCGGCGCAGATCTCGTCGCCTCGCAGGGCGCCAACGGCCTGCCCCGGGCCAACATGACCCTGGGTGATCAGATCATTCTGATTTCCACCGTGGACGAAAGCGTGGACCAGATGGCATCAGGTCCGCACAGCTGCCTCGGTCTGGATCACATCGGCATCGGCGTGGATGATTTGCAGGCGGCGATTGCCGATCTGGAGGTCAAGGGTGCCGAGTTCCTGATGAAACCACGGGGCGGGGAGAGCAGGATCGCGTTCGTGAAGGGGCCGGATTTCGTCAGTATCGAATTGGTGCAGACCAGACCCACTGAATAAATAGCCACTCATTTCGCTTTCATTCCACAGGCTTACACAGCGTGAGCCAGAAAATGTGCGTGTCTCATTTCGCGTTTTTCCGTTTGTGGACAACTCGCCTGCGTTGTATACACTATGCGCACATTTTGCTGCGAGGAATTGGCGCTATGCATAGCCTGGAACGCCTGATCATCCGAACAGAAGTGATTCAACGACGAGAGGAGGGTTGCGATGTCGCGGACATCCAGCCGCGCGTCGAAGTTGCGCTCGCCGATGAAGCCAGTGATGACGCAATATTTGAAGCGTTGTACGACGAGTTGGATGCACTGGAACCCGATCCGGTATTCCCCTACACCGAGCCATCCGAACTGGAAGCGGTTCGAGCGCTGCGACCGGACGGACCACGTCGTATAGAAGTCAACCTAACCGACGACGAAATGCGCAATCGCATTCATGGTGCCTGGCTCGGACGCGCTGCCGGCTGTTCACTTGGCAAACCGGTGGAAGGCTGGCCAAAAAAACGTATCGACCGATATCTGGCGTCTGTCGGCGCATTGCCCCTGGACAACTACATCCCGTATTCCGAAGATGTCATCGCTACGCACCTGAGGAGCAGTACCAGGGATAACATCGAATACATGGCGCGGGACGATGACATGGATTACCCGATTCTTGGCCTGCTTGCGTTGGAGAGTAAGGGAGCCGAATTCACTCCGCGCAACGTGGCAAATGTCTGGTTGAGTCGCATGCCGTTCCACCTGCTTTACACCGCCGAGAACTCTGCCTATCGGAATTTCGTCAACCGTCGCTGGCCGCCCGAGTCGGCCACCTGGCGGAATCCCTACCGCGAATGGATCGGCGCCCAGATTCGCGCTGACATTTTCGGCTACGTGACGCCGGGCTGGCCGGAGAAAGCGGCGGAATTCGCGTTCCGTGACGCCAGTATTTCTCACGTAAAGAACGGGATCTACGGGGAGATGTTCGTTGGCGCCATGCTGGCGGCTGCCTTCGTCAGCAGTGACATTTCGGCGATCATCGAGATGGGCCTCTCTGAAATTCCTGCGAATTGCCGACTTGCCGAGGCAGTGCGTGACGTCCTGGCGTGGAGCCGTATGTCCACCGACTGGGAAGACGTCTGGGATAGGATTCAGGAAAGTTACGGTCACTACCATGGCGTTCACACGATCAACAATGCGGCGCTCGTCGTGATGGGCCTCGTGTTTGGCGCGGACGACTACGAGAACGGTATTGTGACCACCGTGCGAGGCGGCTGCGATACGGACTGTAACGGCGCTACTGTTGGTTCCATCCTGGGGGCAAGATTCGGTGCACGGGATCTGCCTGACAAATGGATTGGGGTGCTGAGCGACCGTCTTATGTCGTCGGTTCGCGACTGTAACGACAATCGGATTTCCGAGCTGGCCGAACGCACGCATCACATCGCCATGCAGATCATAGCCCCAGCTGATGAAGAGCAAGAAGTAGCAGCAGAGCTTGTGCCAGAAGTAATGACTGGTGCATTACCCGGAACCTGGGGATTCGACGTTCCCTGGGGAAAACATATCCTACGGATCAACGAGGACCTGTCCGGTGAAATCGAGTCCGTCGCCCATGGCGAGATCTCCAGGATCCACGACGTACTGGTCGATGGCAACGAGGTCCATTTCACATTCGGTGTGGAGAAGGGAAGTTCGGAAGTCGAGGTTGTGTTCGACGGCAGGATATCCAGCGATCGAATTGCCGGGGAATGTACCAGCGGCGGCGCCGAATTCCCGGCGAGCGGTGCCAGGGAGTGAACGAGGTCAACGAGGCCATCGTGTCTGAAAGTCTGTCCACGTCCGCTCGAGCCGTGAACTCACCCATCACAAGCGGTTTCTCAATTCAGCTGCACATGCAACATCCGATGATTACGTAAGATCCTTACGCACCATGGCGATTGCCGTTGGAATGTAGATCAAAAGCATCAATGGGAATCCAAAAACAGCGAATAAGATGGTGTCTGAGACGAATCCGGATGGCTCAAACAAATGGCGCTGTAGCTGCAACTCGGCGAAACCTATCGGAAGCGTGGCGCAAAACACAAACGAGAGCCGCCACTTTAGTCGCGCAAAGCTTGCTTTCAATGCATACTCCCTGTCAGTTTGGCTCAGTCCAGATAGCTCGGGAATATTCCGCAATCTAAAGTAGATCATGTGTGCCTCCACGTTCCTGTCACCAATTTGACGCATCGTCAATTGTAAGCCCTGCCCCGTCGTATCCGAACCTGCCAGTACGATTCCTTCAAACATTCTGTTTCACCACCAATAACGTCGTAAGAAGGATGGATTGGATTACGAATCTCTCATACCAATTCCGGTGAGCATTATCTGATTCCGTTCATGCTGTGTTGGCCTGATAACCGGCGGGTAGATCTGCGATAGGCTTACCACAGCTTAGCTCTCCATCTCGATCGGGCCTAGCCCCGGTTCTCAGCCTTTACCAGTTGCCTGCATTCAATGGATAGCTTGCAGAATCTCGTCGTTACTGGGATGGATACTTGAGATTCTCTGCTTGCTTGGGGTACGTACTCAAGGGTGAATTGGTTTTTGATTTGTTGAGCGCTGCTAGAACCCATTCTAGCGATATGACCTAACAAACCGGGGAATTGGATTTGGACAAGGGCATTCGCCTAATATACTCCACCTCTCTCAGACGCTTGTCCTTTGGCAAAAGGAGGAAGTATGTCGGCTACTAGTAGAGCCATCACACGAATCTCAGACGAGATCAAGGTGTCAATGGACAACAATTTTGACCCCCTTTCGGACAATAAGATTGACCCCCCTCCCTGTTTTATGACCCCTTCGATGTTGTCCTCCTGTTGCTTGTGGTGACATGCACGTAGTGCGGCATTAGCAGCGGCTCAATGCCGCTGTTAATGCCCCATACCCCTTGAATTTGCTTTATTACTCAGCTTTTCACGCAACCTGAAGCTCTCTCCACCTAGCATGAATATCTTGGAGTGATGGATAATCCGGTCCACGATCGGTACCGCGACATTGTCATCAAAGAAGAACTCATGCCAGCTGGTGAAGTCCTTGTTGGTAGTGAGGATCAGTGAGCGGTGCTCATACATGGCATTGATCAATTGAAAAAGGTTGTACATCCCCTGTTTGCTCATCGGTAAATATCCCAGCTCATCGATCACCAGGATGTCATGCTTGGCCAACTGACTGATCTTCTTTTTCAATTCACCAGCGATCTCTGCAAGCTCCAGGATTTCAATCAGTTCCAAGGCCGTTACGAACAATACTTTGTAACCAGCTTCAATGGCTTTTAGAGCAATTCCAGTTGCCAGATGGGTTTTGCCTACTCCTGGAGGACCGATGAACACCAGATTCTGTCGCTGTTCGATAAACGTAAAGTCCAGTAGCGCATTGATCTCTCGTTTGGTTACTGTGGTCTGTATGCGGTAATCAAACTCTGCAAGGGTCTTGTGTAACGGGAATCCAGCCCGGCGCATATTCTGGTCGATCCGTTTGATATCACGACTGCTCATCTCATGATTGACCAGTTGTTCGGCAAATTGCAGATAGGTCAGTTCGTTGGATTCTGCATCAGCGATCAAGCGTTCCAGCGCCTCAGCGATATTGTTGAACCGTAAACTCCGGTACTGCGTGGCAACCTGATGTAAACTGCTCATAGTGCCACCTCACCGTCTCTCCTGGTCGCCAAAGCCGCATACTGTTTCAACAGTCCAGCTGGTGCCGGGCGGTGCTCACCCTCATCACGACTCAAGCCGTCTGGATTCTTCTCATAGGCTTCGACATATTCCTTCAACTAGGTCGCTGTCAATCGCGGTCTGTCAACAACGCGTGCGATTAGTTCTTCATCCACGACATCCAGTTTACCGATAATCTGGATCACACCTGCCAGTTGGTCCCTATAGATCTTCGGTGATGTCTGTCGGATCAGTTGGCAAAGCTGTCGGCCCGCACTATCCCCAACAAGACTCCTGATGTTACATTCATAGTCAGCAATACGAACACTGGCATCACGATAGTGATCCCTGTTCTTGATAAGATGTCCTTTCGCCAGAACAATCGTGTGACGTGCAATTTCGTTTTCTCCCAGCACATCCAGAACCAGTAACTGACCATCATGCACTTCTACCAGTACGGTGTTTTGCTGGTAGGCCTGTGGTACCGAGTATTTATTCGCTCTGAATGAGATCAGTCCGGTTTTATCGGCCTTACGACTGGTTTGCTCAGCCGGCATGTCAACCATGACATAAAGATTCATCAGGTCTCGTTCTCGTGTGTCATAGACAACCTGAGGGACTTGCCGGGTGGTGCCATGAATACGGACATTGGCCACATCAGACAGCCACGATCGAACATGTTGCACCACACCAGACCAGTCAGTAAAACGATCACCATATAGGCAATCACCTTTGACATATTTCACTCCGGCTTCAACTTTCCCTTTGCTTTCCGGGTCATAACCTTCGCAAACCCGGATGTCGAGTCCGATCTGACTGGCATAACGATGAAATCGCTCGTTGAACGTAACCTCTCGAAACATCTCTTCGATCACCACCAGCTTGGTCTGATCGTAGACACATTCTTCCGGCATGCCACCAAAATAGCGGAATGCTTCATCATGCATCTGTATGAAATATTCGGTATCAATGGGCCTGTTGGACAAACTCACATACATCAGTCGCGAGTAGGACAGCACAAATACCAGGAAGTAGATTGTCTTGCGAAGTCCCCCGATCTCGACATCACGCAACTCACCAGCATCCACCTGGCATTGCACAGCAGGTACTTCGTCAATGACCGGCTCATAGTACCGCTGCTGGGCTGCAGCCACCAGTTGTCTCAAACGGTTCAGATACCGTCTCAACGTTCTTTCAGACACCTCCAGATCCGGTACCTTTGCCTGGAGTTTACGGTATACCTTGGGTGCTTTCAGTCCAGGATATCTGGTAAGCAATCGTCTCAGGTAACTCCGGTAGTGATCCAGGGCTTTGTGGCGTTCTGGTGATTCAAGCGCTTCCTGGATCGCTTGCTCATCCATACGCAGATACTTGCGCACCGTGTTTCTGGAAATCCGCAGAGATCGGCTGATCTCATTGATGGATGTTCCCCTGCCTTCATCGTGCATGGCTTTAATCTTATGAATCATGACCCAACCCTTCATCTGCAGCTCCAACTTCAAAGGAGCTGATATTTAAACTCAATGGTTTCCAAGGGGGGTCAAAATTAATGG
>CETX01013769.1_pt1 | contig 28657 bp, 24 predicted proteins | sample 356501 | NCBI WGS metagenome assembly CETX01 (sample SAMEA2623390, study PRJEB7988) | marine metagenome | biome: marine biome (ENVO:00000447); feature: mesopelagic zone (ENVO:00000213); material: "saline water (ENVO:00002010), including plankton (ENVO:xxxxxxxx)" | depth 450 m | reverse complement strand
GCGATATTACCACCTACGTTGGTGTCCGGAATCATTGAACCACTACAACCCCTCCTGCTCTGGCTGAAGACGTCAGACACCTTCAATGTGGCACATCGATGCCTGGGGAGCAGGGGAAGCTTATATCATTCGTTAGGTGTTTTAATGGAGTATCTCTACAATGTACTTCTATTCCTTGCTCAAATTGTGTTCTTTTGGATTATACTTAGCGGTAAGGTTTCGATAGATAGAAGTTGGCTGGTTGTTCAATATGGCTGGGTACTCAAGGTAGTTGTGATCGTATTCACTTTGTTTTTCTCCCTTGTTTTATATTCTGCAATTCAAGAAGAGAGAGTTATTCAAGTAGTTTACTGGTTTCTTTTCTCTATCGTCGGAGTAGGGCTAGTGAGCTTGAATGAGGTCTTTCGTCGAAAAATTTGGTTCGATGAAAAGATGATTTACTACCAATCAGCTTTCGGCAAAAGAGTCAGATTACCGCTTTCGGAAGTCGTGTCCATAAGCCGTGGCCGGTATGGGTCCTCGTTTAAAATAGTCGGGGCGAAGGGACAAAAAGTTGAATGCTTCCTTCATATGGCGGGTAGCATTGAGTTTTATAATTATGTTCGCTCAATATCAAGAAATGACCAAACCTAACCAACGCATCAACCTCGCCATGGACTTCCAACTGATGCGCAAGGCGTTAATTGACATGAGCAGAGTCGTTGAGTTGGTAGATGGAGCCCATTTCGTAGCAACTCTATGGTGCTTGTCTCCCCTAATTCCGGTGTCGTTGCTGGCTTCTGAGGAGGTAGTTTGGATGCCTTACGCTGGGGCGTGCATATTTGCCTTATTCGGATATTCCGTTTGCAAGCTGCGTTCAAAACGCAAGCGCGAGTCTCGTTGGGGGTATTCTGATGCAGTTGCATATATTGTCCTACCACTCACGTTATTTGGTCTCTCGTCGTACGGAATGTTCAGCAGTGCTGTCACTTAACCAATCCCGTTAGTCCCGAGGCCTTTGAAAAGGCCTCCGTTTGAGGCTGAGGTGTGTCATATGCATCGCGGTAAGTCCAAAACGGAGACAACTCCATAGGCATTGGTCGCCTTATCCGAATGTTCGCTTTGCGACCGCCTACGCCTTCCCAACTACTCTAAATAAAAGGATTCTCGATGCCTCCTCCTCGCGATCATCTAATAACATTGGCACCTGATGTCCAATGATCCGTTCCTACTGATCGCGGAGAGGCGAAGTATTTAAAGAATATCGGGGTGTGCCCTGGTTTTTTCAGTCATACCGGCTTGGTCTGTGTGCCTGGTCATCAACCTCTGACAAGGGCCCGGGCAGCCGACAAGACGCATTCCTGAAGGGGCTGCATGAAATTGGGGCTCAGGGTGCCTGCGTCAATTATATTCATGGTCAGCAGCCTTTGCCCGGGTAGCTGATCGATTTGGAAAGGGCGAACCCTTGAGGACGTAATCGACGACTCTGGCAAAAGGGCCACTGCCAGTCCAGATTCGACCGCCGAGTATAGGTTTGCCATGTCCGAACTGGTCAGTACCGGATGATAGTCCAAGCCGGACTGCCTCAGATCCGAGGCAGCGAGATCCCGCAACGCGCAGTCGCTTTCCAGCAAGGCAACCGGGAGTGCCTCCTCTGTATTGATCGGTAGCCCGGCCGGGGCATACCAGTACAGAGCTTCCGACCACAAGTTTTTCTCCGGGGAGAACTGAGGCTCGCCCGTAACAATGGCCACATCCAGATCCCCGGTGGTTACCAGTTCCCGGAGTTTACGGCTGCGGCCACAGGTAATCCGGGGCACCAGCTCGGGAAAGGCCTTCCGAATGCGAGGAATGAACTGCTTTAGGAACGGGTGGGCATAATCTGTGGGTATTCCGAAGTGCACCGGCCCTCGCAGGGGCTCCGCGCTAAGCGCACTCAGCGTCTCATTGTTCAGACGCAGCAGTCTGTCAATGTAACTCAGCAACGTTTTACCGGGCTCCGTAAGCTTGATGCCCTGGTTACTCCGTTCAAGAAGTCGCTGCCCCAGCTGTTCTTCCAGGCGCTTGATCTGCATGCTGACAGCTGCTTGCGAGCGGTACAAGCGACTCGATGCCTCTTTAAAACCGCCTGCCTCTACCACGGCGGCGAAGGTGTTCAATAGGTCCAGATCCAGTAAGGGTTTCATAGGATTCGTCTTCGTTCATGTATCACAAAACCTAAATTATCATATCAGCAATATTCGTTTGATTGAACTACTCTGCACTTTTATGATGTCGCCATATTCATTGCAATTGACGATTTAGTGATCAGGCCAATGGGTCTGGCACGAACGAGGAGATGACACCATGAATCACATCGATATCCCTGAGACCATGACAGGAGTTGTTCTCACCGGGCATGGCGGTTTGGATAAACTCGAATTCCGGGAGAACCTTAACGTGCCCAAGGCCGGGGTGGGAGAGGTGCTTATCAAGGTCGGTGCTAGTGCCATTAACAACACCGACATAAATACCCGCACAGGCTGGTATTCCAAGGGCGTGACAACGGGAACGGATCAAGGAGCGGCATCCGGATTTGAGACGGCCAGCGAGGAAGACGGTACCTGGTCCGGAAAGCCCTTGAGCTTTCCGCGTATTCAGGGAGCCGATGTGTGCGGAACCATCGTTGCGGTCGGTGAGGCAGTGGACCGGGGACGGATCGGCGAGCGAGTGCTGGTTCGCCCCATGCAACAGTCGCCTGATAACCCGTCCTCCTACAACCTCATCACATTTGGTTCCGAGTGCAATGGCGGCTACGCCGAGTATGCCGTGGCGAGATCCAGCGAAGTGTTTGCGGTTAACAGCACACTGAGCGACACCGAGCTGGCGTCTTTTCCCTGTGCATACTCAACCGCTGAAGGCATGCTGGACAGAGCCGACCTGAAAGCCGGAGAACGGATTCTAATCACAGGCGCTTCCGGCGGCGTTGGATCAGCAGCAATTCAGCTGGCGAAACGCCGGGGTGCCGAGGTCATCGCCGTGTGCGGTGAATCCAAGTTCGACGAGGTGCGTTTGCTGGGCGCTGACCAGGTCGTTCCCAGGGGGGAATCGCTGCTGGAAGTACTGGAGCAGGACAGCGTTCAGGTAGTGGCGGATCTGGTCGCTGGCCCGCAGTGGCCGGAGTTATTGGAGGTGCTTAGCCGAGGCGGTCGTTACGTCGCCTCGGGGGCCATTGCAGGGCCAATGGTGGAGCTGGATGTTCGTACTCTGTACCTGAAAGATCTGAGCCTGTTGGGTTCCACCTGGCAGCCCAAAAAGGTGTTCGAGAATCTGATTGGCTACATTGAGCGGGATGTAATCCGGCCCGTAGTAGCGAAAAGATACGCTCTGCGTGATGTGGTAACGGCTCAGCAAGATTTTATGACCAAGCGCTTCTCCGGCAAACTCGCGATTGAAGTTGCCGAACAGAATCACTGAACAAGAGAGCAGGTAGGAAGAGAAAGCTGATAAAAACGCACCGTCCCTGGTGCCAAGACGCAAATGAAACTTCTGAAACAGGAATGCCTCAACCGTGGCTTTCGGAGCGCACCTCGCCACGGATAACAACCTGACCGCTGTAAGGGGCCGGCTCTGCGTTTTCATGGTTCGCGTTCCGGTCCTGAATTTCACCACGAATAACGACCTGGCCGCTGTAGGGCGCGGGATGGGCCTCTTCGGTGCTCGGCTGGTCTGACTTTCGGTCTGCCAGAGTTGCGTGAGCGGGAAGGGCAGTCGCAGCCATGAGTGAAGCCAGGGTAATCAGTGCAGCTTTACGCATTTCAATTCTCCAAACATTGAGTGGGTTCAGCTGATCCCGCGGCAAAAGCTGTTCGGGCATCAGATGGGAGAATTATGGAGGCGAAGGCTGCCGAAGGAATAATTCTTAAACGGTATGGCTAACATCATTTTCCGTGATGTAACTAACGCGCAACCGCACATTTAGTGGCCGTATTTATGCTTATACATAACCCTCAATGATGTTTTGAATATCAATCCATAATTAGTCCTGCCAGCCCGCTACTTGAAAAATAGCAGCCAACTTTTCGACCGATCTGAATTCGGAGTTGGCTATGTTTCGTCGTTTACTAATTGCTTCCCTCGCAACAGTTGTATTCGCTCCTTTTGCGCACGCAGAGCCTGGCGACTCGGTACTTGCGCTTTCGACAGACAATGACCTGTTTGCGCCGACACAAACAGACAGAGACTATACAGCGGGTCTCGCCATTACCTATTCATCCAACTCACAAGAATTCATTGATAACCCCGTGTCCCAGGTGAGCCAAGGCTTGGACGGTTTGTTGCTACCTATTGTGGGGGGCAGCGTCGAAATCCCCGAAAGCGCCGCGCTTGAATTCGGTGCTTATGGTTTTACCCCTGAGGAGATCAGCGCATCGGACATTGATCGAAGTGATCGGCCATACAGCAGCCTGGTCTATATGTCGTCTAGCCAGAGTTATGAATCCCCCGGTGCAGGCTCCGGTTGGACAACGTCGATGACCGTCGGGATTCTCGGGCTCGACGCGTTCAAAGCCGGGCAAAATGCTGTGCACAAGGTGGTGGGTAGCGATCGCGCAAACGGATGGGATCATCAGATCTCGGAGGGCGGTGAGCCGACGTTCCGATACTCAGCGGCGTATCACCAGTACCTGGACGCCAGCCAACCCGATCAGCAATACAAAGTGACCTATTTTGGATCAGTGGGCTATTTGACGGAATTCGGCGCGGCGCTGGTGTTCCGTGATGGACTGATTTCCTCGCCAGACAACCGTTTTAACCCTGAGCTGATGGCTTATGGCGAACGAGCGCCGGGTGTTTCGGCACCAGGTGGCCGTGAGAGCTATTTCTGGGGCGGTTTGTCCGTAAAAGCGCGGGCGTACAACGCATTTCTTCAGGGGCAGTTTCGCGATTCAGACCACGAGCTGACCGCCAATGATCTGAACATTCTGCTGGCTGAAGTCTGGGGAGGCTACACCCACAGTTTTCTCGGCGGCAGCGAAATCAGTTACGTGCTGCGAGTTCAAAGCTCCGAAATTAAATCTGGTACGGGAAACCGCACGCTCGCCTGGGGTGGCATTGTGTTTAGCAAGCGGCTGTGAAGGCCGCCGGTGACCATTCATCAGATCACTGAATGGAACATATACCGCACCGGAATTAGTTTTAACCCCGTGAAGGCCTCATTCTTTCACTAACCCACAGGGCAAAGGAGACTGTGAAATGAGCAAGATCATCGAAGTAACCGATACAAACTTTAAAGAAGCGGTCGAGCAAAGCGAGCAGCCGGTGCTGGTGGATTTCTGGGCACCGTGGTGTGGGCCATGCAAAACTGTTGCACCAATGCTAGAGGAGATCGCCGATGAGTTCGGCGAGGCGCTAACCATCGCCAAGGTCAACGTGGACGACAGCCCCGAGATTACTGCAAGAATGCGTATCCGGAGCATTCCGACGCTGGCTCTCTTTGATGACGGCGGAATGATCGCCCAGAAAACCGGAGCCGGAAGCCTGGGTGAACTGAGAACCTTTGTAAAAGGACATCTGTAAACCGGAACCAAAGCCTCCCTAGCGGAGGCTTTCTGCGTTCTGTGGGCGGCAAAAGGTCTACAGGAATACCGCAATTGCGGTTGTGTGTAATCCGGGCCAGACTTATGCCGGTTCAATCGCCCCAGGTATATGGAATGAAAACACAAGAACTACAGTTGTTGTATATTTTTGACGCCATCATGACCGAGCGGTCGGTGACACGCGCAGCAGACCGGCTCGCCATGACGCAGCCGGCGGTTTCCAATGCTATATCGCGAATGCGTCAGATCTGGAACGATCCTCTTTTTGTGCGAAAAGGGCGTCAGATTGAACCCACGTCCTATGCATTAAGCCTCTGGGACCAGGTCAGCGATCACATGTTTGCACTGACCAACGCGGTCAGCGCAACCCAGTTTGATCCGAGCACGTCAAACCGCACCTTTCGTGTTGCGGTCACGGATGCCATTGTTGAAATGATCTGGCGTCAATTGGTGCAAATGCTTGAAAGCGAAGCGCCCGGTGTTGATGTACACGCGGTGCCTTACACACCCGAAGGCACCCACGCCGATCTGAGAGAAGCCCATGTTGATGTGGCGGTGGGCGTTTTATCTCAACACGATTACAGCCTGCGAAGCACCTGGCTTTTCGAGGGGGGCTACGTGCTCGCCATGCGCGCCGACCATCCGCTGGCCGGTCGACAGATTACCATGGAAGAATTCCTTGAGGCGCGACATCTTCTGGTAAGTATGTCAGGCGATGCCCATGGCTTCGTGGACAGCTATCTCGATCAGAAGGGTATGAGCCGCCGGATAGCGGCGACTGTTAATCATTTCTCAACAGTTCCGGTAGTACTCAGAGAAACCAACCTCATTGCTGCTGTCCCAGAATTGATCAGCCAGGATTGTGGTTTCGTGAACGGCCTATGGATGGGTGAGCTTCCCTTCGACGTCGATCCGACGAGTCTATACCTGATCTGGCACGCCCGTCATGACCGCGACCCCGGAGTCGTTTGGCTCCGGGAGAAGATGGAGAATCTGCTCCAGGAACGGTGGCATGACATTATGGTCAATTCTCCCTGTGGACGGCACCAGCTGAAGGCTGTCTGAGTCGATGCAGCGTTTCAGGCGGTGGTTTGCAGCGCCATAGTGACCGCTTGTGGTGGCTGCCCGTAAAACCGCTTGAATTCCCTGCTGAACTGGCTCGCGCTTTCGTAGCCCACCAGGGATGCGGCCTGGCTCACCTTCACACCCTGATCTGAAAGCAACTCCCGGGCTCGGGTGAGCCGGATGCGTTTGATGTACTGGATGGGGGACTGCGCAGCCACCTGCCGAAAATTGCGGTGGAAGGTCGCCGGACTCATGTTGGCAAGAGCGGCCAGCTGTTCGACATCCAGCGGTTCCGAAAAGTGCGCATGAACGTGCTTGAGCACCGGCTCCAGTCGGGAAAGTTGGGTGTTATGCCGCACCAGATCTACCAGCGAGGCGCCGTTCGGGCCCCGGAGCGCGTGCAGCAACAGTTCCTTTTTCAGGCCCGGTCCGAGGGCCTTGGCCGCCAGCGGGTCATTCAGCGCCTCGGCAAGCCGCACCACGCTGGCGTTGAAGGCGCGAGTGGCCGGAGCCACGTACAAGGTGTGCGCATTCAACGAAGGAGCGTTGGCGCCGCCGGTCTGCCGGCACTCATCAAAAATCCGCACCAGCTCATGCAATGCCGACAGATCCAGGTCCATGACCAGGGAGAGCAGGGGACCGTCGGGTGGCGTGATTGCCTCGCAGTCAGCGGGCGTGGGTAGGGTCAGCACAAGGTAGTTGTCGGGGTTGTACTCGTACACCTGGTTGTCGAGAAACACCCGTTTGGTGCCTTGGGCCATGATAATGATGCCCTGGCTGTAACAGAGCGGCTCTCTGCCCGTGGTTTCGTTGCTTCGGTAGACCCCGACGCCCTCAATCGGTGTTGGGTTGTAGCCCTCGGTCGCTGCAAGTGGGGCCAGCAGTTGGGCGAGTGTGGGCATCGGTCGGTCTCCTGAATGGGTGAAGACGCCATCTTACCTGCGATGCATTAAAATGCCTAGTCGTGTCGTTAATGATAGGAAAAGGCATGCCAGTGATCGAAATGCCCATTCTGATTTGGTCTTGCGGCGATACAATCTCTCCACGCTTTGATGAGGAGAGAGGATTATGCAAAATTTCGATTTCTACAATCCAACCCGTATTGTTTTCGGCAAAGACCGTCTGCAGGAGCTGGATCAGCTCATTCCCAAGAATTCTCGGGTGCTGGTTCTGTACGGTGGCGGCAGCGTCAAGCGGTTCGGTACCCTCGATAAAGTTCTGGCCGGCCTGGGTAATCGGACGGTGTTCGAGTTCGCCGGCATTGAGCCCAACCCGCGCTACGAAACCCTGATGGAAGCGGTGGATCTTGTCCGCCGGGAAAGCGTCGATTTCCTGCTGGCCGTTGGCGGTGGCTCGGTGATGGACGGCACTAAGTTCGTGGCCGCGGCTGCGCCGTTTGAGGGCGACGAGGAAAGTCTGCTGGAGCATGGCTTTGCCGGCCTTCCAGTGGAACAGGCACTGCCACTCGGCACCGTCGCCACCCTGCCGGCGACAGGCTCTGAAATGAACATGGGCGCCGTCGTCTCCCATAAGGGCGGGAAATGGCCGGTAATGAGCCCGCTGTTGTATCCGACGTTCTCGTTCCTGGACCCGTCGCTGACCTTCTCCCTGCCCACCAGGCAGGTCGCCAACGGCGTGGTCGACGCCTTCGTGCACGTGGTTGAACAGTATGTAACTTATCCGGTCAACGCGCAGATTCAGGACCGCACCGCTGAAGGTATTCTCAAGACCCTGATCGAGGTGGGCCCGGTCACCCTGGCCAACCCGGAGGACTACGATGCCCGTGCAAATCTGGTCTGGGCGGCTACCTCCGCGCTGAATGGCTACATTGGCGTGGGCGTTCCCCAGGATTGGAGTACCCATATGATTGGGCACGAACTGACCGCCATGTTCGGCATCGATCACGGGCAGAGTCTCGCCATTATCCTGCCGTCGGTCTGGAAACTCCGTAAAGAGCAGAAGCGGGAAAAACTCCTGCAGTACGCCGAGCGAGTATGGGGCATCGTCGACGGCTCTGAGGAAGAGCGCATCAATCAGGCCATCGCCCAGACCAGAGCCTTTTTCGAAAGTCTGGGAGTTGCAACGCGACTGGATCAATACGGGGTCAAAGAAAATCAGGTGGCCGACATCGTCGAGGCGTTGAAAGCCCATGGTATGACCGAGCTCTCGGAGCGGGGCGACATGACACCAGAGATCAGCCACCAGGTTTTGATCGATGCCTTCAGTGAGTGAGAAATCCCGGAGCATCGATCGATAACCTGCCCGAAGTGAACGCTGTTCTGTATGATGCGAAACCATGAAGAACGCGCGATCAAAAATCCAACTGAAGAGTTACAGCGATCATGGGCAAACACACGCCCATGATCATCATCAGTTGGTGCTGCCCTTGGTGGGAAAACTTTCTCTGTCGGTAAATAGTCGGGCCGGGGAAGTGGCCGAGGGCAGAGCGGCGATCATCGCCGCCGGTCAGGATCACGATTTCGAAGCCCGGGATGACAACCGGTTTGTGGTCGCAGACGTTCCGGAAGGCTTGGCACCGATGCTGGACCGTCTGCCCTGTTTCGTACAGCTCGATGCGGGGTTGGAGCATTACGTGCAGTTTCTCCATGCCCAGTTGCAACAGGGCGCGGAAGGCTCCCAGACTCAGCACCAGATGTTGCTGTTGCTGATCCAGCTGCTGCAGGAGCGCTTTGGAGACCGTTTACGGCTGGATCGTCGAGTGGACGTGGCGAAACGCTTCATCGACGAGCATTTCCACCAGAAGATCACCGTCAATCGGTTGGCCACCATCGCGCACCTAAGTGTGCGGCAACTGAACCAGCTGTTCCGGGAGCAGGTGGGCTTGACGCCCCATCATTATCTGACCGAGTTACGCATGCAGACGGCCTGGCAACTGCTCGAACGGGGTGATCTGTCGATCCAGCATATCGCCGACGCCGTCGGGTACAGCTCACTGTCAGCCTTCAGTGATCGATTCGCCCAACATTTCGGGCATTCCCCCAGTCATTTCCGCCGACTTTCGAAATAACCGCGCCGCAATCCGAAAGCCTGCGCCGAACCCCCTCGATAATCTGTGGCGTCTTAACCGTTTCATTGCTGAATAAGGGAGACGCACCTATGACCGCGGCATCCGCCACCTGGATTGGCTCAATATCGGTACTTCTCTGGGGCACGCTGGCCCTGCTGACCAAGCTTACCGGCGGGCAGATTCCGGAATTTCAGCTCATGGCCATGACCTTTACACTGGCTTTTGCACTAATGTGTGTCCGTTGGTTCAAGGGCGGGCACACCGGCATCCGCTTCGCGAAGCAATCCGCCTTTGCCTGGACCATCGGTGTGGTGGGCTTGTTCGGCTATCATTTTGCCTACTTCAAGGCCATGACCCTGGCACCGGCGGTCGAGGTCAGCCTGCTGGCCTATCTCTGGCCGCTGTTCATTGTCCTGTTTTCGGCGCTCTTGCCGGGCGAGTCCTTGCGGGCACAGCACATCGCCGGGGCGGTGATGGCACTGGTTGGCTGCTGGTTGCTGATCGGTCGGAATAGCAGCGGCTTCAGTGCCCAGAATCTGGACGGCTACTTGGTGGCGTTCGCCTGCGCCTTGATCTGGTCGTCCTATTCGGTGCTCAGCCGTCTTGTAAAATCTGTGCCTACCGATGCTGTTGGCTGGTTTTGTGGTGTTACCGCGGTCCTGGCTTGGATGTGCCACCTTATGTGGGAACAAACGGTGTGGCCGGATGGCGCAAGCCAATGGGTCGGAGTGGTCGGGCTGGGCCTTGGCCCCGTGGGCATCGCCTTTTTCACTTGGGACTACGGGGTAAAACACGGGAACATCCAGCTGCTGGGAACCCTGGCATACAGCGCCCCCCTCATTTCGGTCATCTTGCTCATCGTTTTTGGCTTCGGCGAGGCAACCATTGCCGTTGCGGGTGCCAGCACGCTGATTGTGTCCGGATCACTGGTAGCCGGAAAAACCCGAAACACAGAGACTGCCAAAACTGTAAATTACGAAGCTGTATAACAACGGAGGATGAAGAATGATTTCCTGGGAAGATTTTGAAAAAGTGGAATTACGGGTTGGCACCATTGTCGAAGTTCAGCCGTTCCCTGAAGCCAGAAAACCGGCCTACAAACTGAAAGTGGACTTTGGCCCGGAAGTTGGCGTGCGAAAGTCCAGTGCCCAGATTACGGAGCTATATTCGAAGGAGGACTTGTTGGGCAAGCAGGTCTTGGCTGTCACGAACTTCCCTCCGAAGCAGATCGGTCCGTTTATCTCCGAATGTCTCGTAACCGGATTCAAAACCGAAGCAGGCGTGGTAACGCTGGTAAGCCCTGATTCTGAGGTCGAGAATGGGGAACGGCTGTTTTAATCTAAAGACTGCCGTTCTCTGCGTCCCCGTGCCTTCTCTCGCAGAAAATCGATCAGAGCCCTGACTCTGAGGGCGTTCTGGCTCTTCTGGGTGAAATAGAGATAGAGCCCCGGGTAGGTGAACCAATGATCCTCGAGTACAGGAACCAGGTCACCGGATTCAAGCAACGGTTGGACGCCGGGCAAGACCAGGCGCCCAATTCCCACGCCCGCCAGGGCCGCGTCAACCATAGCGCCTGTGTCGTTGACCACCAGGGCGGATTGCAGCTTCACATCAATCACTTCGTTATCACTGCGCAGCCTCAACGGCGCCAGGGTGTTTGAGCTGATAAACCGGTAATCAATCAACCGGTGTTCCGCCAGTTCCTTGAGGTTGCGTGGCACCCCCCGAGTGTTCGCGTACTCCGGGGATACGAACAGCGCCTCTCGCATTTTCGGTTCTAGCTCCATGGCCACCATTGAATCCTTGACCCGGTCGCCAAAGCGGATACCCAGGTCAAACCCCTCCTCAACGATATCGACAACGGCATCGGCCAAAGCGACCTCGAGGGTAACGTCCGGATAGCGTAGGCAAAATTCGTTCAAGTTGGGTTTTATCAAAAATTCGTAGGCGAACCTAGGCACGGTAATGCGCACCGTTCCCCGGGCATGCATGCTCTGGCTTTTGGTCAGTTCGATTGCGTGGGCCAGCTGGTCCATTGGCCCACGGGTGTCTGCACGAAGCTGTCGTCCGGTCTCCGTTAATTCCACTCTTCGTGTTGAACGTGTGAACACTGGCAGTCCCAGGGTCTGTTCCAGCGAGCGGATAGCCTGGCTGACAGAGGGGGCCGAAATTTCCAGTTTGCGGGCCGCCGCATTAAAACCGCCGGTATCCGCCACCGTGTGGAACACAGTGAGTTGGTTATACAAGGAACCATCCATTAAACAGAACTCCGATTATTAGCCTGGGCCTAATTATTTTATAGATATTGCTAGCCTTCTCGAAATATTGATCGGGCCTTATCGTGAGGCAACCAATGAACGAACGGAAAGAGGCTTGTTATGTCTTTACAAGTGGTAGTGATTTCGGGGCACCCCGATCTTGAAAAGAGCAACGCCAATAAGTTGATTCTGGAGCAGTTGGAAGAACGGCTTGAGCGGGTCGATATCAGACGGTTGGATCAGCTATACCCGGATTACCGGATCGATATCGAGCAGGAGCAAGCGGCGTTGCTTGACGCCGAGGTCATCGTGCTTCAGTTCCCCTTTTACTGGTACTCGGTACCGGGGCTTATGAAAGTGTGGATCGACGAAGTTCTGGCCTACAACTTCGCCTATGGCTCCCGTGGCGACAAACTGAAAGGAAAAAACTTCGTTATATCCACAACGGTGGGAGGTTCAGAAGAAGCCTACGATCCTCTCGGTTTTAATCACTTCACCATCGAACAACTGGTTCGTCCGCTGCAACAGACGGCTTATCTCACCGGGATGACTTACCTGCCGCCGGTATACACCCATGGAATGGTCTATATCCCGGGGGTTTATAACACCCTCGAAGATGTTGTGGAAAAAGCGGCGGGGCACGCGAATCGTCTGATTGATCGCATCGAACATGTACTCACGTCTCCCGAACCGGCGATGCGGAACTTTATCAAGCGTTGGTTTGCAACGTTCGACGAGTTGCCGGAAAGCGACCAGTTTTTCCTCTCACATCTGTCACCGGGAGTCGTTTGGAGCATGCCCGAGGGCACCTTTCATGGCCACGCCGGGTTCAAAGATTGGTATCGCCTTGTTAGAAGCGAATTCAAGCCCGGCTGCACCCATCAGATTGAACAAGTGAAGATTGAGGTGCATGCGACACATCTGATCGCTCGCGTGCAGGTACGCTTGACGGCTGAGCTGTATGAGGGAGGTTCAGTGAACCTGCTGGTTAATGAGCGTTGGGTGGTCGCCAGGGGTGACGATAACCGATTCCTCATTGAGGAGTACCAGGTCACCCCTGCATAAATCCTGGACATTATCACTGGTGATGATGAGTGCAATACCGCATGGTGATTATATTTACCCTGCTCGAGCAAAGATAATTCCCGTCACGAACGACTCCGGCGCGGGTTCGAGGACAAACCTGTCCGCGCCGGCGCCGAAGTCCCCATCATGAACGATTAAGGATCAAGCTCATGACTTATCGAATTCTTGCCGTGCTCAGCGCGGCTGTGTTTGTTCTTGCCGGCTGCGAAAGCGCAGCTCAGGGCACCGCGAGCCAGCCGGAGCCGCCTTCGGTAGAGGTGGTTGCCGCTGCCAGTGCCCGGGTTCAGCCCCAGAAAACTTACACCACCCGTATTGAAGCCCCAGAAAACGTCGAGCTGCGGCCCCGACTGTCTGGTGTGGTTGATGAGGTGCACTTTGTAGAAGGCCAGAAGGTGAGTAAGGGCGACATCCTGTTCCAACTGGATGACCGTCACCTGACAGCCCGAGTAGAACAGCTTAATGCCGAACTGGCCCGGGCAAAAGCGGCGCTCTATCAGGCCACGGCGGAAGCCGAACGGGCAGGGCGGCTGCTGCGGAGCAACGCCATTTCTGAAGAACAGGCTGAACTGCGGGATTCCGCGCGCCAGCAGGCTGAGGCCGAGGTGTCCTCCCTCAACGCGCAGCTCAAGGAGGCGGAACTGCAACTGAGCTATGCCACGATCCGTTCGCCAATCGACGGGGTTATTTCCCGGGCCAACATTACCGCCGGAAATACCGTGACCGCCAACCAGAGCCGATTGACCACCATCGCGTCGAATCAGGACCGATACGCCTATTTCGATATGGATGAGGGCACCTGGTATCGATTCTTCCGCGCCCGTGATCGCGCCCTGGGCGCGCCGGTGCGTATTCAGCTGACCGGTGAGCAGGACTTCCCCCACGAGGGCGAGATCGACTTCGTTGATAACACTATCGACACCAACACGGGCACCCTGCGTCTGCGCGCGGTATTGGCCGATTCCGGAGAGGCTCTGGTACCGGGTGCCTTTGCCCGTGTGAAGGTTGCCGTGGCCGCAACCGAGCAGAAGATCATGGTTCCTGATCGTGCCATCGCAACCGATCTCGACAGCCGTTTCGTACTGACCGTCAACGAGCAGGGGGAAACGAGCTACACCCCGGTCACCGTCGGTGAGCGTTTCGGTACCTTCCGTGTGGTTGAGCAGGGCATTGCCGAAGGCGATGTGGTGGTGGCGAACGGGACGGCCAAGGTAGGTCCTGGCATGACCATCGCTCCGGTCATGCTGTCAGAAGCACCGTCCGACGTGGCCTTCACACTTGAAGAACACGCACCGGAAGTTCAGCAGACCGCTGGCGTAAAGTTCTGAGGCCCGAACGATGAAATTTCCCCATTTTTTTATTGACCGGCCAATATTCGCCTCCATGCTATCCCTGATCATTCTGATCGGGGGTGGCATCTCTCTGTTCCAGTTGCCGATCAGTGAGTATCCGGAAGTGGTGCCGCCCACGGTGGTGGTCACAGCCAACTACCCGGGCGCAAACCCGAAGGTGATTGCAGAAACGGTCGCGTCACCGATTGAGGATGAGATCAACGGCGTGGAGAACATGCTGTATATGTCGTCCCAGGCAACGGCCGATGGCCGTATGACCCTGACGGTAACGTTTGCGCTGGGTACTGATCTCGACAAAGCGCAGGTTCAGGTCCAGAACCGGGTTGATATTGCTTTGCCCCGTTTGCCGGAAGAGGTGCAGCGCCTGGGTGTGGTGACTGAGAAATCATCCCCGAACCTGAGCATGGTTGTTCACGTTCACTCTCCGGATGAGAGCCGGGACATTACCTATCTGGCCAACTACGCCGAGCTGAATCTGAAAGATGAACTCTCCCGCCTGGGCGGCGTTGGCGACGTTCAGTTGTTCGGTGGCGGTGAATTTGCGGTCCGTCTCTGGCTGCAGCCGGATGAACTGGCCGCCCGGAATCTCAACGCCTCGGATGTGGTGAACGCTGTCCGTGCCCAGAATCGCCAGATTGCAGCCGGTACGCTTGGTGCACAGCCTGCACCGAACGACAATCAGTTCCAGTTGATGCTGAACGTCCGCGGACGCCTGACCTCGTTGGATGAGTTTCGGGACATTGTTCTGAAAATCGGTGACAACGGAGCTATCACGCGGCTCTCTGACGTTGCGAGAGTCGAGCTGGGCCAGAACACCTACGCCCTTGAAGCGGGTCTCGATGGGAAGCCGGCGGTTGCCATGGGGATTTTCCAGCGCCCGGGGGCTAACGCCATTCAGCTTTCCGACGATGTTCGGTCAACCATGGCGCGGTTGTCGCAGGATTTCCCGCAGGGCGTTGAGTATGAAATCGCTTACGACCCGACTGTGTTTGTTCGCGGCTCCATCGACGCGGTCATCACCACCTTGTTGGAAGCGATTCTACTGGTTGTGCTGGTCGTGGTGTTGTTCCTGCAAACCTGGAGGGCGTCCATTATTCCGCTCGTTGCGGTGCCTGTATCACTGGTGGGCACCTTCGCCGTGATGCAGTGGTTGGGTGTTTCCATCAACACGCTGTCGTTGTTCGGAATGGTGCTAGCGATCGGTATCGTGGTTGACGACGCCATCGTGGTGGTCGAAAACGTGGAGCGGAACATTCATCGGGGGCTCTCGCCGCGTGAAGCCACCAAAGTGGCCATGAATGAGGTCACCGGGCCGATCATTGCCATTGCTCTGGTGTTGTGTGCGGTCTTTATTCCGACGGCCTTCATCTCGGGCCTGTCCGGTCAGTTTTACAAGCAGTTCGCCTTGACCATCACGATTTCAACCGTGATCTCCGCCTTGAACTCGCTGACCCTGTCGCCGGCGCTGTCCGCGCTGCTCCTAAAGGGCCACGACGAGAAGCCCGACCGGCTTTCCCGGGTTCTGGAAAAGGTGTTTGGTCGCTTTGTGTTCCGCCCGTTCAACCGGTTCTTTGACCGAACAGGTAATGCCTATGAAGTTCTGGTCAAGAAGCTGATCCGCTACAGCGCCATCGTTGGCGTGGTGTATGTCGGATTGACCGTTTTCGCCGGTGGCCTGTTCAACGCGGTACCGGGTGGTTTCATTCCGCAGCAGGACAAACAATACCTGGTCGCAGTTGCGCAGCTGCCGGACGCCGCGAGCCTTGACCGGACCGTGGACGTGGTCAACGAAATGCAGCAAATCGCGCTGGAGACCGAGGGTGTGGCAAACACCATTGCGTACCCGGGCCTGTCCGTGAACGGTTTCACCAACAGCCCGAACAGCGGCATCGTGGTCCTGCCGTTGACCGACTTTACCGAACGCACGTCTCCGGAGCTCAGTGCGGGGGCGATTGCAGGCAAGTTGAACGGCGCCTTTTCAGGCATTGACGAAGGGTTTGTGGCGGTGTTCCCACCACCACCGATCCTGGGCCTGGGCACCACGGGTGGCTTCAAACTGCAGATCGAAGATCGAAGCAGCAAAGGCTTTGAAGCCTTGTTTGATACCCTGCAAACCACCATCAACGAAGCTCGCAAGCATCCGGCATTGACGGGTCTTTACTCCAGCTTCCGGGTTCAGGTACCCCAGTTTGACCTGGATATCGATCGGGAGCGTGCGATGCTGCTGGGCATTCCGCTGGAGTCCGTGTTCGACACACTGCAGGTGTATCTGGGGTCGGTGTACGTCAATGACGTGAACATGTTCGGCAGCACCTATCAGGTGATTGCCCAGGCCGAGTCTGACAAGCGCCTTGATCCGGAGCACATCCTGAATCTGAAGGTTCGCAACCAGCAGGGCCAGATGATTCCACTGTCCGCGGTGATGAATGTCGAATCGACGATCGGGCCGGATCGTGTGATGCGGTACAACGGCTATCCAACGGCTGAACTCAACGGGTCTCCGGCTCCGGGTTTCAGTTCGGATCAGGCTCAGGCTGCTATCGAAGAGGTTCTCGCACAGACCCTGCCGGAAGGCATGGCGTTTGAATGGACTGAGGTGACTTATCAGCAAAAACTCGCCGGCAACACGATGGTCTATGTGTTCCCGCTGGTTATCTTGCTGGTATTCATCGTGCTGGCGGCTCAGTACGAGAGTCTGCGACTGCCGTTTGCCATCATTCTGATTGTGCCGATGACCTTGCTGTCAGCTCTGGCCGGGGTCTGGCTGACTGATGGTGACAACAACATGTTCACCCAGATTGGCCTGATTGTTCTGGTGGCATTGGCGAGTAAAAACGCCATTCTGATGGTCGAGTTCGCCCGTGACCTCAACCTCCAGGGACGCAGTCATTATCAGGCCATCGTAGAGGCGTGTCGTTTGCGTTTACGGCCGATTCTGATGACCTCGATTGCCTTCACTGCAGGCGTGGTACCGCTGGTTCTTGCGAGCGGCGCCGGTGCGGAGATGCGTCACGCTATGGGCATAGCGGTGTTTTCGGGAATGATTGGTGTCACCGTGTTCGGCCTGCTTTTCACCCCGGTATTTTACGCGGTGATTCAGCGTGCGAAGGCCGATACCGAGGCGCCTGCCAACGCCAAGGCAATCCCTGAACAGATCACGGAGAACGACCATGCTTGAACGGGCGGTTAGTGTCTTGCTCGGGTCAGCGCTGCTGGTTGGGTGCGCTGCAACCCCGGATTATGAGCCCCAACAGGAGGCGAACGAACGTTACCTCGACAGCCTCGAGTTCGGTGTTCAGAGCACAGACGCCACCACAGCGGAGTGGTGGAAGAGCTACGAGGATGACCAACTCAATCAACTGGTCGAGGTTGCGCAGGCCGCCAACCTCGATCTGTTGGCAACCCGGCAACGGGTCCGTCAGGCGCTCGCGGATTTGGGTGCGGACGAAAACCGCTTGCTTCCTCAGGGAGGAGTAACCGGGGAATACGAGGCGATCGATCGAAACAGTGTCCAGGAATCCTCTGCCGTCGGTCTGGCGGCCACCTGGGAAGTGGACTTGTTTGGCCGGCTGAGAGCGCTAATCGATGCCGGTGAAGCCAACCTTGAGGTTGCCCTGAACAACCAGCGAGCGGTGTTGAAAGAAGTCACCGTTGGTGTTGTCCGGTCTTATCTGGAGTGGGAAGCCGCTCGCCAGCGGGTTCAGTTGATCAAGGCGGACATTCGGGCATTGGAAGACACCCGGGAAGTCATGGCCCTGCGCGTGGAGGAAGGCATCTCGCCGAACCTGGATCTCGCCCGCGCAGACACGCTGCTGGAACAGCAGCGTGCCAAGCTTCCTGACGCGCGAGCCCAGCTTTATCGTGCCAAAGCGGTGCTGTCCGTGCTCGTCAATGAAGATCCCGAATCGCTGGCCCTGAAACCGGCCCCACGTGCACTGGCCGCTTCCATTGGGGTACCGGAGGCGGAGCGGGCCAACGAGGCCATGCAGCTGCGTGCGGATATCGGCGGTGCGCTTGCAGCGCTGGCCCGGGATGTGGCGGTTGGCAACGCGCTTCGGGCAGAACTCTATCCCCAGTTCTCGGTGGAGGGATTTCTGGGCCTGACCAACGTGGCGGAAGTCTCCGATGGCTTTGAAGGTACCGGCAGCATCGCGCCTCGTATTTCCTGGTCGCTGTTGAGTTATCCGGTGATACTCAAACGGGTCGAAAGCCAGAATGCAGTCTCGGAAGAAAGTTACATCCGTTACCGCCAAACCATCATTGATGCGGTCGCCAGTGCGCGGGTTGCGATCTTTGCTTACGGGAGGGCCTTGGAGGCTGATCAGGCAACGGGCAGGGCGTTTGAGGCAGCCAACGAATCGTTCACCATCGCCAGAACTATGCATCGTGAGGGTGCCATCGGCTATCTGGATTTACTGGACGCCAACCGAACCTTCATTTCCGCTCAGCAGGACCGGCTTTCCGCCAGATTGTCCTATGCGGCGGCCCAGCTTGGGGTGATTGAGGAATTCAGTGGGGTTTGGTCGTCGGAGGCGCACCGGCGAATGCTGAAGGCAACGGGTGGCGAGTCTTGAGGAAGAGGGTATGGTTTAGCTGAAAAAGGGGAAGTTCCGGGCTTTAGCGGCAAGAAAGGAAATGGCGCTTTCAAAGGTCATGTTTTCTCCGCAACGAAAAAGGGGGCTAAAAGCCCCCTTTCTATACTATGCTCCGACTCAATACTATGCTTCGGCTAATTCTTCGAGGTAAGGGTAGTCAATATACCCCTCCGCTCCCTGGGTGTAAAAAGTCGAGGGATCTGCTTCATTAAGCTCGGCCCCAAGCTTCAGGCGCTCCGGAAGGTCCGGGTTGGCAATGAAGGGCACACCAAAGGCGACAGCGTCGGCCAATCCGGATTCGATGGCCTGTTCTGCTTCTTCACCGGTGTAGCTCATGTTGAGGATCAACTTGCCCTTGAAGTGCTCGCGGACCGGGGTAATCACGTCTGCTTGCTGCTCCCCAAAAAAGTCGCTGCGCATTAAATGAACAAAGGCCAGGCCGTAGTCGTTCAGACGCTTGGCGAGCCAGGTGACCAGGCCGACCGGATCACTGTCCTTCATGCTCTGGAAACTGTTGAGCGGGCTCAGTCGAACACCGACGTTCTCGGAACCGAACACTCCGGATACGGCTTCAATCACCTCCAGCAGCAGTCGGGCGCGATTTTCGATCGGGCCACCGTAAGGGCCTTCTCGATGGTTGGAACCATCACGGAGGAACTGGTCCAGCAGGTAGCCGTTGGCGCCATGAACCTCAACACCGTCAAAGCCGGCGCGCTTGGCATTCTCGGCGGCGGTGCGGAAACCGTCGATGATGGCCGGGATTTCGTTGTCAGCCAGTGCGCGGGGAACCGTGTAGGACTTCTTGCCTTCCGGTGTGTGCACTTCATCGCTGGTGATGGCAATGGCGCTGGGCGCTACCGGATCCTTCCCGTTGTTTAACACCGGGTGACAGGCGCGGCCGCCGTGCCAGATCTGCAGATAAATCTTGCCACCTTTAGCGTGTACCGCATCACTGACTTTCTTCCAGCCTTCAACTTGCGCCTCGGAATAGATGCCAGGCTCGCGCCAGAAGGCTGAATTGCCTTCGATGGCCATGGTCGCCTCGGCGATGATCAGGCCGGCAGACGCACGCTGAGCGTAATACTCAACCATCATGTCCGTGGGAACGTGATCAGCGTCGGCACGGACGCGGGTGAGGGGGGCCATGAAGACCCGATTGGCCAATTCACTGGCGCCCATTTTCAGGGGAGTAAAAAGTGTGTTCATAGCATCCTCGGGAAATATTGTGCAAAACCATAAACTATCCGCCCGTGGGCCGGGCGGACTAATTCGGATGAGATATATCAATCATCATCCTGGCTGATGCGACAGGCTGGAATCCGCCTTCGCAAGTTTCCCTTGGGGACAGGTTCGATGATGACGTAGCCATCGCGCATCATCGTCTCGAAATCCTGCTCGATCTGCGTCTATTGCGTTCGGGACCTGGCTAGAGCCTGTGATGGGTTTTCGTGGTCGGCTGGTTGCAAAGAGCCTGCAGACCAACCTGATTTTTGCCTGAACCCCGCGCACTTCAGTAGGGCACCTACTTCGGTATACGCCTATATTTTCGGTTTGAAAATAAGTGAACGTTCATTTATTTTAGGCCGACCAATTTGAAGCGTTGAGCAGACAAATGCGGCAAAGAGACGACTCGAAACGAATAGCCTTCCTGGAAGCTACCGTGAGGGAAGTAGCAGATCACGGTTTTTCAGCAACCTCGGTTGGCAAGATAGCCAAGGCTGCGGGTTTGTCACCAGCCACGCTGTACATCTATTACGAAGATAAAGAACAGCTTTTATTGGCGACATTTTATTACGTCAGCGATTAGGTCATTGATGCGGCGCTGGACAGTTTTTCTCGCGGGAAAGATCTGCGTGAAGGACTGCGACGCCAGTGGCACACACTGTTCCGGATCGGCCTTGAGCGTCCGGAACTATTCCGCTACCACGAGACGTTCACGCATTCTGCTTGGATGACTCCCGAGATCCAGGCACGAAACGAAAGCCGAGCCGCAAATCTTTTGAATGCAGTTGATCAGGGAAAGCAATCCGGGCTGATCAAACCGGTACCTTTTCCACTTCTCGAAACGTTTATGTTCCGCCCGATTTACCACCTCGTTCAACGATGCCTGCAAGGGTCGTTCGAAGGTACCGATGAGCATATCGAATTAGCGTTTAATATGGCTTGGGATGCGGTTGCCGATCGTCGGAATACCTAATTTTTTCTGGAGAGTGACGCGTTATGAAATTCAAGATGGTCAGTACCGCCATGCCCTTGAGAGGCCTACAAGCGCTTGCAATGCTTTCGAGCCTCCTGGTGATGGGATGTTCGGCGGAGGCGCCCCCTCTGACACAGCAAACTGTCTACCCGGTAAAGCTCATGACGCTGGAGCAGGCGCAGTCAGGCACGCTCAATCAGTATCCGGGCAGAGTCTCGGCGTCTGACCATTCAGAACTCTCTTTCAGAGTGGGAGGAGAGCTGACGGAGCTGGCCGTTAAAGCAGGCGACACTGTGGAAAAAGGGGAGGTCGTTGCCCGCCTGGACGATCGGGACGCAAGAACCCGCCTGGAAAACGCCCGGTCAAATTTCAATCTGGCACAGGCCACCTTCGAGCGAATGCGAATATCGTTGGAGCGCCAGGCCATCAGTCAGGCCCGTTTCGATGAGGCCGAGGCCGAGTACCTCTCTGCCAGAGCGCAACTGGCCAGCGCGGAGGACCAACTTTCCTATACCGTTCTCAAAGCGCCATTTGATGGCGTCATTTCACGGGTGCCGGTGGATGTCTTTCAGGTTGTATCAGCGCAGCAGGCCATTGCCGAACTGCAACGGCCCGGCTCTATCGACGTCTCGTTCCAGATGCCTGAACAACAGGTCCGCCGCCTTCAACCACAGAGATCCAGGAACGTTCGCGCCAATGGCAACACTATCGCGTGGGTACAGTTTCCCGAGCTTCCCGATAAACGCTACGCCGCGAGCTACAAAGAGCATGACAGCAATGCCTCTCAGGGGTCGCTCAGTTATGAGGTTACCGTAACGCTCCCTGAACCCGAGGACATCACAGTGCTTTCGGGGATGAGCGCGACCGTTCTGCTTGATTACGGCACATTGGCTGGAGAGAGCGCCCCGTCGTGGCTGATACCAACCGCGGCGCTTGTAACACCTGACGCAGAACCCGGCACTAGCGTGGTTTGGCGATACGTGGCTGCTGCCGATGGTGAGAATGGCGATAACACGGGCAGCGTCGAGCCGGTGGATGTCGAGCCGGGTAAGAAAATGAACGATGGCGTGCTTGTTCGGGGAGAGCTCAGCCCGGGCGACAGAATCGTGGTTGCCGGCGCTCACCGGATGAACAGGGATCGTTCGGTCCGTCCCTGGGAAAAAGAGGGCGGGCTCTGAGATGGTCGATTATTTTCTTGATCGGAAGTCCATCAGCTGGATGGTCACGCTGTTGCTTGGGGTTGGGGGCATGTTCGCGTTTCTGGGTCTTGGCCAGCTTGAATTCCCGGAGTTCACGTTACGTTCCGCCTTGGTGACCACCCAATATCCCGGAGCAACGCCTCTTGAAGTCGAGGAGGAGGTTACGCTGCCTCTGGAAAAAGCGATCCAGCAGATGCCGGGCATCGATGACATTACTTCGGTGAACTCGGACGGCTTGTCGCAGATTACTGTCCAACTCAAGAAGACGGTCAGAGAAGGGGAGTTAGACCAGTATTGGGATATCCTTCGGCGAAAGATTAATGATGCCCAGCCTGGTCTGCCACCAGGCGTGAACACGTCCATCGTGAACGATGACTTTGGCGATGTCTTCGGCCTGCTGCTCACGTTGCGTGGTGACGGCTACTCGCTGAAAGATCTTGGTGACCATGCGGATCTCATTCAGCGAGAACTGCGATTGTTGGAGGGCGTCGCAAAAGTCAGTATCGGTGGTCGTGTCGACGAGCAGATGATCGTGTCACTGGACCGTGACCGTATGCGTGCTCTTGGCATCTCGCCAGAATACCTGGCAAGCCTTCTGAATGCGCAGAATACGGTGGGCAACGCTGGCCACCTGCGCAGTGAAGGGCTGTCGTTATCCGTTCAGCCAACCGGTCAGCTTGATTCCGTTCAGGCACTTGAGCAACTGGCAGTTGGAAGCGCTGATTCGGGTATTATCCGGCTCAGCGATCTGGCCGAAGTTCGCAGGGTGACCAATGACTCACCCGCCTTGCTTTACCACTCTGACGGATTGCCTGCTTTGACCATCGGCGTGTCATTTGCAGAGGGCACCAACGTTGTTGATGTAGGTGAGAGTCTCAATGAGGCTTTGAAACGCCTGGAAAAACAGCAACCCATCGGCATGACACTGAACACAGTGTATAACCAGCCTGAAGTAGTCGAGGAGGCAGTATCTGCTTTTCTCATGAACCTTGCTCAGGCGGTGGGCATTGTCATTATTGTGCTTTTGCTGTTCATGGGGCTGCGAAGTGGCCTGCTCATGGGGCTGATCCTGCTGATTACCATCATGGGTACATTCGTGCTTATGGCAATACACGGTATTCAGCTCCAGAAGATTTCATTGGGTGCGCTGATCATTGCGCTGGGGATGCTGGTCGATAATGCCATCGTCGTCACCGAGGGCATGATGATTGGCCTTTCCAAGGGCAAGTCCAAAAGGCAGGCAGCCAAAGAAGTGGTCTCGCAGAACCGGTACCCGCTGCTCGGCGCTACCGTGATTGCCATTACGGCCTTTGCTCCTATCGGCCTTTCACCAGACACCACCGGAGAATTCATTGGCTCCCTGTTCTGGGTTCTGTGCTACTCGCTTTTCCTGAGCTGGCTGACGGCACTCACTCTGACCCCGTTTTTCTTTGATATGTTCTATCCCGACAAGCTCGAGAGTGTCGGGCAGTCATCCGATAACGACCCCTATAAGGGAATTGTTTTCGTCGTCTTCCGCCGCCTGCTGACCTACGCGATTCATTATCGCTTCGTGACATTAACACTTGCGATCGCGCTTCTGGCTGGGGTTCTATCGTTCTCGGGACAGGTTAAGAATGCTTTCTTCCCGAATGCCACAACGCCACTCTTCTTTGTTGACCTTTGGTTGCCCGAGGGCGCCGACATCTTGCAAACCGAAGAGACCGTAAAGCGGCTGGAATCGCGCGTGAATGACATGGACCAGGTCGTTCAGGTGACCAGTGTCACCGGTGGCGGAGCCCAGCGTTTTACGTTGACGTATTCACCGGAGCAGCGATACGCCAGTTTTGGCCAATTGATCGTAGAGACCCGGGATAAGGCGTCGAGAGAGGCCCGTATGGAGGAAGTCATTGAGCAACTGCGTACAGACTTCCCGAACGTGCATTACAAAGTGCAGGCTTTGCAGGTGGGGCCCTCAGCCAAAGCCAGTCTTGAAGCTCGTATCTTTGGAGAAGATCCCGAAGAACTCCGGAAAATCGGTGTGCGCGTGCAGGCAATTTTTGAAAATGAACCTCTGGCCGACAGCGTGCGCTTGTCCTGGGGTAATCGGGAAGCCGTGATCGTACCGGAGTTCCTCGAAGAACAGGCCCGGCGCCTTGGCGTATCTCGCGAATCACTGCACCAGGCGTTGTTGCTGAATAATCAGGGGCAGCAGGTTGGAGTGTACCGTGAGGGGAGCGACCTCATTCCGATCATTATGCGGTCAAGAGAGGAGCAGCGTTTTGACATCGAAAACCTTACCTCGATCAATGTCTGGAGTGAAGAGCAGGGCCGCTATGTCAGCGCGGGCAACGTCATCAATGCCATCAATACGGAACTGCGGGATCCGTTGATAAAACGCAGAAACAGGGAGCGGATGTTGGCGGTTTATGCCGAACCCATGCCTTTGTCGGGGGAGACGGCGGCGAGTGTGCTGGAGAGGATCCGCCCGCAGGTCGACGCGCTGGAGCTTCCCCACGGCTATTCGATTGAGTGGGGTGGAGAGTACGAGACCTCATCCGAAGCTCAGACTTCGCTTTTCTCCTCGCTGCCTCTTGGACTGCTGGGGATGTTCATTATTTCGATGCTGTTGTTCGGTAGCTTCCGACAGGCTCTGTCTATCTGGATGATTGTTCCTCTCATGATGATTGGAATCATTGGTGGACTGGTATTGCTCGGCGCGCCTTTTACATTCATGGCGCTGCTCGGGACTCTGAGTCTGATCGGTATGGTACTGAAGAATGCCATTGTGCTGGTTGAGGAGATCAATATTCAGTTAGAACAGCAGGATGATGCATTCACTGCGGTGGTTGAGGCCGCGGTAAGCCGGGTACGACCTGTGCTTATGGCGGCCGTAACCACCATGTTGGGAATGATTCCTCTGTTCAGCGATGCCTTCTTCGCGAGCATGGCGGTGGTTATCGTGTTCGGTTTGGGTGTTGCAACGGTATTGACGTTAGTGGTGCTGCCAGTGGTGTACTGCACGTTAATGAGAATTTCTTATCATCAATAACGCACCCGCTGTTTTTCAGGCGTCTTTTTTTCCTCCGGACAAGCGATCCGGAGGAAAAAAGCCTCCGGCAATCATTGCATTCATCAGTTCGCCTACTTTTGCACGCAGGTCATCCCTCAACAACCTCATTGCCGGCGTTATTGACTGTCGGGTAGGACAAATCAGCCACAGCTCGGATACCGGCGGCGCATAGTCCGGCATGATTGTGGTGACACGGCCTGCAAGCAGATCATCCGACATATCAAGACACGATTTTATCGCAAGACCGCGACCAGCGACGCACCACCGGCGAACCAGATCGCCATCGTTTGAGGCGCGATCGCCCGTCATTTTGACTCGATATTCCTCGTCTCCCCGTTTGAACGTCCAGAGGTCAAATGGGATGTCCTGCAACTGATAGAACAGTCCGTTGTGGTTCTCAAGGTCATCAGGATGAATGGGGCGACCATGACGCGAAAGGTAATCAGGAGATGCGCAAAGCAGGCGCGGCACATCGCAAATTTTGAAGCCATACAGGTTGGTGTCACTGGGCGCGCCGTAGCGAAGCGCCATGTCGACCGAATCCCGGTAAAAGTCCACGTTGGTGTCAGTAATCTGAACTCTGAGATTCAAACCTGGATGCGTTGCCATCAATTCGTCGATCCAGGGCACAACGCGGTTACGACCAAGATCGGATGAAACCGAAAGCCGGATTTCGCCTGTTACAGAGTCAACTTCAGATCGAAGGTTCTGTTGCGCCTGGCTCAACAAGTCAATCGCTTGTTTGCAGTGAGGCAAGTATTTCTCGCCGGCGGCAGATAACCGCAACCTTCGCGTGGAGCGTACGAATAACTCTACACCCAGCTCCTGTTCTACGCGCTTTACTGCGGCGCTGGCTGTGGCAGCTCGCATATCAAGGCTGGTGGCGGCAGCGGTAATGTTGCGGAATTCAGCGACCCTCAAAACCACGATCAGATCATCAAGACTCATTTTCAAAAATTCTTTGAATATGTTTAACAAATTTTCCCGTTTATCCGAGTGTAAACGGCGACCATACTGTGCGCTACTCGAAAGTCATTGCGGAGACAGATAATGAAAGCTGTTGGATATCGGGAATCTCTTCCTATCGAAAACCCTGATGCGCTGCAAAATGTTGAGATGGAACGTCCCGTCGCAAAAGGCCGGGACCTGCTGGTCAGAGTCAAAGCCATCGGCATGAACCCTGTTGACTTCAAGGTACGCCAGCGGGCGGAGCCGGAACCAGGCCAGATCAAAGTACTTGGATGGGATGCCGTTGGAGAGGTAGTGGCAACAGGCGAGGGCGCTTCACTCTTCAAAGAAGGTGACACCGTATTTTATGCCGGTGACGTTACCCGTCAGGGCAGCAACGCCGAATACCAGGTTGTCGATGAGCGTCTGGTTGGTCGGAAGCCTGCCAGCCTGTCCGACGCCGATGCTGCAGCGTTGCCCCTGACCACGATAACAGCATGGGAAATGCTGTTTGACCACCTGCAACTTGAGCGACAGTTGGCTGGGTCCATCACTCCAAGCGACGACGTGGTCCTTGTGATTGGCGCCGCAGGAGGCGTGGGTTCAATTCTAGTTCAATTGATCAAACAGCTAACAGGCGCGAAAGTACTCGCTACGGCATCTCGCCCGGAATCGAAGGCCTGGGTTGAATCATTGGGTGCGGATTTTGTTCTGAATCACCGTGAACCCTTGCAGCCCCAGATCGAAACACTGGTGTCTGCTGGCAAAATTGGTTCTGTAACCCATGTGGCCAGTCTTAACGCCACAGATCAATACTTCGACGATTATGTGGCGGTGCTTAGGCCGTTTGGAAAGATTGCCATGATCGACGATCCCGCAAGTCTGGACGTAATGAAAATCAAGCCGAAGAGTCTGTCATTACACATTGAATTCATGTTCGCCCGCTCAATGCACCAGGCGGATGATATGCAGGTTCAGCACGACTTGTTGAATGAGGTCTCACGGCTTGTAGATCAAGGCTTCATCCGCACAACTGCAGGGAAGCACCTCGGAGCGATCAACGCCGAGAATCTACGTGCCGCACACGCCGAACTGGAATCAGGAACCGCCGTTGGCAAGATTGTGCTGGAGGGTTTTGCCTGACGTAAATTCCAACTCACCGGCTCGTATAACAAACCATGCGTTCCGATCACGGAACTACCCCGATAGACATGGCATACCAGAGCCGGCCGTCAGCTTGCTTTTTCAGTTTGGCTCCACTGCTTGGGTGACAGGCCATACAGGCGTTTGAACTCCCGGCTGAACTGAGACGAGCTCAGGTAACCCACGTCCATGGCGGCAACGCTGACGTTTTGGCCTTCAGCAATTTTCATCGCGGCCTTGTTGAGCCGCATGGATTTCAGAAACTGAATGGGCGACATGTTTGTCGCCTGTTTGAATTTGCGATGGAACACCGCCCGGCTCATGCCAGCCTGATCAGCCAGGTCTTCAATTGTGACAGTTTTGTCCAGGTTGGATGACAGGAACTCAATCGAGCGGGCGATTTCGTTCCCAACACCAAATGCGTTTCTGAATGAATGGCCGGCTTCACCTTTCAGTAATTCGTAGTAGAACTCATGCAAACGGCTCTTCCCGAGAATTGATAGATCGACCGGGTTTTCATCGAGCTGCAGAAGGCGATAGAGGGCATCCGCAAACCCCTGGTTCCAGCGGGCTGTGGATAACCCCTGTGGCCGGGAGCTGTTTCTGGCGGGGCGCAGGGGGCCGGAAGGCGGCTTAGCCCAGGCGTTATTGCCTAACCTGAATGTTCGCTTTGCGACCTCAGCGTGCTTAAGCTGCCGGAATCTCGGCGACAAAAAAGGTCCGCTTCTATCAAAAAAATGGACGTAGCCTCGATTTCAATTGAGGGCTCTGCCCTCTCGCCGCAAGCGGCGATTCGCCCGAGGTATTTAAGGACCAGCGATTTTATCGCCGGATTCTGGCGCACGGCGCTCTTTCCGATACCGATAGCGTTGGCGACTTCGCCACAGTTTAGCTGGCCCCGAAAGACGATTTGCTTTAAATAGTCATCGGTTTTCGTAGCGGCCCAACGCTGAAAGGCAACAAGGTTTTCGCGAGCTTTTTCTTGTCCGTTAGCCATTCCCGATACTCAACGCTTTTTCAAGGGCATCCACAAAACCGTTTCTTAAGACAACCTTGCCGTTTTGGTCCTTGATGCTGCCGCGTTCTGTTTTAGTCCAGCCCTTTAATTTAAGGGACTCCTCAGAGATGGCGTCTCTCAATGCATCAATCTCGTGACTCAACAGGCTCGGTAACCTCGATTCA